>JAABUZ0100000725.1_pt1 | contig 75579 bp, 40 predicted proteins | sample 5562091 | NCBI WGS metagenome assembly JAABUZ01 (sample SAMN12813069, study PRJNA571459) | rock metagenome | isolation source: Antarctica rocks | place: Antarctica: Victoria Land, Linnaeus Terrace sud | collected 2015-12-21
TTATATAGTAATGCATTTAAATAATGCATTTGTACGTTATTTGTGCGTTATTATTTTTAAACTATTTTTAGTAATTCAAATAATGCGAATTTTTTTAAAATAAAAAATCTTGGCATTTTAACGTTATTTTCGATTGCTTGGCGAGTCGATCAAATCGAATTAAGAAATTGTTGACCCAAAATCGATTTCAAGTCGAGTCAAGAGATTAATATCAAGTATCTAGGTCGAGCTAGAATGTTAATATCGAAATTCAACTCGACGATTAGTCTAGACGTTCAATTAGACGTCGAAGAAAAAGACAAAACGCAAGACGACAACAATTAATCGCTCGACGTAGACAAGTTGCATGCAAAACACTCTTGTAACAACACAAAAAAACGTAATTTAATAATTAATTAAAGAAAAAACGCTTTAACAAATTGTAAAGTAGTTAATTTACTTTAATAAAACAAAACAATAACGAAATAACAATAACATTGTTATAGAATATATCTTTTACGCAAAAGATATAGAATTTAATAAATATTAATATTAAGAATTACACAAAGCAACTTTAATAAAGATACAAAACAAATTTAAAATATTATAGTATAACATTTATAAATCGAGAAATAAGATAATAATTGCATTGCTTTAAAAAAATAAGATACAAAATTACAACATATTAATAATACAAGAATTGTAACAACATTACGCTAAGATAAAGATATACAATTTAAAGAGCGCAAACTTTACGCTTGTAAATAACAACAAAAGAATATACTTCTATATTAACAAACGCATTAATAACAATAACTAACATAGTATATAATATTTCAAAGATATAGAAACAATAACGTTATAATTATATTTCGACAATAATAATACAAAATATAATTTTGTTAACGTTTATAATGTTTACAACTTGCTCTTAAATAATTATAACAAAATAATTAATAAAAGCAATTTCTTAGCAATAAAATTAGCTTTGCGCATGCAAGACAAAAGTGTTATTGTAAGAAATTTCAATTTGCATTTTTTTTTGAGCGAGTCTTTTCTATTTTAGACAATATTTGCTTTTGAAGAATTTGTTAAATATAATGCGCGTAATCGACGCAATGTTAACTCTCTCTCAAAAAATTATAATAAAAGATTATTAAAACGCTTAAATTACAATCGACTTATTGTTTGTTACAAAAAAAAAAGCAAATCGATTAATATATTGCGATATAAATAAGAAAATAGAAAATTTATTCGATTATCTTTCGATAAGAACGATGTTAAATCTTTAAATACAAAAAAAGTCTTAATGTCGTCTTAGACAAAATTGAAAAGTTATAAACGTAAAAAAGTTCAACAACATATTAAGAAATTTATTATTCGAATCAATATTAAACAATTTGATAAAAAGAGACAATATTAATAAGTACACGACAAAGTTGCTTAATACTTTGAAAAAAACTATTAAAAACTTTATTTTGTAAGCAAGATTACACAAGAGAGTTAAACTCGAATAAATAGCAAAATGCACAAAGATAATTAAAGAAATCAAAAAACTACGTCGACAATATTGCATTTTTAGCGAATAAGCAACGTACATTTAAATATGCGACAAGAAGAACAAGATTTTAAAAAGACACAAACGAAACAAGTTTCGCAAACAAATAAAAACTTCGAAAAATATTATTAAGAATCTCTTCAAAATAACAAAGTAAATTAGAAACGCGATAATAGAAACGTTAATCAAGTTTACTATATTATTATTATGAATTAATATAAACATCGCGACAATAACAAAGAACAAAATCGAAACAATGTTTCGATCTTATTTTTCTTTTTCGTCTACGATTTTAATAAACAATTTGAACAAATTTTTTTATTCGATTTTTATAGAAGACAACACAACAATATTGAAGCGCAAAGTAATAAGAGCAATACACAAGACAACTCTTAACAAAATATTAAAAATTAACAATATAATTAATTATGAGTTGCGACAATTAATTTGCATTATTTTATCTTAAGTAAAAATTTTATTCGATAGATATATTAAGAAAGAGATGCAATTGTCTTATTTTAAAAAGACGATTACAATAATGCTACGCAAATCAAGAAAAAAGAACTACTTTAAGTTGTTATTCTTTAAGTTTATCGCGTTATTAAATATATTAGACAAGATATTAGAGTCAATAATATCGAAACGTCTTCGCTATATTATAAAGACCACAATACTTTATTAAATACACAAATAAAAACTAAAAGACAACATTTAATCAATATAACGTTGCAATTAATTACGAAAAAGATTTATACAATATAAAGCGATTAAAAGAAAAAAGTAACATTTTTACTTAATCTCAATATATTAGACGCATTCGACAATATATCGCATATTCGATTACTTCATAATATAAAGAAAAGACAAATTTCTACTTGTTTGCTCAAATAAGTAAAGAATTTTCTAAAGAAACGTTGTATTATCTTAATTATAGACGACTACACAATAAAGAAGCGCAATGCAAACGTAAATATATCGCAAAATTTTTCTCTCTTTTTAATCTTATATTTGTTTTACAATGCGAATCTATTAAAGATATGCAATAACATTAAATTCCGAATTAGCGCTATAAGTTTTGTAAACAACGTTAACATACTAATGTATAAGAAATCGATCGAACGTAATTGCAAAATATTAAGTTAAATATACGATAAATGCAAGCAATAAATACGAAGTTACGAGTATAAGTTCGCGAGAAAAAAAGCATAAACTAATTTATTTTTCGCGAACTTTAAAGAGATTTAATATAAGCGTCAATATAACGCTAACAAAGCACAAGATAATTGTCAAATCAAATATTAGAATATTAAGAATTTAACTAAACTTAAAGCTAAGATAAAAAGCTTATTTGCGTTAAATAAAGATTAAGCTAATAATTAAATACAAGAACGCGTCAATAATAGAAAGTTCAATATTTAATACTTTGTTAAGAACAAATAGACGCAGATATATTGTTATTAAAAAGTCGATAATAGTTTACAATGTTATTGCATAATATACGTCTAAAAATATTAAAAACTTAAGAAAAAAAATTATTTCGAAGTTGCAATCGATATAGAGTTGCGTGTTTCGACGCATTACAAATATTTACAAAACAACGTTTACGAAAGTTTTATAAGTCGAAATTAATGTGTTTTTTATTGATATATATCTCGAAAAGCTAATATAAAGATTAATAGCTATTATAAATGTACAAAAATCGAACAAAACAATAAATATAACGATATTGTGCATACGCAACAACTTAATATTAAAAAGAGAACAAAAATCAAAACTTAAAATAACATTTTTACAACTTAAAAAAAAATACGAACAAAATTCGAATTAATAATAATATTGCAATAGCAATTCTATACAATTGCATTATAAGTAAAATTTTCTAAGATAATTATTGCGTATAGCAAGAAAATAATTAAGAAAAAATATAACGCGAACAAGTTTAATTAATATTAAAGAGCGTACTTTGACGAGAGCAATTACAATAAAGATGTTATTGTTGTCTTAATAGAAGCAAACTAAAGAATCAAAAAGTAATTAGAAGACGTCAAGATAACGCTTACGCATTACGACGAACTCGAGAAACTTACAAGAGCAATCGAAAAATTAACAAAGCAATGCAAGACGTTTATCAACTCGCGAGAACAAATTTACAAAATATATTTCGATAATTAAACTTTATTAAAGATTATAAAAAAGATAAGATCGACGTCGAATTAAATATGTTTTAAAAGAACGCAAAAAACATATAATACAATGCGACGTCGCAATGTTATATTAGAACTTTATTAAATTCTAGAGCATAAAGACATAAAAGACAACGAAATTGTAAACAAAGTCGCTAACAAGACGCACAAACAACGTTTGCTTTTCGCAAATTAAATGTTAGACAAACTTGTTATTAAAAAGACGCTTATTTAGAACAAAACTCGAAAGAAGTAACAATTAAGATAATTAAGAAACAAGAACAACGCAAAGTATTGCAAGCTCGCATTTAGAGTTACACATAAACATATACAACTACACATTAATCGCTTTAAATTACATAGTACACTTCTAATATAACTAAGAATAAAGAAAATCGACTTTAACTAGTTTTTGTGCAAACAATAAGTGCTTGAAATTACGACAAGAACTTGCGATTGCAATTAGAAACGCATAACAATCAAACATATTCTATTAATTTGTCTTAGATAACAACAAAAAAAACAAATATAACAAGAGATTAATATTACGAATCTATAATAATTGTTAGACAAGATTAGACTTGTTGTTGCAACAATACGCATAATTTTAATCATTAAGTTGTTGCGTTAGTTTTAAGCAATAACATTGTTAACAATGTTCGAGCTTCTCTTAAATTTATAAAGTTCTCGTTTAAAGAATTTTCTTGTATTACGAATATCACGATATAGAAGACAAAGACGTAGCGTTGTTATAACGACTTGTTATAAGCAAAATAGCAATTGCGAATTCTAGTCAATTATAATTAAACAAGTAGGCGCTAGTGTTGCTCGTCTATTCGTAATTGATTAGATTCAAAAATTGTAAAAGTATATAGTTCTCGCATAGATTCTTAGGGGTGTTAAATCAAGTATAAATTAAAAAAATAAAAATATATATATATATATAGTATATATTAAGCAAAAATAATAATAAAATAAATATACTTAATAAAAGAAATAATTATATAAAAACAAAGAAATTGTTCAATTATAATAAACTTAAAATTAACAAAAACAAATTACTATTAGCAAACAAATATAAGGTAAATATTACTTTACAAATATTTAGAGACAATAAAGAAGAGTTTTTAATAAAAAAAGAAAAACTTCAAATATCTATTAATAAAATCGACAAATATATAAAGAAATATTATAACAAATTATTGCAAAGATACTTAAGAGTAATTAAAATTCTTTAACTTTTATGCTAGTATTGTTAGTTTTCTTAAATAAGACGAGTTATTAAAATATATATTAAACAATATCTTAATTATTAGCAAAACAAATATAATATATATGCGAGCTATAACAAAGTTTAATATTAGAAATTATCTAAATTGTTATAAGATAAAATTACAATAAACTTTATTATTAAGTTGTCTAAGTCGACAAATCTAGCAACTAAAGACAAATATAAATTAATACTAATAATAATTAACAAACTTATTAGGGATTTATATATTATTGTATGCAAAGAGAAGTTTATAATAGAACAATTAAAATATATTGTATTAAATCGACTTATACAATATTATAATATACTCAAAGAATTAATTAGTAACAAAAACAGCTCTTTATATCTAATTATTAAAAGATACTTCTATCGATATTAGAAACAAAACTTAGAATATTTATTGTTTATTATTCGATTACAAATAAGTAAACAAAGCAAACAAACTAGAGTCTAAAGTAATATCTAAGATATTATATTAACAATACTTACAATAATTAAATATTACTTTTATCTATAATATAATTAGTATTTAATGCAAAGATTTTAGATATTATTAAAGTAATCTTATTTTTTGTTAACTACAATAGAGAATTTAATCTCTTTAAGAAAGAGCAAAAGCATTTGTTATCTTAGTTAGTTATTAAGAGAATAGCAATATTAAAAAAGATATACAACAATATCTTAAAAATGCAAGAAAAGTCGATCAAGTATTTAAACAAAAAACAAAAAACAACATCTTAACTAAAGAAAAAAAATAAAATATATCTTCTTACAAAAAATCTTAAAACAAAAAAGTTAAGCAAGAAATCAAATTATATTAAAGTTAAATTGTTTCTTATTAAGAAGATAAAAAAATCAATCAATTACAAACTCGACTTACTTAAGAATATTAAAGTATTTCTAGTATTTTATATTTTATTGTTAAAATTAGCAAATTTAATTATATCTTTACAAAATATATTTTATTTCTATTTATAAGAAGAGAAACAATATAAGATTAAGAAAATTCTATAATAAAAAAATAAAAAATATCTTGTTAAGTAAAAAGAATATTTTATTTTTAAGAATATATAAGAATTACTTAAGAATTTAAAGAAGTATTTTAATAAGCTACAACAATTTTGTTGCAACAAAATTACTTATAAGAGTTAACAAAGTATTAGAAAACAAGAAAACAAACAATAAAAAATCAATAATAATATTAAATAGAATTTCGAATATCTCTTTAATATACTTAATCTCTTTCTTGTTCTTCTTAATCTTTAAGATATTTTTCGACTTTGTATTACTTATATCTTTTAAACAACAAAATTAATATTTTCTTTGTTTTATCTTTTGTGCAATTCTTAGACGCTATTTTATTATTTTATTATTTAACTTTTTAACTTTCTAGATAACTTTATTTATTTCTTAATAATTAGAAGTCAAATTATATTTTTAATTTCTTCGATAACATTTCTTATACTTGAGATATTTCTTATTTATTTAACAAGATATGTTAAATAAGATATAGACTTAACAAGAACACATCGAGAAGATAACATATTTATAGCAACAATTAACAATAGAATTGCGATATTGTTTAGTAATTAACTTGATTAATATAATAAGAAAAAAAAATAGTTTTAAGACGAAAATTCTTAAAGAGAAAAGATAGTATTATAAGTTGCACACTAATAGATACTATTTATTGCATATTGCTCTTTACGAGATAATTAGAAAGAGAAAATCTATTAACAAAATTAAGATAATTAAGATAATTTAACTCTTGAATATCTTAAATTTAAGATTAAGATAATTAAAATAATTAAGATCTTAAATATTTTAAATATCTTAAATCTTAAATAATAAAAAGATATATAACTTTCGAACGCGACTTTCTTATAAATTATATTTAACTTATCTTAAGTCTTTACTTATTGTTACTTTGATCTATTAAACTCTTGTAAAAATTTATTAAATATAAGATTATTTATAGTTGCAACTCTTGTTATTAAGTAATTGCTTGTATTGTCTAAAGATATTTACAAATCTCTTCGATAATATAATTCTCTCTAATATCTCAATATAAAAGTACTAGCGTAACAATCTTATCTTATATAGATTCTAAATAAACTTATAGAGAATTCTAGATATTCTTAATTAAATATAGATTAGACAAATTAGATACTTAATTTATCTTAACTATATTACGTCTTTTATATTTTATCTTTAGTAAATAAGAGATTTTTGCGTAAGCTTTTGTATTGTTCTCGATTAAATAGACTTTGCAATTTAAATTTCGAACTTATATTTAAGTCTCTTTAACAAAGTTATATAGATTGTTCTTTAATATTAGAACTTTGTTTAAGTATAATTGTGCATTGATTTCGAAGTTTATATCGATTTTCTTATCGACATTTTAGGTAATCGATTCTTCAATTTCAAGATGCTAAGATAGTTCGAGTAACTCGAGGTCAATCTCGAGAACGTTCGAGAAGCAACGAGAAGCTTGCATTTAGAGAGTCAAAAAAGACTTAACAAAAAGTATAATTTTGATGTTCGAGATGCGCACAAACTTTCGCGACGCTTTAATTACGTCTTTACTTGTTACTCGCTTACACTATAGTAATTTAAGTGATAGAATCAAACAATTCGTAAGATTTCTACGCAAGAACAACGTGCATCTTGGGAGAACTCTTTCTACGTAATTGATTGCGTGTAATTGATTGCGCATAATTGATTGCGCATAATTGATTGCGCATAATTGATTGCGCATAATTGATTGCGCATAATTGATTGCGCATAATTGATTGCGCATAATTGATTGCGCATAATTGATTGCGCATAATAGATAGTGTTCGCAGATTGCGTTCGACAAGTCTTGACAACACAAGTAATGTTCAAGTAACGCTTAACATACTTCTTAAATTTTTGGTAATGCTCGAAGCTTGCTCGGGATCAACTAGATCTACTAACGTAACTTCAAGACTAAGATATCGACACAACGGCTCTAGAAGTCCCGAGTCGCTAATAGGACTCCTAGAGGATTATTTCAAATTGTCGATATTCTTAATTTGCAATAGTATATATTTGCTCTAGTTTGCGAAGATGCTTTCTAACTTTGTTGCTCTTATTATTAGCGACTTTCTAGACTATATTATAATTAAAGATTTGCTTGTTAATCTTCTTAAATTTATTAGTAAGATTGCACTAAATAGAAGAGAATTATAGAGTTCTCTTACTTGCATATATATAAATTTGCGTGTTTTTAATATTAATACTTGTTTGCATTGCTTCTTTGTCTTCTTCTTAATCTTTTAATTCTTTATTGCTCTTTTTGCATAAAATTTCTTTCTTTTCTTGTTTGTTCTTGCCTTTTATAGATATATAGATTCTATTATTAACTTCTTCTCGATTGTATAAGATTTAAATTGTATAATTGTAAATTAAATACAAGTCTTAGAAATAGAATATCTTTTAATATTTATCTTCTTTAATTGAGTAACGTTTTTATTGCCTAATTTAGCTTCTACTTCGTAGTATTTTTTATTGTTGCATATATAGATAGCTTCTTTTGCAAGCTTCTTTAAGATATGTTCGTAGAACTTCTTTCTTTTTTGTATATAACTCTTATTTATACGAGACTTCTTGGCGACTCTTTCGCGTACAATTTCCTCAATTAATTGCTTGTTTATATCGACGTAGATATATTGATGTTGAATCTTTTCTATACGCGAGAGAGTTGTTTTTTGCCTAGAATATTAATATTCTCTTTATCGAGAACTGCCTTAAAAGGTTGCGTATATAGATACTTCAACATTGCATTTCGTATATTCGCAGACAATTGAGTATTATCCAGTACTCTTCAAAGTGTCTCGCGACCTTCAATAGCTTCAACGCAAGCTAATATCTCATAAAAGTCGCTGTTTTCGGCTCTCTTTTCTGCCTCGCGTATAATCTTCGTCGTCGTTATCGATTGTACTCCAGTTTTGCGCTCAATGGCATCAAATGTGCAGCCAACTAGAAGTCTACATGTCACAATTGCATGACGTAAAGAAAGAGCGACTTCAGGACCTCGTGTAGGCATTTAATGTGATAATGGGAGGATATTTCTGGGCCATGAAGCCTGCAATCAAAGGAGTAAACAACTATCGGCCAGGCGAGCCGCAAGCGACTAACCGCATCGGGTAACTAACTATTCATGTGGCGACACGAGTAGATCTCATAAGCTGTTTTGGCTGAGGTGTGCAACCTTGCTACATTTCAGCGTTTCCAGCTTGCCCGGCGTTACTCTGTCTCTATCCTGGAAGGAAAGGCCAGGCCAACTAGCATTCACGTTCGAGGTCGAGTGACAGGACTAGCTCTCAAGCGCGATCGACTTCTTCGCGAATTGGGAGCGTCAACAGCCTTCAGAAATCAGGATTCCACTTTTCCGTGTAAGGCGTGAGTCACAAATGCCCCAATGGCTTCTGCATGGCGCACGCAAGCGTCCACTTCATGCATGCATGTCGATCCACCAACGGCCCAAGTCCGCTTTGCAAGCGAGAGGACTCTGGGATACGAATGATTGACATCGGTTTTGGCTACTGTTCTGGAAGGAACCAGCAATCAATGACCCTTTTGGCGCCGTGCCATGATAAACCAAAAATTGGCAGCCTCATCGCTCAATAAGGAAATGATCTTAAGAAGCCGTGGATGGTGACAGGAGGATCATGGATAGAATTGGTGCGTCTCCACTCTGCAGGGAGCGAAGGATCATGCCAAGGCCTCGCCAGGATGGTGCTGACGACGCCTTGGACACCAATATCAGTGGTCAACTAAAACATGGACAGACAAAGTCGCAAGATATTCGAGTTGCCAGGACTATTTACCTTTGTGAGCACAAGGGAGCCGCACTCGAGCGTCAAGCCAGAGTACAGCCTACGAAGCCATAAAATTACATTATGTAGGGAAATGACAGTCAGAGTAAGGACCACTAATTGAGTACTGCCAGTGGCGAAGAAGCGTTTCCCTCCAGACCTGCAGAAGTCATACAGAGTCCATGTCAATCTGTCCTCTTTACTCCGTACCACATCATCTTTGGCAACGGCGAGCAAGGCTTCAAGCACATTTCGACACCAAAGAGCACACTGTCCTGGAATCGGGTTTTCATGGGTGTTGTGGTAGCGATAATAGTGAACATCCTATAGAACTTCATCGAGGACATAATCCTACTACTCAAAAGGCAATGGCAACTTCGTCTACATTAGACACATTGGAAGACGTGGAAGCAGGGCAGATTTGCTTGGCGGTTGTCGGGTGTCAGGAGTTCAACCGTGGTAAGCGAGCATTTTGAGCCTTGAAGGAGGGGCTAGCCTGGTTTGTCATCTGAGTACAATAGCGGGACTGCTGCCTAAATCACGAGAACCAAAAGGCACCGTGGCCTCGTCCACTTTGCCCTCCCTCCTCCATCATTCTTCTGTGCGAGAGACCGCCGGTGTCTCTACGGTGAGGCCCATCAATTGTATTGCATCTGTTCCATGATGTCCTCGTGATTGCTTTTGCCTCTTCCGACCTGTCTTTCCAAACCTTACCCTGCTCGCACAGCCTGATCCATCCTCTCCATCAGCACCGCCTCAGCACCAACAACCTCAGCAATCCCTTTTGTTCTATCTTCAACGCCTCTTCTCGCCACAAACCGAGTCTAGATCAGAGAAAACATTGTATTCACTGCGAGCCAGTTTGTGCTATCATCAATCAAATCGAACTTCGCCAGCTCAGCCTAACGATCAACCCCAGAGCAGTTGAGGATCGAGCTGGTTCGGAAGTCGATTGACCACACGATACCTTGCCGCAAAGCAGCGAGTGGTCAATTCAGAAAACGGGTGAGTCATACCCCTGCAAAAGGGTTAGATTCCTTGCTGACACCCACCGCAGCCAAGTCACACTTGGAGCCACCTGACTACTTAAGGATGACATCCCCACAATCAAACCCTCGACGTCGACACTTGAACGGAGTTCCGACAGCTACTCTCCGCCAATCCTTCCACACACGCTTCTCCTCCGAGTCAACTCCATCTGTAGACTCGACGCGCCCACTGAGAAAGAGCTCGACCTTCCACTCCCCTACAACACCGCCAGCTCAGGATGAAGACCCCATTTTAAACATACCTTTGTTACTCAGGAGGTCTCCAACATGTCCTAAGGCTTTAGAAAATGCTGTTGCTGCCGGCGAGCGACGCATCGCCAACCTCCTCGGCGCTGTGGATCGGAGTCTTTCAGGCTTAGACGGGTTCTCAACAGATAGCCAGGAGACACTGACTCCGGCGGAGGACCTTCCCGTCCCTCGCTTCCTACTTGACGCCCATCTCGTCGATCCTAATAGCATGGACGTTGACAACAAGCAAGCCGACGATTTTACTCCTGAGCGCCAGCATCGTCCTGCCCGAAAGCACCATCGCTCTGACAGTGGCATCGGATCAAGCGTTACAGATCCTGAGGAGAATATGATAAAAGATGAAGCAGGTAGGAGACCAGGTCCAGTCATTACTCCCAGGCCATCGACGGCTGACTTTGAAGAAGCTTTGAACGAGGACTCTCACGCCCTCATAGCGGGCGAGGTCCGCTCCGGCATTAACGGCAACAACGCCGCAACTAGAGATCCTATCACTGGAGCCCAACACGCGTTGAGTGAGTATGCCTGCAGACAGATCCAGAAATATATCATCTCGCCGATTGTTCGTGAGAGCTCCTTGAAGGATTTCCACCCTCTTGTTCAAGGCATTCCATACCGTGTGGGCCGCAAGGAAATAACTTGCTTGCGAGATCTTGAGAAAGTACTTTTGTGGTTAGCACCGGTGAGTTATTCTTCTCATGTTTGGGGAAGGCGTTTGGCTCATTGTTCGGTTTTCGGCGTAAAGAAATGGTCCATATCTAAGGCTTCGTTCATCAACTTCTGCGAGACATCGATCCAGTGTATCCACACGACCGTCGACTACCTCAACGAATCAGATCAACGGCGACCTACCGACAGACCTTATACTAACGGATATTTCCTCGATCTGACGGAACAGGTGCGACAATACGCCGCAATGATTACTGCATCACGAGAACGGATGGCGGCAGGGCGAGGAACAGCTGAGGATGAGGCTATCGCGTATGTTATTCATTAATTCCGTCGACGAGTCTTGCTAAAAAGATCACAGCGATGAGCGACTGGGTCTGCATGGCGGCCTTACCCGTAATGGCCGACCAGTTGAGCTGGTCAGGATCAAGAACGGGAAGTCGATCTCACTACGCACAGGATCCTTTGTCAAGGCGGAGGGCAGCCCAGCTGCATCTTCGAAGGATTTCAAGAGATCTGCTAGTGAGGAACTCGATGACGATGTCATGCGCTCCATGGGTCGTCGCCGGAAAGGCGCACCGCCTCCCACCGACACCCACCAATGCAGAGACTGCGAGAAGCTTTTCAAAAGGCCTTGTGATCTAACGTACGGCTAGCCCCAAACCTGAACATAGTATCATCGCTAATTTTAGGCTACAGCAAACATGAGAAGACCCACAGCAGGCCATGGAAGTGTAGCCAGAGCAGCTGCAAATACCATGACTATGGCTGGCCAACCGAGAAAGAGCGAGATCGCCACACCAATGACAAGCACTCTTCATCACCCTCGATGTTCAAATGCCAGTTCCGCCCTTGCCCGTATGAGAGCAAGCGGGAGAGTAACTGCAAGCAGCACATGGAGAAAGCCCATGGGTGGGCTTACGTTCGCTCCAAGAACAACGGAAAGATGAGCAAGAAGCCACACAATAGCAAAACCCCCCCAAGCCCGCAGATCAAGACCCCAGGCTCCACCATATTCGACGCATCCAGCCCAGACTTCAGTGGCGCGTCACCCTACCCCAGCCGAGATAGTATCAGCCATTCGATCAATGGCTCCATCGCCGCGTCCGAAGAGTCTGATCCATTCTCCACTATAGAGACACCTTTCATGGCTCTAGAGGATAAATTCGGTCCTTTCAATGCCATGAACTGGGATGAGTCTATCAGTCACGGACTGACCACTGCGGACCCGTCCCCTTACACGCAAAGCTCTCATGACTTGTCGTGGGATGCAGGATCGATGAGCCATGGCATGACGGAGCCTTCATTCGAGACTTCTGTGCCGCCGTTCGAGGACAACTCGCTCTTTACCGAGAACTTTGATTGGAGCAACATCAACCCCGATTTCACATCATACAACAACCAGCTCATCACGCCAGCCACTTCCATCGACAGACGTTCCTTGGATGCTTTCAGTCGCAATCCTTCCATCTCCCTCGAACACCCTCCATGCAGCGAGCTGCAGTCCTTGTCTCCGGGCGCGCAAGACAACGTTATGCTCTACTCCCCTTATTCTCAGAACGATAGCTCCATTGACGAGGGCTTCGAAGACTTTGCCTCCGAAGTGGGCAAACCCTCTAACGACTTCGCCCTGTTCGACCAGACCAACCACAGTTTGGGCAATACAACCAACGGACACATGTTCCAAGACCTTTCAACAGTTGTCCCATCGGCATGGTCCGGACGAGGAACTGATCTCGCTCAACAGCTTGGTGTGAATGATTTGATGCAAGTTGATGAAGAATAGCCGTTCCTATCCTCCACGCCTTTGAGTCATACATTTCTGCTTTTCAGGCGCAATGTAGCGTGCGATGGTCCTAAGAGTCATGCTGATCTGGCATACGCTAATCCCTGACGTATGTAATAGGCGGGTGGATTCCATGAATAACGAAATTTGATGGCAGTAGTGTATCTAAGAATATAAATCCAACAAATGTTGTGTTTCGAGGGCCGAGCCAAAACTGCATGCTCCCTACCCTTTGTATGCGTTGCATTCGAACCCAGTCCCTGTTTCACCCTTCCGATACATACTGGACTGATCTCGAGGCATATTGCCCAGGCTCTAGGGGTAATGTGTCGTTAATTGCTCCACGATCAAGTGCGACTCGGCCCAGTGGGTCGAGTTCAATGCCGAGGCTTCGTCTCCTCTGCCTTCTCACGTGCCAGTGACTGAGCTCACGTCACACCTACAAGCCAAGCCGTAGCGATGGACGTTCTCAAGGCAGGGTTTCCCTGAATCTACATTCTCTCACTTCTGATGGTTTATTAGAATTCCGTCAACAGCCTTATCCTCGAACCTAGATTCACCGAATACCTAGCCATCCTCAAAGCCGCACGCAATGGCGCCGTCTATGGTGCCAAAATTCGTGCTCCTCATGCTTTCGTGTAAGCATACAGCTCAGCGTCCCAAAAGCAGGGTGGAAGTCCGAATACCGCAGGGTTGATAGCTTATATACTCTATTCCCATAGCATGGTCTTTCTCTTCCGGTCCGGGACGTAAGTACCCACCTCTCCCAGTTCGCTGCGTATCAAGCTCACCCACTTGTGTCCGCAGATTTCGTGAGAAGCTAAAGCTCATCTTCAAATCCACCCGCCAACACGCCCGCAACCTCGCCACCTTCGCCGTCATCTACAAAACCACCCTTCTCGTCCTGCGCCACGCCTCCCCCTCCCAAAAAGAAGCCTCCCCCCACACCTTCCTCGCTGGCCTGCTAGGCGGCTACTACGTCTTCGGCCGCGGCCGGTCGGGCCAAAGCTCCGTCAACCAGCAGATCGTCATCTACGTGTTTGCGCGCGTGGTGCTCGGCCTTGCGAAGCTGAGCGTGCAGCGCAAGAGGGCGGGGGGGCTGGGGCTGTCGCCAGACATGAAGGAGATGTTGGTGGGAAATGCGTGGCCGGTCCTTGCGGCGACGAGTTGGGGGCTGGTGATGTGGCTGTTTCGGTGGTATCCGGAGGTGCTACAGCCGAGTTTGAAGGCTAGTATGAAGTATATGTGAGTTTCATGGAGCTCCTATGTGTTGTTATGGGCCTCCAAAATGGGGTTCCAAGGGGCGTTTAAAGAGATGTACTGATGAATGTTGTGCTAGATACGTGAATGCGGATCACTGGGATGGGTTTAGAAACTTTATGATACACAACACATGATTTCTACAGCTGGATTCACTTTGGCATCGGGCGGCGTTCCGAAATAGTGAGTAGATACATCTGAATGCAGCCAAGTGAGCCTGTATTGGTCTCTGGGTGCGGTCTACGATTTTGTATGATGCATAATGATACAGCATGCTTGCATTTAAGGTGCTGTGCCATACTGGTACAGATTCCAAATTCTGGTTGAGGTGGAAAAGTCTCATTCATGCAGATCTGTTTTCAACCGATTTCCCCAGAGGCCCAGGTACGCTCTTGACAGGTTTCTAATTTGTCAATGCGTCTCCAGACAGGGTATTTACGACCAAATCTTTGCATGTAAACTATTTGTCGCAGACGGAGCAGCCACGATAACTTCCCATGAGTTGAGTATTCTGGTGATGAGCTACCTTACCGTCACTGGCAAGTCGCCCTGTTAGGAATCCAGCCTGAGCTGGCAACCAAGGAGATTTCGAAAGGCCCGTGGCTGTGCAACACCACTTTAACCTAAGACCACCCTCCCCCAGAATATCCACATCACATCCCCACTTTTCGATTGATTCGAGAGTTGGCAGATGTCGCGATGGAGGTTCCACACATATTGGACCAGAGCTACCGTGAGTCACAACGCCGTCGATTCTAGAAGCAAGCAATGGATAGCACAATGGTGGACGTAAGCGTTGTCAGCGACGGCGACGATCATGTGAGGTTAGCTCTGCCTGCGAGCCTCGCCTTTCTCCTTCAATTCTCAACGATGATTGAAATAGTCCAGGGGTTAGACCCTGAGTACTCTAAAAACAACCATATTTCAGTCAATCTCCACACAGATGACAGAGACGACCAGAGGTACACAGGAGCAAACAGGGTTTGTTTTGCTTCGATAGAGTTCGGGATTTTGAAATTTTGTGATCTCGTCGCGCTCTCGAACATCTCATCCTTGTCTGGCTAAAGCTGAGGAAGACGACGGGGATGTACTCTTAATCATACTCAAAGTGAATCAATTTCCTTTCCGAATTCTTGAATCAGTGAGGGAAATGTTGGACATAGATCTGCATCAGGCGGAAAAGGGGGGGGAGGGGTGTGGTTTCTTAGTATTTGGAGCTATGAACGCAGCAACGGCCTTCATGAATGATACTAAGCTTGAACAAGCTGTTCACATGCTTGTCGATTATCCCTTCTGGACAGGCAGACACTCACCCCAATCAAGCCCTGATCATTGCTTTCATACTCTCAAGCTGTAAATTGCATGGAAGGCAGGCTCCTCTTATGCAGGGATGTACTTTATGCCACCCCTTATCGGGCGCTGGCTTGGCGCTTCTCCCTCCACTCCCTTCGGCAGATCTCCATCTCCTCTCGAGAATACGCGGATTTCACCGGATATCCGCCTATGGGACAGATCTTTTCACCGGTCCTCAAAGAATGCACCTCCGATCTCCGATGGCGCTCCTTTTTCGGTTTGAAAAGGTTGATTTTCTCATCGGCTTTTATCAAGAAGCGTTTTAGCCTTGGCCTCATCATGTCGTGCTGCAATTTCTCGATTATCCTAATCTCCTTATTCCATTCCCTTTCCTCGCGAACAGCATGGACTGCCGAAGAGTATCCGGGCGAATACCGTGTTGTGTGCTTCTTATGGTCCTCATCGTACTTGAAATTGACTACCTCGAGCCCGCGAACCTCACAGAGCATGTTGTAGCTGTGACTGTGACATGGTCGACATCTGGTTAACCCGAGCCTACAAGGCAAGATTATGTAGAGGAACTTGAGCCTCGGGCAACGCTGGAGCAAGCCGAAAGCTGCGCTAGCTTCCAGACCCATCCAAACGAACGTGATATGGGTGACATATTGACGACGAGCGTAACCGATGTTCTTGAGGAATTTCCACAAGTAGCACACGTTGAGAAATTGCAGATTGTTATGGCGGTAGAAGATATGATAAGCCTCGCGGTACGTCTGCTTAGATACGAGCAACAACGACAGAGGTCGCTTGTCTGGACCTTTGACACGGCTCCAGAAATACTTGTCGTCGTGTGGAGACTTTTTCGATCGACCTTTTGACGGTTCCTCAGCGAAACTGACCCGGCGAGGACCCGGCATGCAGTCATCGTCGTCGAGGGCGTACTTTGGATTGTACTCCAAGATTAAGACGAATTTGTAGATATGATCTTGGATCTCTGGCGGGAACGGAAGGTGGACATGTGCTGGCTGAGCAGTGATCGGGGTTGCTGGAGGGCGTGCCATGGTGAGTGCTGGCTGCGACGGCGGTGGCTGCTGACCACTCCAATATGTGGAGTGGCTATCTGAAGAGCTTTGCAGCGACATCCTCTGCCTATGCGTAGGATAGTGAGAAAAAGATACTATTTCCTCAACCTTATAGTCTTCAATACTATAAGATTGACAAGACATCACCCTCAGGTGTGACGGGGTACATGGTCAACACCGTTCAGCACTCGTGTGCGTTCACATGTGAGCTTCCTAGTTTCAACAATACAGAGTTTCTATGCCTATTGCCTATTGCCACCTACCTAAGCCCAAACTTCGGTGAAAGCGGCAAAGGCATCGATAACATCAATCAACGATTCTGGTAAGATACCAGGGTATAATCGGATCGATTATAACGGGATTGCGAGTATCCTTTCATCGACTCCATGTCATGGGACAAGCAAGGCGATGGCGAAAGTAGTGATTTATATCTGATCGTTTCGCTCCTGACATTAGATTCGCATGAGTTGCAAGCATTGTTAAGTAGAAATGCTGTCCCTCCAAGTCTCAATTCCGCTGATGTGTCGACCTGACCGTTCCAACCCTAGAGCCAACATCATTTATCCTCATGATAGCGCGACATTTACATCAAGATCCCTGTCGCATTCTTGTGCATCGAGGTTGAATTTTGGCTCTACTAGGATCTCATAGCTACACTTAACTGCCTTGAACAGTCGCTCTAGCTTTCGTCTCCACATAATGGAGTCGTCACGCTCGCCGCTAGCTCCATTATCACTCAACGGTCCCTCGCTCCCAGCATTGATGCTGGCCGAAGCCTTGGGTGTATCCACTACACCTTGAGCTCTCTGTTCGTTGGGCTGACAGTTCCTAGGGCAAAGTCACACAAAATTCAATCGGCCACAAGCGCTCTTACTCCGCCATCAACCTCGACAGCGACGATGAGGCAATTACAGATAGCTGCGACACCATCCGTCGCAAGATCAACGCCTTCATCAACAGCGGCGAAATGGAAGTAACCGAGTTCCAGCGCACAATTGGCGTGAACAGCAACTCCTACGGCCGCTTCATGAAGCTCAAGGGTCCCATGAGCGGAAATGGAAATCAAGTGTATGAAGCAGCTTTTCGCTTCTTCGAAGACCGCAGGAAGGCAGGCATCAAGCCTCAGAAGAAGAAAGTGAAGAAAGACGAAGAAGTTAAAAAGTTCGATGTTTCTGGTGTCGAGCTCCCGGGAGAAAAGGATGGGGATGTCGGTGTCTGGGAGACGTGCGATGAAATGCGCAAGAAGATCAATGCTTTCCTGCGTGAGCCGGACGTTACGCAAGCGGCCTTCTTGCGCGAACTAGCGAAGATGCACCCGGATGGCAAGGCTATACAGAGCAAGCAGCTCAAGGACTTCTTGTCCAAGAAGGGCCCGACGGCTGGGAACACGTCCAAGGTGTTCTACTGCTCGTATGTTTTCTTCGACAAGATGCGCATCAAGCACGGAAAGCCGAAGACGGCGATGCGTGAAGGGACCGAGGCTGCATGGTGTATGGAGGGAGGTATCGACACGAAGCGGAAACTTGACGGGCTATACATCTGCTATAAGGACTCTTATCCGGTCGAAGACAAGTATGGAAAAGCGACCATCATGAGAAGATGAGGACGTGTACGCATAGATTCCGAGCCTCGTTGGATCTCCCATGATCACCTTTGGCTCTGAGTCAGTATCCCATCGGCGAATGATCGAAGCCTCATCTCACTGAATTTGGGTGTCTGTCGGCAACTTCCAAGACGGTTGTACATATGGTGATATACCCTATTTGATCCATTATACTGTATATAAGCCCGTTAGCGGCCCGACAATTCTTGATCAGGTCAGAAAGTTTTCTCTGGGTGTAGGTTCCATCGACGTTCTGAAACACGGTCCTTCGACGATGTGGAGTGTGTGAGCGCGTAGGCTGACTCTATGCGTCTCACCCTCTGATTGGTCGATGGCATCACGAGCCAACTTCACCATCACTATTCGCTATTACGGGGATTGGATGATCATTCATCATCTTACGAGACCCTTCAAAGCTATCTAGGCAGACTGAGATTCAGTGCCAGTCGTCGTACAAAGCCCTTGTCACGATGCCGCAGCCATCCAAACGCAGTGGCCACTACGCTCTCTTTGTTCACGTCAATACCAGTAGGTGACAGTCCCTTTGTATCTCTATACAATGCCATTCATCCGCCGTCTTTGTACATAAAGCCTCACAAGAGGCTACCTTCTCCTTCCTGCTTAGCATCACAACGCTCTTCGCATCCCACTTTCGCACTCACGTGCTTCCTTCACGACTAACGTTCAATACCAACGGCGTGCAACGGCACAGTATCCCACCGAGAACCCCAAAGATGCGCTTCTTCCAAGACTTTCGCTCAAAGCTGGCGCTGGCGCTAGTTGTTTTGCCTCTCGGTCTATCACACCCAGTCCGTATTCGCGACGTGTCTATCAGCGCAGCGCAGGTGCTGGCTGTAGCTCCAACCTCCGGTAGCTGCGACGGTGCACCCGCAGCCGGACAATGCCGCACGGCCGAGCAGGCAGCCCCGATGATTCTCAACTCCTTCCGCGCGTACGGCATCACCTCTCCCAACGAAATGGCTGCTATACTCAGCACGATCGCCTTCGAGTCAGGTGATTTCAAGTACGATCGGCCAACGAATGGCGAAGCCGGGAAGGGAACACGGAACATGCAATCGGCCGCTTTCAACATGAAATTCGCCATGTCGATCCCCGGGCTTGGTGAGAAGCTGTCACCGGTTATGACCGGACCTCAAGGCCTCAGTGACCCCAATGGCATTCTCAAACAGTTAACGGCTAACGACGCCTACTCATTTGGAAGCGCTAGTTGGTTTGAGAGTACACAGTGTGGTCCGACAATTAGGACTGGCCTGGCTGGTGGCAGCTTAGCAGGCTGGCAGGCCTACGTTACTGGCTGTTTGCATGCCACACCGAGCACCGATAGGCAAGCTTACTGGCAACGGGCTGTCAATGCTTTGGGGGCCGTGTAGACGTCGAAGCAGGCAAGAGAGGGAACCCAAGAGTTGACTTGCAGGCTCTTGACAATAGCCGTTTATAGAACAATAATGAGGACCTTGCTTGCATCAAACTATTAGCGTTTCAAAAGTCCCACGTCCCAATCTTGAATTTTCCTAGCCGATTTCGGCAGCAATTTACTGCTTGCTTGTAGATTCAACCTCAACTCCTGTAGAATAGGAATCGGCAATTGTAATTCTTCAACTTTCATGCTTTGCTGTTCTAGAGTCGAGTATGGGTCATCGATTGGATGATACAAGATCTTCATTGCTCGTTGAGGTCTCTTTTGTAGTGTACTGTTCGAGTAGTTGAGATCTGGCGATAACACCCAAAGCTATGATGTTGTTGATCAGCCTCTCTTCAACAACAACATTATGAACCTCACCATTAGGGCGTCTGCCGAGTCTTCAACATTGCTACTGTGAGCCACGAACTTGTAGACAGCTTGACTATTGATCAATTCGATGATTTTGGCGCAGATAAGCCCTTGGACGTTGGGTTCGTCCCATTCTGCTCCCTCACCAGTTCGAAGACACACACTCGACTTGTAAAGTCGTACATGCTGAAAGCTCCGTTCGTAGAAGCCTAATACTGCATGGCATAAAACACATTCGACACGGGAATGGGGAATGTCATTTCCCTAAAACAGAATACAAATCAATATGTACCCTTATATAAACGTCGAACGCCATGCCTGAAGCGCCCCACGGACTGAACGCCATGTTGGTCATCAGTGCGTTATCTGAGTAAAGCTAGTAACCCATCGCCCTAGCTGGTGCAGAGGGTTATCTAGCTTCGATAGATGACGCCCATTAGGGTTTTATTCTGGGGCAATTGTATCGGCGGATATGCCATTGATCCGACAAGGTGTGGAGACATGCCTCCTTCTTTTTGCCCTGGACTCACAGAAATATGACTCTGTTCTTATTAGTGAGTATAAGTAACATGCAAACCTACCTCAATTCCCGTGCAATCGCTGCTCGCCAGTCTGAAATGCAATATATCCACGAACGCCGCTCCGGGCTTAGGTTCATGTATATTGGATGCCGCGTAACCTTTGGCGGAATTATCGGACGAGACCTTAACGGCTCCCTTGACATCTGGCTTATGGCAGTGCCAAAAATCCATCATCTCAGCCCAATTCTCGCTTGGAAGATCCTTCCATGTGGACACCGTGTCTTTGACTATGCTTTTCTTACATGACTGACATGCCAACTCGGCTTCATGACTCAAAACTGATGCCGGCCAAATTGCGCTCTCCTCTTCTAATTCATTGAAGCCTGTTCTCGCTTGGATTTCACCAGCGACTGGCAAGCGGAAGGAGAGCTCTTTCAGCCCGGTTGTTGGTAATGAACAGTCGGTTTCGGTCACTTGGCAGGGTAACTCGAGTGTCGCTCGAACTCCGTCGTGCAGCACAGAAAGATATCTTCTATCGGTGGAGAGGTCAAACTTGGTGCTACCGTTGGCGACGGTTGGTAGAGATGCGAAGACTGTCACCTGCTGAATATTGAGCAGCAGCTCTGCGTAGAGCTCGGCCGATGTCATGGAACGCGCATGAGTGGCATGAAATTATAGAGCAGCTTCAGGCCGAGGTCACAAGACGGTCGATCTTGACACTTCTCCTAGCTAAGTACATAAAGTAGGAGTGCTATCACTAGAGAAGAAGTACTCTTTTAATCCTTGAATAATAAGGTCCAGGGTGTCGATCTCCCGTAGTGAATTATCTCCGAAGATAAGTCCGGGACAATGTGGGGAAGCTCTACCTAATGCTCTGTAAATTCTATCACATCGTATTTGACTACCTCCCCATTCCGGTCCTTGTATTTGAACTACGTAATAGGCACTGGGCCGTTAGCACCCCAGGCATCTCGAGCTCGACATGTTCTCGTCCTTCACATCATTCTCTAATCCCCTGAGTTTTCTCTCCCGCCAGGCAGGCCCAGCTATCGATTTGGCATCTGTGGAAGTGCATGACGTGGAAACACAGCATGACAAGCGCTCAAGAACATTAAAACACTTGATCAAGTTGAACCATGCCAATCACTCCATACTATACCACAATCTACAATTCCACAATCACTTACCCCATATCCTGGGGTCAGCATACCTTCTCGAGGCCGGCTCGGAACATCTGAACGACACATATGAGCAAGAGGCCGACGGACTCGAGCCATGGAAGGACTCGCCAGGCGATATATCCCGGCATGACTGGCGGGAATATCTAAGTCAACCAGAGTACCAGCGAGCATTCGTCGACTTTTTCGAGGATGAGCTTGTGCTCAATGGCTACGACTGGCGAAAGGTACTTGACGAATACCTTTTCAAGGGCAAGGAGCCGTTAGTCAACTGCCTCATAGGTGGCCTGGGACATCCACTCATACACCTTGGCTATGCTTTTGAATTGTCGAGTCGTGACTTAGCAATGGAAGCCCTCGGTTTGACCACAACATGCTACAGCTTCCTACATAAATACCTGGACGACGCTTCTTACACAAAGACCTCAACAAACAGCACCTCGTCTCCCCTAGACATTTTCCAACGCGTTCGGGAGGACCGACGCTTTGATGGCATCTACGACCGCCCTGGTACTGTTGATCTTCATCATCTTTTCGAGAAGCACGAGGACGCTATCTTAGAACACTGGAATGCATGGCATATCTCGAATCCTCGCAAGCAATTCGAAGACAGCCAGTACGCTGCTGTTGCTCTGCTTGTGGCAACCCACAAGCCCGGCAGCCAGTATGACTTTTTTCTTGTCCACTTGTTGACCACAAGTCATGCAGTCCGGATTATCTTACCACTGATACCCGCCAAATTCCATATATCTCTTGTACGACAATGGTGGTTATTGACCCTCTCGTACTACATCGGACAGCTGAGACCGGTAATTCCCCTTGACCAAATCAAGGAATATGACCTTCAGAATAGAGACTGGGTCTGGATTGACAAGCAAGCTGTCGAAGGTAGACATTCAAAAGACCCGCATTACGTCAAGGCCCTCAGGGCCATTAAAGAGATTGCGAAAACGTGGGGAGATAGTGAGGAATTCTATCTCAAAGCAGCTGTTAAGTTTGGGGCGGAGTTTGGTGGATGGGGCGGTTTCGAGTGATGAGAAGACTTTCGCGGATAGCGTTCGGAGCCTACCCCTTTCATGGCTCCGCCATTCGAACCAAGGCGAGAATCAAGGACACAGTGAAAGATGTATGTTTGAGTGATGATAGGTCAAGAATTGGAAAGGAGTCTTTGGGCGCATTCACAGCATGTTGGCGACCGTTTGGAAAGCCTTTGCCGTGTGGAAACCCTTCAAAAATGTACAACAGGACTATGATATACAGCTATTGCGCTTTCGATGACACAATCCCTGTAAAGCATGTCAGTGACCGGGCAAGCTGTATGGTCCAGTAAGATGCTCACTCTCTACGTCGGCAACGCTCTGCTGAAGGATCTGCTGCAGGTTCTTCGGGTTCTCCAGCTCTTTTGTAACTTTGCCAATAATGCTCTCAGCCAATTCCCTCTGCTGCCTCTGTTTGACCTGGCCCTCGTATCGAACCCATGAGTCGAGGACTTGCTTCGCTTCGGCAGCCAAAGAGGTTCTCTGTTCAAGTTCGAAGGCCTGCGATTCAAGCTTCGCGGTTTCCTAGAAGCTTTCGTCTCAGTGGCCATCAGGACTAATTGCTGATGGGCAGATGCCCTACCTTCGAAACCTCGAACAGATTCTTCGTCACATCAATCACACTGCCCAATTGTTTGACGTTGTCAATTCTGTCCTTGACGGCTTTCGTATGATCCTGCCTTGCCGAGTTCAGGATGCCCTTCATCTTATCGATCTGACCCTCAGCCCATTCCTTGTACATTGGTCCACCATATTTTCCAACAGCCCAGAATATGCTCAGCAAGGATAGAGCGACGATCGACTCCTCGTTGACGACGTAGATCTCATTGCTGATGGCAAAGATGGACAGCGCGGCGCCCGAGGATAGAATGGCGGTTTTAGAGACGAGCGAACTCCCGGGTAGAGAATCAATGATTGATTGAGCTCTCTTCTTGGGCTCTTCAGCTGGCACGTTGGAGGCATAGCGATTGGATGTAACGGAGGAGGATATAGCTGGAAGGGTACGTATTGGGACACTGGGTCGGAGTTTTGCAGCGCCTGCGGGGATTAGCCGAATTCTCACGATGCGCAATGCTAAGCATAGACGCATCCTTACCGACTGCGCTTCTTGCCAGACGAGACGCCATCGTGGATATTCAATCTTGGTATCGTTGATTCGGAGCTCTGAGGAGTGAGATGAGGTACGATGTCGCTCCTGTCAGAGGCGAGGGCTGACTAGTTCCGGCCTTGGCATTGGCCAGCGGCTATACCTCTTTGGGCGCATTATCAAAAGTCCTGGCTTTCAAGCATCTGCCCACAATGATCACTACGAAATCTCAATTACAACAATGCCAGCAACTGTACCTACGACCATAGCAGGAAAGAAGCGGAGAAGGGGAGATGTCGAGGAAGTCAATGATACTGAAGCGGCCATCCTGCTGTTAGAGCAACAGATCCTTGAATCGCGGAAAAACTACAACAAAATCGTCACCTTGCTAGATTATGCTAAGACCCCGGAATCGCAGCAAGACAACACATCTAGTACTCTGGCCTTTGTTGCGCTCTGTCGAGTATTTTCAAAATTGATTGCACTCGGAAATCTGTCTAAGACCCGCCAGACGCCAGAGAATGAGGCTGCGATTATGCAATGGTTGAACGAGCGATACACCGACTTCAAAAATATACTACTGAAGGTCTTGTCCGGAAACGATGTTAGCAGACAGAGCACAACCCTTACTCTACTCATGAGGCTGGTGAAAGCCGACGCCGAGCATTTAGACTTATTTGAGGAATCGATCTGGCGGAACAGCACCTTTTCCAGCGTATTCGAAGAGCTCGTGCGTTCCGAAACGGCGGCAGATGCGCGAGATGAGTTTACGTATAAGTATGTCAAGGAATTCAATGATGTCCGATTTCATACTTTCGCTTGCCTAAGGTAAGTTCCCAACCATGACAGTTGCTAAAGGTATATGCCTTATTGTGATTAGGAGAATTGCGATACAGGAGACATCTGAATTGATTATCAACAACATTATCTCGATGCTAGCCGCTATAGAAAGTATGCCGGAGACCAAGGAGCAGCCTAGCAACTTTTTTCTCCGACCTCCATCAAAGCCAAAACGTAACCTTGACTCGCTGTCGGCACACAAAAGACAAGCACAAGAGGCTTGGCTGGCCGTACTTCGACATGATTTGAGCAAACAGCAACGCAAGACCATCCTTGGTTTGATGTCTCACCGTATTGCGCCTTGGTTTTTCAAAGTGGAATTGTTGATGGACTTTCTGACCGATTCATTCAACCAAGGTGGTGCGACTTCATTGATGGCGCTCTCTGGACTATTCTACCTCATACATGAGAAGAATCTCGACTACCCGCAATTTTATCATAAACTCTATTCATTACTTGATGACGATATGCTCCATTCAAAGCATCGATCACGGTTTTTGCGACTTCTTGACACCTTCTTGTCATCCACGCACCTTCCGGCAGCTCTCGTGGCCAGCTTTCTCAAAAGGCTGTCTCGTCTGTCACTGAATGCACCCCCTGCAGCCATTGTCGTTGTTGTCCCTGTTATCTACAATCTCCTTAAAAGCCATCCCGCCTGTACTTTCATGATTCATCGAACAGCAGAGGGACAAGACGGCGAGGATCCATTCTGCATGGAAGAGCAAGACCCTACCGAGACAGACGCCATCGAGAGTAGTTTGTGGGAGATCCATACGCTGCAAGATCACTACCATCCCAATGTGGCAACTATTGCCAAGATCATATCCGAACAGTTTACGAAGCAAGCATACAATCTTGAGGACTTCTTGGATCACTCATATGATAGCGTAAGTCTGACGAAGGTCTGATGCCATCTGGAAGACCACGTACTAAACGTGTTCGTAGATGCTCAATGCCGAACTAGTCAAAGATATCAAGAGGCCCCCAGAAATCGAATACTACATCCCGAAGAAGATCTTCACAAACTACGGAGTGGGTGCTGAACAAGAAGACAGTTTTCTGACTGGGCTCTGTCAATTCACATAACGTATAGTCCCCCTGGCAGCTACGTGTCTATGAACCGCTCACAAAGGCCCAGAAGCCCTATTCCATCGCTTCTATGAGCTCACCGAGTTGCATAACAGTTCAAGATATTCGATGCCGCTAGAGATTTGGTCCACTAGAGCAATACCAAGTACTTTGGCAGCTATGGTGAGATCCGAGTGTATCAGCGGATCATCAACACTCCCTGTAATGAAATACTGCAAACCCGTCGTGCTGCCATCTTGCCCCAAAGAGAAATGGAGCTAGGGTTGTATGAGGGCTGTCTGCATACGGCGACGGGGGGGCTGAGCAGCTTGGTGAACAAAGAGTCTAACCGCCCAGAAGGCAGCCAATGCATCGTCCACAGCTGAGCCGGTGTCGATGTCAGAATCCTCCCTCCAACGGTGTTCCAGGCAGTACAGCTGTAATCTCAAAGTGCGATGACTTGAGCCTTAGGATCGTCAAGTGCCGGGTATTCTATTTCCGATTGTTCATGTCCAGACCAGTCCTATAGAATCATCTTGCATACGCGTCTCTTCCTACGACTTCCCCTACTAAGCGATGCCGCTGAAGGATCTACTGAAGAAGAGAGACAGGATTAAAGAAGATGGCAAGGACAAGCAGGCTGCGGCGCCGGAGCCGTCGCCCACCGAATTCACTTTCATGCGCAGCGACACCAACACCCAGGAGCTAATCCAACCTCCATCCTTCCCCGAAGAAGACAAGCCGCCTCCTCCTAGCCATGACCATCACGGCTCGAAGCTCGTATCCCGCTTTCGCAGCTCGTCCAATGCGTCTACCACCTCTAAAGCCTCCAGTAAAGGCGAAAAGCGCCTGTCCCACAGATTGCATCTTCGGTCCGCGTCACGGGCTTCTAGTTTCAGCTCGATTGTTCCAGAAGACCTACCGTCTATCGAAGATGGCGCGATCGGGAGCGAAGAAAAGGAAGCGAAATGGGAGGAGAGGGCGACTATCCTGGCAAAGGAGAATCCGATTACGCATCACCCGGCAGCTGTCACCACGGGAAAATCTGGCTTGGGAAGTCGTGGCGATGGCTTGAGCAGACCACAGATCACCCGCAACATCAGCGATGCGAAGGGCGATGTAAGAGTTGGCTCAGAGATTCCCGGGATCTGAGCTGATGAAGTGGTTAGGAAACGATTCAGGAAGCTATCAGGCTTCACGAAGTTGGAGGTACGCAAACAACCGGGGAATGGCAGTCAATGCGAAACACGTCTCTAGGGAAACATGACTGACCGCGTTTGCGCATCAGATCTCGAGCGGTCAACAGCGATGTTTGGGCGCTTGGCCGAAAACAACGCCATGGCGCAGATTCTGTACGGACTGGCACTCAGGTTTGTCGCCCAACTCCGATCATCCTAAACAACATTGCTTATACCAATACCCAACCAAAGGCACGGCTGGGGCACACCGCCCAATCCCAGTCTGGCAATCACCTACCTCTCCCAAGCCGCCTCCAACTCCGCGGCCATCGAGTCCCAGGCCCTCCACTCCGGTATGAAGAAAGGCGGCGCTGCAAAGGGCGAGCTCGTGCTCGCAATGTACGAGCTCGCGAATTCCTTCCGGCATGGGTGGGGCGTGGACAAAGATCCAGTGGCAGCGAGGAGCTACTACGAGACGGCGGCGAATCTGGGCGACACGGATGCGATGAATGAGGTCGCGAGGTGTTACGAAGAAGGTTTCGGGGGTAAGAAGGATAGGGTATGTCCCGTTCAATCACAATCGCAATGTACATGCCCTATGAGAGATACCTGCGGACGGAGTTGCTCCGTATTCGGACTCAACGATTCGTACACTTGATGATAGGTCACTCTGGCCGATCACGCCTAGAGCACCCCGTCAATGTGTAGATTCCGCTACCACGGCGATCAACGACCCGCTGAAAAGAAACTCCACCTATCCCATCTCCAAACCCGCTCATCACCTTTCACGTTGGGCAGCAACACCTACTCCACTCCGAAACTGAGGCTGACTATCGCTCTTCGCCAATAGTACACCGCAGCGAAATACTACCGCTTAGCCGAAGAGCACGGCCACAAAACGTTGGGCAATTCATGGTACGTTTGCCCGGGTTCTGTTCCCGTTCACTCGAATGCCCAAGATGGCTTCGAAGGCTTTCTAAGCTTATTTCTGAATATTCCTTTATCACGTTATGGCCTTGAGAAGTCCAGCCTTGCCGGCAACGGCGCGTTTCATCCCGTCTGGTTGAGAGTGGGACGATTGGATGGGCGCTATCCGTCCTTGGAGCGGTGTGCGAAGGTCCTTGACGGCGCGAGCGAGGCGAGATCCCGATCATGATAGTAAAGTAGGAAGCTAACAGAGTGATGGTGATTGCAGGATCTGGAAAGACAAGTACACGCCTAAGGGATAGTGTTTGACGATGAAGGCATCATGCAGGTACGATGTTGTTGGTATCCTGGGGTGGTTGCTTTAGCTAGCTTTTTGGACAGCATATGCCGTCTCTGGCGGTCAAGCACGTTCTCGGTGCTGTCATTTTGTAACGATCATCTTGACACTCGTTGATATCTACTCGTAGGTACGCAATTGTGGGAAGTTTATTTCGAAAAGAATTGTTGCTATTCTGGTGACTGTCGATCGGTCGGCTCTTCTTGCAAGCCTGCCACACGGCCCCTGCCAACATTTCCCCAGAAGAGCCATACCGCCAAACCGCCAAACCGTTCATCCAGATCCAAGATTGCCGATCCGATCGACTGAATTAGACCTTTCCGTAGAATCGCTGTAAACGTTGGCCCTGGCCTTCAGAGCCAGTAGAGCCGAAAAGAGCAAAGCGCTCCGCTGCGTCAAACTTCGTCAGAGTTGAATCGTTCATTTGCTCGTAAAACTCATCTCCGCCACGCCATCAACTACCGTGCCACATAGCGGCCTCCTGGATAGGTAGGCAAATGAAGTATAGAAAATCGTAGAAACGGGTCCTCCGGAATCGGTAGGCCAAGAAGTTGGAAAGTGGTAGAAATGAATCCTCCAGTCATTACAAGCCGCCCCGCTAAGTCGCAAAAATTGTGGGCTTTACAACCTGATCCTCTGAACCTCCGATTGAACCTATACGGTATCGCTAAACGTCAAAATTGTGGAATCGTCATTGCTATACTCTCCCTTGCGGGATGTCTGTGAAGTATGTATCTGCGTGCTGAACGCGTCTGTAGTCTCTGGTCGTAATGATTGCGAAAGGAAAATCGTAGACTTCATAAAGTCAATATCTGGGCTGCGTGGCTGTCGTGATCGTCGTGACTAGCTGAGAAGCTCCCCATTGTCCAGTCTCGCGGTGCCGGAGTTGCACTCTGCGACCATGCGAGCGAAGTCCCGTACCACGTTTGCAGGCACCTCATCCCACATCAAGGAGCGGGTGTAAACTTCGGCGGCAGAGCCTTGCTTGTCTTTGCGCATGGCTGCGAGCGCTGCTCCAAGGTTTCGCCTATGCGAGGGCGCAGTGGAGGATGTGGGTTCGTCGAAAAGCTCGTCGGAGGTGAGATGGTTGTACTGGTTTGCAGACAGAGCGAAGACTTGATCTCGCTGTTGCTGCTTACTTGGAGCAGTAAGCTGGTGGTGCAGTGTCGCAAGCGGAGTCTTGGAAAGACCAGCAAACTCGGAGGCGCTAAGTGTTGTCTTTGGTGGGCTCCGAGATGACGGTTTCTTGACAGTGTCGACGTTCTGGCTCTGTGGTTGTGTGATATGAGCCGGTTGAAGTCCGGCATCTCTGTAGATGTTGTCCAGAACGGCCGCGGAAGCAACTCGGACGTCTTCGGGCATCCGCGGGATTGAGGCTATTGAGGTTACCGTATTGCTAGAGGCGACCCAAGCACCGCAAAGCAGCAACATGAGAAGGAGGCCAGAAGTGGCCGTCTTGTCATCGTCCTTGGTCGAGCTCTTTTCTTTCTTAGGCAGAACCACGAGAGAGGTTTCCTGCTTGGGTTCCGTGTCCACGCCGTATTCGTTGACCATCGAGAAGTTGTCCCAGGGGCTGCTCTCCATGGTAAGGTGGTCAAAGTCAGAAAAGTCGGCGGAGAATCCGGTGGAACTCGGGACTGCTGACATCGATGTGCTTTCAAGCTTCTGAGCTTGTTCGGTCAGAAGTGCGTTCTTCTTGCGGAGCTCGGCCGTCTCGAGCGTATGGCAGCGGATCATCTCCTCCTTCTCCATCATCAGTTCATCAATATATTGCTTATATTGCTGCTGAGTGGTCTGCCAGCTGTTTCTTTGCTGCTCCCACTCCTGTTCGCGTAGTCTCATCTCGGTCAAAGCTTCCTCCAGCTCGCTCAGGACCGTGCTAGTGTGCTTCTTCTCTTCTTCTAGCCTCTCGGTGTGCTGCTTCTTGCGTTGTCTCGAGTCTAGGCTAGCAAAAGGGTTAGTTACGGTGAATTGGAAGAATGAGGTGGGAGCTCACGCTGCTTGCCGATTTCGCAAAAGGCGCTTCTGTTGCTTCAACTCCTTTATTTCCTGCTCATCGGTCGTCTGCGTGATGAGCTGATCTATGGTGCGCAGCGTTCGCTCGGCAGGGATTTCGAAGCGGGCGTTCTTTTTTCGTATCCCATCTCGCCGTAACAATGGAGGGTTGACGTTGAACATGGGACTTGTCAGAGTAGGATGCTTGGGCACGGACTGAAGGTCGAGATGGTCATTTGACGAGTTGGACATCCAATCTTGCGCCGACTGGGGCGAAGCGGACAGAGCGCTGTTGGATTGGGACAGAGCACCAGGCTCAACGGGCAGTCCTCCATACATTTGCGACTCCAAATGTCGAACGGGCTCGTGAGCAAAGGCTATCGCATGGTTTTTGGTATCATAAGCAGGATAGATGCTGTCGTAGACGGGAGTGGGCGTCAAAGATTCGGGGGTGTTGTGCGATTGCCAAGCGGGGTGTCCAAATGACTGGGCATGAGAGACATCGGGATGAGAGTAGGTCTGAGGGTCGTGGTCGAGGAAGAAATGCGCTGGATCAGGAGCGGCCTGATAGGAAGGAAAAGCGACGATGCGGCCGGTCCTTGGAGAGTACATGGGGCCGGGGTGGGGAAACGAGGGGGGGCGGTGGTGGTGCGTGGCAGCGGGAGGCATGAGGGAGGGATCGTGGCCGTCGAGGATATTGTCGTCGAGGACGGTGTCGGTGTCGGAGTCTTGATCGAAATGAGCTTGGTGGGAGGAAGAGGCTAAGGTGACATGTGACGGGGCTGGGTTGGGGTTATTGTAGTAGGCCAGGCGAGCCATGGAGCAGTCGATGATTTGTTGACGTCTCGAATTTCCAGAACAGGCGGTGAGTGGGTGCGTGATGGGCGATGGGGGCGATGGGCGATGGGCGATGGGCTACAGCGGGGATCTTTCCCACACGCCGTTTCGCCCTAGCTTGCCGGGAGAGAGGCTGCTAACCTGCTTGTCCTTGATCTGCGCGACCGCGACGCCCTTAAGGTACACTCTATTCTTATGAGCTCACTAGGCCCAGATGCTCCCAGGCCAAGTGACAAGAATAGTGCCTCCAAGCTTGCAAATGGTATTATTGATGATTCCGATGCGAGATTCGAGAATATCCAACGTCGGCACTTGTTCGGATCACGACCTTCAATGATCCACGACAACGTACAGTGATGGCGACGGAGCGAGGCCGGGTCTTATGACGGGAACGGGGGACACTGTCGAGCCCCAGAAATAGTTGGGATCCCAATGCCGCCGAATGCTAGGCAGCTTCTCCTCCGATGTTATCACGTTATTGGCTTTGCGATGCACGCTTTGGGCCACGGCGCGAAGAAACCTTTTTCCCTGGGCTGCGATGGGACTGTGCAAGGCGATCCGTCCCGGCGTGCAAGTGGACGTCTGCACCCTGCACCCTGCACCCCAGTCGCCTGCACTTCCCACTACGGTCTGGGATCGATCCCAGGCTCAGCAATGATACGAAGGAGTGCTGAATGCCTAGCTAGGGCACTCTTGTCGGGGTGTCAGGTTCAGGTAAGCAGATGATGTGACTCGCGTGGGGCCGGTACGAGTCCGCCGTTGGTGCGTTCCCTGGCTCGAGTGTATCAGCGAAACAGCGTTCTGGAGACGTCGGAGATAGAGGGGCGTGAGAGGGCAGGAGGGAGTAGGTGCGAGGCTGGCTATTGGCAGCCTTCCCGTGGCAGGATTGGCCTCTTGACTCCAACTGATTTAGGGTTGGGCACACCTGCAGAATGCTGTAGCGCGACGAGGAGCATGCGGCAAACCAACGGCCTAAGTACTAATACCTGCCATTCAACCTTCTTCCACGCCCCCGCTGCCTGGCAATTCGATGCCGTGTTTGCATCAACCAGCAGCACGGCATCAGTGTGTGGTGTTCAGTTGAGGGAAACATGGTATGAGTGTTCGAATGGGGATGGCGGCTGAAGACAGAACCGATCAATCGAGCAAGCTTCCTGCATCGATTGGTCGAGGATCCATCTTCCCCAAACCGCCGCTTTTCTCCATTACACATCGGCAAACAGGGCATCCTCAGCATTGGCTTCTGCCATGGCCATGATTGCTCACTTGCTCTTGGACGTTCACATAGACCAGCCAATGTCGATGTTATTCTTGCGAAATGTGAAAAGGCGAGACACCATCGCTACCCGACCGTCATCTGTGTCCGAACGGTAGGTGAATCTCCGCACCCAAGATCCGAGCCCAGAGACCATGTTCCTGCTTGTTCGCCCCTGCTATGAGGTTGAGTCGAGGCTCAGGACCGGATCATACTCCAGCCTCTAGGTTGACAGGTCTAGCCGACCACGACGGTGGTCAATTTAGGGACACCAAGCCAGCGATAGAGTCGGCGATCGTTGGTATCAGCGGCATGGCACGGAGTAGATCTCGAGTAAATGTAGAAGTATACTTGAATATTTTATGCGAACCCGTACAGTACCGTAGCCTGAACATCAAAGTGGCCAACAGGCTACAACAAGGTGCCCGTCTCTTCCTGGCTTTTACTGTACAGCATCTGTCATAAAGTAACTTGCCCTGCTAACCCAGAAACGAATTAAACCTGCGACTCATCAACAGTGACCATGGATAATCACAGAAATATTGGAATACGAATGGTTCAGTGATCACAAGACATTACAGAAGACATCGTAGCCGGTGTAGGTCCAGGGGCACTTTGTGAAGCATGGGTCCTTGGTATCCGCATTCCCTACCTTGTGGAACGTAGAGAAACCTTCCTAAGCTGCTGCTCGATCTTTCGACTATCTCGTTCGGAATGAATCGCCCTGCTTTCCCTCATAGGTTTCTCAACCCATGGGTCTTAAGCGGAGCAAAGTGTATAGTTGTGCCCCAGTGAGATGGCTATCGCCTTCCACAATCACCCAACTCCAAGCATTATAACCCACAGCCATAAGCATCACGGTCTTCTACCACAACGCCTTCATTGTTATGGGCGTGAAAGAAAACCTTTATCTTGCGTCCTGATGTCAAAGGCCTAAGCTAGAATATGTGCCCCGATGAAGTCGCAAGTAATCAAGGGTATCAATGGCTGTTCGTCAGACGCGCGCCGCTGAGAGCATCAAGAATTTCTACACTCAAGAGAAGTGGTATAAACATATGTGTAGCGCACTCACCGTTAACACGTTTGGCCGCTCTCCTCTCCAAAGCAGCAAAGTTCCTACACTGCATCTCCAATGCTCCATCACATACCTGTCCTGACGCTTTGAACGCCATCAATCTTTGGTATTCTAGAGCAGCCGATCATGTTGTATCTTACCATTGTTGATCCAGTGAGAGACGTCACAATTGAGACCGGTAATTGACTGAAAGTCCATGTGATTACTACCTATGCTATTTACTTCTGCCTCTTCAATAATCCGATGAAGGAGCGAACAAGGACGCAAAGGAGAGCCACCAAGAAGGTGGTAGAAAGCTACACCCTGTAGATGGATGTGCTTTGACAGCTTGATGATCTGCCATGCCAAATGAGCGAAGGACGACCAATTACTGACAAAGGCTTCGTAGTTAGGCCACTACCCAGCGAGAAACGCCTTGGTAGCGGCTGGGATAATCCCACAGAGCGAGCATGAGGCCCATGGATCGGAAAATTCGAGAGCTGAGCTGACTAGAGTCAGCAATCCTGAGGGAAGATCTAGCCTTTGACAATCCAAATGGCGCTACGTCTAGAGTTGAATATAGTCTTGTTGTTGGGACAGAGATTGTGCCTCGTGGTCATCGGAAACATCCATCATGTATTCTTCGAGGCCATCCGAGTCAACGTCTTCGCTGTCTATGGCGTCGAAATCCTCTTCCTCACTTGTCAGGTCGTGCTCGCTTTCCGTCGAGGTTACAGCTGGATTGTTAGTACCTGCAGCATTAGCAGCGCGCTTTCGAATCTGACCGGCTCTGTCAACATGCGGCAGCCGGCACTTCTTATCACGGCAGTTGCCTGTATTAGCATAGTTGGGACACTCATGAACATGCCGCTCATTACAAAGTTTCCCTTTTCCACAATATCCAAGGGTAGCGAAGTCTTTACAGACTGGGGCTGACGGGTTCACCCGAACGTGTGAATAGCGGCATGTAGGGTTTGAACATTTCCCGCGCAGAAAATGGAGACAAGCGGGCGCCCGTTCCGATGTAGCATCATGCGACAGATCACAGGAATCGCCCGCTGGGCAGGTACCTTTCTGTAGATATTCCTTGCAAATGGCGACAGTGGCGGGGTTGTGGACGTATGGACAGAGTGGTCCTTTTATACAATGACCTAGAGGACACAGAGTAACGTCAGTACTGTCAGCAGTGCGCATCATGCTATCAAGTAAGGGATCAAGGCCTTATGGGTTAATTGGAGCTCTAGAAAGGATTACCCGTGGCTGTAAAGCTTCTGCATTCTCCGGGCATCTTTCTGATGCGACCGGCCTCCCTAGATCCCGGTCAAACACAATTTCCATGATTCTCACAGTCAAATTCCTCCGCTTCTGGTTCAAAGGGTCTCAGGGACAAACTCACTTCTTCGCCGTAACAATACCAGACCGATATAGATTACCGTTCTTACTACGATGGAAGGTAACACCGCCAACGTTTGCCTCCTTGGGGGTTGAATGTCTCAACTCGGAGATACCTACGGAGGGTCAGGTTATAAGTAAGAAAAGGATTATACTGGATATCGTACCTCGAACCCGTAGGAGCTTGCTGCCGCCGTTTTTCACGATGAAGCTTAGGCCGTTGATATACACTTTGTGAGCTAGAGGAGCTACAGACGACGAATCGGATGGTTGGCCGAGGTTCAAGGTCTGAAGGTGTCTCTGGATCTTGGCCTTTTCGATGTGCTGTGCTTGGAAGGCGCTCTGTCGCTTCGATTCCCTCATAGCCTTGTCGCGGTTCTCAGTGTCCTTGTCGTATATCGTGGAACTGATGAGCTGCATGTGCCGATCACGCTTGCTAACCCAGCTTGTAGAGGGTGGCCCAGATTCGGTCACTGGAGGAGCATCGTCAGGGACCATTGACTTAGCAGCTACAACAGTTGCTGGTTGTTGAGCTGCTCCGGCACCAGGTCTCCGCTGTCCTGCATTATTAAGTACGAGGGTCCGGTGTCTATGGGGGTTGTTAACTCTTCCACGGTGATCGATCCGAGTATATGGCGCCAGCCGGGCCGGTTTCCATGACCCGGTCTCAGCATGCCCAGTCTCACGGCTGAAGGTGAAAGCAGTCGATGGGCGTACGGGACCTGGCTGATGTGGCAGATCTGAGCGCGCGTGTGTTTTGTGGATGTTGATTTGACCTATGACGGTCAGCTTCGTCTTCTCAAAGCCTCTCCAACTCTTGCCTGCGAGTTGACTTATTCTTGCGAGGAGATCTTTGTCTTCAGACATGTTGTAGGGAGATGACTCAAACCTTGTTCGCAAAACGATGTTGAAGTAATTGCTCGGGGAGACACCATTAAAAAAGTAGAAGCACGAAGTCGTTAAAGTCAAGCAAGAGCAAGTGAGGCGACTTAGCGGCGCTAGCACGTATTCGGCTAGATAGGGTGTCCCAATACGGTATTCCACAACTGTAATGAAGTGATCCGACCGAGTACCTTACATGAATCCGGTGATTGCTTTCACGCCAGCGCGATAAACTCTGGTAAAGACGCACTGGGGTGCTGCGTCCAGCTGCTACTTTTTGACTTTGCATGTAATAGCGTTCGTTTGAATAAGATCTGGTCGTTGGGTATCATATACATCTATCATTTGGCTATGGTGGCAGTACGTCCACCATCTCCTCATCCTCTTCATCCTCAGCACCCTCAAAGTCTGTAATCCCTTCCAGCCCTTCTTCCGGAGCTTTCTTAGCTTTAGCTTGCGCGTAAGCCTCGTAAGCACCCTTCTTGGCATCCGGTTTTAGCTGCCAATTGTTCGCATAAGTACCCGACCTTACTAGATGAGCAACTATCTCGAGTGTCTCTTTTAAATAAGCGGCAGGTTGTTGAAGTTGCTGTATTAGCGCCTTCATCCCCCAGTACTCGAACTTGTGGAAGCAGTCATAGATGAGGTCGAGAAGCTCATTCTGTGGGATACGTGCAGCCTTCAGTTTCTGTGACTTCTCCGCCTTCTTGTTATTGGTTTTCTGTGGTTCGTCAGTCCTCTTCTGATCTACTAGGGTGATACGAACAATGAAAGTGTCAAAGGAAGCTCCTGCCCTAAGGGCCGTCGTCCCACCCCTGGAAGCGGTAGTAACTAATCCTTCAATAAGTTCTAGCTTTGGCTTCATCTTCTTTGCTGCTTCTTCAGCTCGTTTTTCCATAACCTGCTTGTAATTTACATTGTCAACTGGAGAGCAGCTGATCTCCTGCTTGATCCGTCCCGCTAGGGCAGTCTGTTCTGATTATGCAATGTCAGTAGTACACTCGAAAGGCCCTGAACCCGAGCTTACTTGGAATGCCCTTTCTTCCTTGTCCTCTCCGGGGCTTGTCTATACCATGAGGACGTTGGCCCTGGTGTATGAGTCGTGACCCAGCAGAAACAGTGGCACCGCCAACACTCGGGACACCAGCACGTTGTCTCGAAGAATAACCTAGTAGATCTTTTTCACTGAAGACAAAAGTGTTTGCTGGCTTTGAGTCTGTGACTTGTAGAACGTATTCCGCAGGTAACACGTCTTTCCTAGCTACATCCGGGAAAAGGAGAAGGCTCAGCTATTGTAGGTCCGTAAGCATAATCATCCATGACACGAAGCTTGACCCTCGTTGCTCACTCTGTTGGGTCTGTCGAAGCTGCCCTCGACTCTAACGGTTCCCAGCCTGATCTCCTCATTCTCGTCCAGCTGCGACCAACTCTCCCATAAGTATGGTGGTATGCGCGTGAGGTATAGCCCTCGTGCGGCGTTACTAAAGTCAAGATCGCCGGCATCTTCGTAGATGTCGTCATCGGCTGTAGGTATATCCATCAGATCTGCCTCTTGGTTCACAATTGCACCTGTCCCATTAACGTGTTTGATGTCCGGGTCGGCTTTAACGAACGGGACTGATGCCCCTTGTAAAGTAGCCATCTTTTGACGTCACATGCGGTAATTTAGAGGAAGTATTTCGAGTGGCTCTTGGTTTCTGGTGTTCCTAAAGTCCAATAGGTGACAGGCTAGGAGTTGCGGCACGCACAGATAACACAACATAGAGCTGTCACAAAGGGCTGAACAGAAGCCTCGATCCGCCTAAAGCGTTTCAACCGCCTTTGCCGCCTGCCGCTGCCGCCCAACCCTTGCCAAATGCCAAGCACAAGCTATCTGCTCGTAATAACATATTTCCATCATCACCAGGGGTTATATCAAGATAGATCTTAGTTCAATCCTGAAGGACGCGTTTCTCAAAGGACTTTGATAATGAGAGGCATATCCTTGGATTAAAGAGTCGGGCCAACCAAACGGTCCTCCCTCACCTCGATAGCTCCATCATGGCGTCCACAGCAGTAATCTCAGCTTTGGCAAAGCTTCAAAACTCCTCCGCCTCGCAGCATGATAAATCATCTGTCTACAACGACCTCATTTCTACGGTTATCTCTGACGATGCAGGGAACACCTCCGCAGCCGACCTGAACGCCATTATAGATTCAGTACTTGGTGAAACTTTAGGCATAGTAACAGCAAGACCATTACTCAACACAACTATTCAAGCTATCGGTTCCCGCAAAAGCACTAATGACAGAATTGTGGCTGGTGCTCATGCCCTTCAGGCTTTAGAGCCAAGAGTGGTCTCGTTCGAGGAGCAAGATGCCATGATAAGAGAAATACTCGCCGACGCTTATCAAGAGAACGACGACTTCCAAGAAGCAGCCAAAATGCTTTCCGGAATCCAACTCGAATCCTCGCAACGTACTGTCTCGGATGATTCCAAGGTCAAGACATGGATTCGAATTTGCCGACTATACCTAGAAGAGGACGACACGACCAGTGCAGAAGCCTATCTCAACCGCGCAAAGAATTTACTGTATAAAGTCCAGAGTCAGGAGCTCAATCTGCAATTTCAACTGTCCCAAGCCCGCATCATGGACGCTCGACGACGTTTTCTAGATGCCAGCCAGGCGTACCACAACTTTAGCTTCTCCCCAATTTTAGAGGAAGGTGAACGTCTTCGTGCCTTATCTTCGTCCATTATTTGCGCGATCTTAGCTCCTGCGGGTCCTCAGCGATCGAGGACACTGGCGAAGCTGTACAAGGATGAGAGAGCGCCGCAGATGGATGAATTCGGCATCCTCGAGAAGATGTTTTTGAACAGACTCCTGTCTCCTACAGAGGTCTCTAAATTCGCAGACAGACTCGCGCCCCATCAGCTAGCGCAGACCGCAGATGGCTCGACAGTCTTAGCGAAGGCGGTCACAGAGCATAACCTACTAAGCGCTTCCCAACTTTACGAAAATATTGCAATAACCGAGCTTGGCTCATTGCTAGGCCTGGCTCCGGCAAAGGCCGAGGAGTACGCGGCTCGTATGTTGGAGCAGAGCCGGCTCACAGGTCGTATCGATCAAATCGACGGTGTGTTATTCTTCGATGGGCGCGAAGGCAATAGCGGAAAAAGTATCGGAGGTCAAGCCAATGGAACAGTACGACGGGACTTGAGAACATGGGACTTCAAGGTTCAGGGGATCGCGGAAGAGGTGGAGCGTGTTGCGTCAATGATACAGGTTCAATATCCGGTAAAGTTTCCTCGACCTTGGTAAGTTGTGGCTAAGACCAGTTAGGACCTCATGGCACATTGAGCTCTTGTAGTCTGACCATGGAGGTACGCGGCAGTATCCAAAATTGGATTCCCCATCGGACATGGCGCTTCATCATAGCTTTCAAGGATTGACACTTATGAAACCCAATTAGTTACTTCAAATTTAGAGGTTCGAGAAAGTGCCGAAGTGGAATAGAAACAGATCAGGTACTAAGTCGTTCGATTCGGAGTAAAATCGGCCAGGCAGACAACCTTCGTCTAAACCAGGAATTCGCCTGCTTATTTCAGAGACTGCAACCACGGCAAGTGGTGCTCAATGGTTGGCTATATACTGCTAGAGCTTAAGATTGTCAGACCGTTGTTTCGGATCGCCGGTCACTGCGTGTGACGACTTACAGATGGCATAGTGCTGTAAGCATTATAAGCCATGACGATCACTTTGCGTGAGCTTCCCAGCATAGCGAGTATGACTCCATTTAGCATTACTGGTTTCATATGAAGTATGCTCACCGAGAAAAAATCGCGGACAAGTCGAACCATGGAATCCAGGTACTTCATGAGGGTAGAGGTGAAGATGGTCCTGTCAAGTCCAGCTCAAAGGTTGTGCTATCAATTGCCGGATGGCAAAGCCTCACTAAGGCACGATCTTTACAATTCGTAATCAACGATTCATAAAACAGAAGTATCCGTCTTGTTTTGCTGTCCTATCCTCAACCCCTAGTTCCTGCATCCGCTTGGCAGTGCTGTTTCCAACGCATAGACCGACTGTTATTACAGAACACGCAACCATACAGGCTCCACAGTGTATGATTATCCACTTGTACCTTTCCAGAGCACGATACTAAGACTTGTTCCTGCACTAGTTGGGCAAATGAAACATGCCCCAACCCTTTCAAGAGTGGGAAGATTCCAAACGTGCGAGTGCTACTATCTGGTCGTCACCGAATTCGTGGGACCTTCTATAATGCAGGCGTTTTGTAATATTACTATTTACTAGTTTCTGCAGGGGGATGCAGCCACCTCCCCATCAAATTTGGTGGCACTGCCACAGTAATTTCGTGAGAAGTAAACAACATTCTCGTCGCCATTTTTTATTTACATTTTGACCTCGCCGTCGCCATTAAAAATCTCCAGAATTATCCCCCCCTACCTATAGTATTGTCGCCATGGGTTCTTTCTCCCCCCCCCTCCTGCTGCTCTTATCGCCGCTCAATTGGATAGTCAGGTTATCGACGCCTCGAATCTCGACGTCGAAAATTAATTGAGCATCGCTCGCGATCCTATTGCATCTCTCTTCTTCTTTATCGATTTTACTCTTCTTCGCGTTTCTCTTGATCTAGAAGAGACTCGTCGACGCGTCTTTAATAACGATTTTTAGATGCTAAAAGACAAGAATTATAATCGTCTATAATTGTTTGTTTCTAATATTTGAGTCCTTAATTAGACGCGTTCGCGAACAAAGAAGAATAAGCAAATAATCTACTAATACTGTTGTTTTTGAAGACAATCGACAACAAAGACGCAAGATTTATTAGAGCAATCGAAGCAAATATGTGTTGTTTCTCTTTGCAATATAAGATTAAAGATTGTTAAAAACTATAGACTCTTCAATAAGATAAAATCGACGAACATATAACTAGACTAATTGCGTCGAGTCGAGTTATCGAGTTCGAATCAAATACTCGACTCGAATCTTGACAATTCGTATTAACTCGACTCGAAAGTCTTAACAATTCGATTACTAAAGTTGAAATTAACAATTCGAGTTAATTTCTATACTTGAAATTGAAACTCGACTCAAAAAATTAATTCGAATTGTCAAAATCACTATTTTTAGTAAATTTTATTATTTTTAGTAACAATTAATTGATAATTTAATAGAAATAATTAATCTATTTAAAGTAATTAATAAATATATTAGATTATTTTTGTATTATATATTACTATTGTGCATTATCTAGAAAACAATTAAAAAAATCTAAATTTAAATTAAATTTATACTATTTTTAGTATTCTTGACATTCTTGACAATTCGATTTAATTTCTAATATTAAAATCGAAAATCGAGTCAAATCGAATTAGATCGATTTTAAAATAATAGAGATCAAATTAAGTTTTAAATTAATTTCTAATATTAAAATTGACAAGTTAAATTGATTTCTAAAGTTGAAATCAAAATTTAATCTAATAATTAAATTATATACAACGTTACAACAATTGTGCGAAGCATAATTATATCTTAGAATATTTTAATTTTGTCAAGATTAATAACGCAATTAAGAATATTCGCGTTTCGAGAGATAGATCGAGCTAATAGAAATTAAGATATTTATAAGATTCTACAAATCTTACAAATCTATCTATTCTATATACTTAAAATAGTATTGTCGAGACAAAATCTACTCGAAGAGCTTGTTTTGTTTTCTTTATATTCGACAAAGTTGCAAAATCTTTATCAAGTTAAACTATATTTTAACGCGTAAAGTTTTGATATTTGCAATGCGTACAAATGTTTGCAATTACTTGCTAGTTGCACAATTGCGTCAAACTATTACATTTTTTAATTTAAATATTAGATTTTGTCAATTTGAGCAAACTTTACTTTTGAGACAAATTTAATAAATTAAGAGAATGTATACGCATCTTATGCAAACAAACTATAATTTTTATATAGAAAAAACGTTTCTACAAACGCAATATTAAGAGATATTAAGATTGTTTCTTGCAAAACTTGATTTAAATCTTTAGATTTTTGCAAGTAATGCAAGATCTATTAGCTTAAATCTTGATCTTGCACGAAATCAAAATATTAGTAACATAAAATTGCGACTTTTGTTATAGCAAATCTATATATATCTAGAACTAAAGTTAGGATTTATCAAATGCAAATAAAGATTGTTATTAAGAAGATTATTAAAGACTATATTCTTGCTAATATTAATAAATTGCTTTAAGATACTAAATAAAGTACTAATAATATTGCTCTTTGTTAGATTGACAATTAGAATATTAATCTAAAAATTATCTACAATATCGATCAAAAATTTCTTTAAAAATATCTCGATTCTTGTATACGTAACTCTCGAGAACTATTAGAGATTTAATTAAATAATTGTCTCGAAGACTCGCAAGCTCTCGAATCAAATATATTGTCTAAAAAACTAATAGTCGAAAAGAATAATAAAGAGATCGAAAAAAATAACAAAAGAGAGTTAAATAAAAGCTTTAAGATTGCATTTGCAAAATAAGTTAAAAGAGATTATTAATTTATCGAAGTTAATATATTAAAAGAACGTTGTTTTGTTAATAATTTTCTTATAGAATTTATCTACATTCTTATTAAACGCAATTATTTAATATTGCTTAATATTATTTACAATTCTAATATTCTGCAATAAAAGCTATTTATTATTATAATATGCTTTAAATATAATTAATAGATTCTCGCAATCTATCTATTAATTAATAATAACAATAACAATATAGTTAAAATCTTTTTAAGACAAATCAAGAAGTAAACTAGAGTTTAATTATGTAGACATATTATTATCGACAACTTTGTTACAAAACAACAAGTTATATATATATTCTTTCGCAATTTAAGATTAATAAACAAGAGATTTTGCATTATCTTTGTAGAACGCACTTGAAACAAATATTGAAGCAAAAGTTTATTAATTCTTAATATAAAAAGTTGTACAAGCATCTATACGCAACTCTTTATTATTATAGAACTGATCTTAATTGCAAGAATAGTATTAAACAAGCTATAAATATTGCTTCTAATAAGAAAAAGCAAGATTATATCGAACAAGAATAGTAAAGAACGCGAATAATATAAGTATTGTATATAAAATAGTATAGCTATTTGTTATTGCAATACATAACTACTAATATAATAGAATTTCAATATGCGTTTCTAAAGAAGTATACAAAAGATACGCGTCTTAATTGAAGCTTCTTGTTTATTTGTATAATAAGAACTAACTATTTAATAGAAAAAGCAACAATACAAAAGTTTACTCTTTAGAACTATGTAGCGCATATTCTATATATCGATAATTAATAATATAATAGAGCAAAAGAAGCAAAAGAAAATTGATATATTGTACAATTTGTTAAGTGTACAATCTATCTTAATCTTGTTAAGTTTCTTGATTCTATTTAGAATTTTCTTGTAAGTTAATTAAAATTAACAAAGCAAACAAATATCAATACAAAAATCTCTCTAGCAAAGAAACTAGACAACAATATAATTTGTTTAATAGATTGTGTATTCTATTGCTAATATTAATTGCTTTGCAAATATATATAACAATATTATTTAATTTATAACATCTTTATCTTACACAATTAAAATCGACAAATATTTATATTTAAGAACAATAAATTTGGAATCTACAAATTAATTACAAGTGTTACGCTAATACTTTTATAAGAAGTATAAGAGTAAATTATATTATTAAAGAGATTTGTAAACGTCTTTAAATAATATAAACAATTACTTAATAACAAGAATTGCAACTATAAACAATCTTATATTTAATAAATCTTCTTAGATAGTTTAATAAATTAAAATAACAATAAGTAAAGACTTAAAATAAATTAAATACAATTTATAAAAAAGTTGTATTCGAAGATCTATATATTAAAGAAAATTCTTTTTATTTGCTTAACTTGCTATCGAATATATTGAGCATTGCTTGTTTAGCTTAGTGTGATTGTTAAATTAAGTCGAACACTCTTTTCTTAACTCGATTCATTCTTTTGAATTTCATAGAGTTGAACTAGATTTAAGTCGCAAATTTGATCTTAGAGTTAAATTTCGTCAAGTTGATATTAAGAGCTTAATCTAATCAAGTACAATAAGTTAAGCGAGATGAATATTTGATAAAATCTTTATATATGTGCATAGAATTCTATTATTTTATCGATTACAAATGTGATTACTAGAGATGACGCATTAATTTTGATCACAATTTCGAGAGAAAAACAATAGAAATAAGTAGTAGAATCTTTAGATTAAAACTACGTATATATGTTAATTCGTTAATCTTCGTTCTTTATATTTTCGATAAGTCGTTTAAGATTTTGTTTGCTCTATCTTTGCATTTACGTTTGAAATAAACTCTTTTTACGTTTGCGCTTTCTTAAAAAGATGTCGTACAATTGCAAGACGCTTATGTAGAGACTTTTTTACTTCGTTATGTTTAGCGTAATTAATTAAAATTAGAATTGTTTAATCAATTGTCAAACAACATATAGAAACAAATGTTCATTTTTAAATAATTTAATTAGATATGTTTTTGCGATCTTGTGTAGCATTTTTATTGCATTGTCTTGCATTTAATTAATGTAATTAACAATATAAATTTTTAGCAAAATATCTCGACAATAATGATAGAATTGTTGTTCAAGAATTATATACAATAATTTCTATTAATAATTAATAATCTTTTTTAGAGCGATGTCTAATTTAGATCTTAACAATATTAATTAGCAATAAAAAGCGATAAATTTATCTTTTAGTTTGTCGTTAATGCGAGCATTTATAAAGAGATTTAAGAAGTTAAATGTTCGTATAAACGATTATTTAATACTTTTGATCTAAAAAGTTGACGTCGCATTTGTGTACTTTCTCGTTGCTAAATTTATAAAGTTAAAGTTGACAAATTTCTTAAATGTTTTTCGTAACGTAGATTTTTTCAAGTATTAATTTTTTTTTTGCACTATTGTTTTGATTTAGATTAAGACTTCGATTACAAGTAAATTCTAGTAACTATAAGTTAAAATTTAATTTAATAGTTTCTTTTAAATTTGCGATCGTAAGCTACAACGCATAGAATGCGAGATAAAAATATATACTTTTTGAACGTTTTATATTTGTGAGAAAATTGTCGATTAAATTAATCAAGTCTTTTTGATTATTCGACAAGAAACGTTGCATAGAATCTAGTACTTGTTAATTAACATTTATAAACGAGCTTTTATTTGTTATAGTTATTGCAACAAGCAAATTAGTTTTTTTTAATTAGTTTAACTTAGTAAAAAACAAAAGCAACATTAATTAAACAATAGTAATTAAGAGCATGTCTTTAATATGCGAGAAAATTGTTGTTGTTAAGTTAATTAAGATTTTGTTTGTTTTGTTGTTATCGCATCTTGCAAAAAATAAACCAAGAAATTTATTATATTTATTTAACTTTACACTTTTTAAACAATTTAATTTTTTACTTTATCGCGATATTTACAATAAGACATTTAAATAATTTTTAGAAATTCGATCTTTATTATAAAGAAATTAAAAAGACAATTAATAAGAGTCGCAATTTATATAATGCTAAATTCTAGTAATAATTTTATTACAAAGAAAGATTATACGAACGATAACAATGTTGACGCAAACAATAACAATAATAATGCGTTAAAAATTAAATCGCTTTTAACTTTGCGCAAAAGAAAAATTTTCGCAATTTGTTTTATACAATTAAAGTCTTTATTAAAGACGTATATTAAAGCTTTTAACAAATTTATTACGATTAAGAAAGATAAATGTTAATACGTACAATAATAATAGAATGTGTTTTGAAATTTTCTTAGTTTTAAACAAACATATAAAGATATATAATCGCTTTACTTAAACAATTAAGAAATTTAAAAATAACAACTTTGATTTAAATGCGAAGATCGCGCATTAACTTAAAGAACAAAAAGATAAACAAAATTATTCGTTATTAATAATAGACTTTGCATTGTTCGTTGCAAAAAATCGCACAAACAATTGTTTAAAAACAATAATAACAAATAAATTTACGTTAATAAAAGCAAGATTTGCGAAGAAAGTTACACTTAAGAAAATTACAATTATAAAAAAGAAACTTGTATTTAATAAATTTGTTAAATTAACGTTCGTTAAGTCTTGCAAAGCGATAACATTTAAGTCTAACATTAAGAATTTTACAAATACAAGAAATTCTATGTTTGTTAACAAAACATTACAAGTATACATTCTTTTAACATTTTTATTGTTGATTTTTATTGCTAATCTTGTACTTTTTAGAACGATAAACTTAATTATGATCGCTTGCTTTATTTAATTATTAAGAAAATTATTAATGTTATGTTACGTTAAGAGCAATTAATTTGTTACATAAGATTTACGAAATTAATAAAGATTTAAAACGCAAATTCAAAGAACGCATTAAATGTGTTTATAAGTCAAATGCAAAATTATAACGATGCAATCAAGTTATTTCAATAAATTTAACAAGTTTATTTTATGCTCTTTGCTCATATGTATTATCGTTGCGCTTAATTAGTTAATGCGTGTTTCATAATTATATAAGTTTAATAACAACATTGATAATAGATATGTACTTAGATAATAAGACTAAAGTTGTTATTAACGATAATAAAATAAAAAATAATAAAACAAATTTCGACAATAAATTAAAAGACTTTATTTAAATTATTAAGTAAAGTAGAATGTTCTAATAGAAATAAAGAAAAAAATAGAATTTAATGCAAGACATATAATTTCTTTTCTATCGCACTAGTTGCGACAATTTTTGTCGTTTAACTACTATTTAGATTAACTAGACTTGAGCTTCATTACGTACTTGATTTTATACTATAAGACTTCTAAGAATATCGCAATTGTATATATAAGTCTTAAAATCTTAATATGCTCAACGCATTACTTGAAATTTTGTCAAGACTTCTATTTATTTTTAAGCAATAAAAAAAGATAGCAAAACTATTATAATCTTAAAATAAACAATAGTAGAGTTGTCGTTTAAAACTTTACTAAGAGATTTAGCATTACTATTTATTTACGATCGTTAACAAGTTTGTCGTTATTTTTGTCTTTGTTAATATTTTAATCGTCGTTAATGTCAAGTTAGTTGTCGTTGACGTTTTCGTTTTCGTTATTAAGTTAATTGTCGTCGACGTTTTCGTTTTCGTTATTAAGTTAATCGTCGTTAACGTCTTTGCTTTCGTTATCAAGTTAAGTTTTTTAACTTGCTTAAGATATGTTTAAATATAATTTAAATTAATCTTTATATAATTAATTTCTTTATTATGCTTCGTAAAATTTACAAACATTACGCTTTCTTAACATTATATATTAATTTGCACAAAAGCTTTTATCTTTAAACATTTTAATAACATACGTCTTTGTAGCGTCTTAGAGAACTTGTATTATTGTATTTTACATTATAACAATTTGCATTTGATTGTCGTTGCGTACTTTTATTACAATAATTCGACAAAGTTTTTAAAAAGCTTGTTTAAGTATTACGTAATTTTAGAAGTTTTAAAAGTTATAAATTGCGACAAAATTATTCTTTAAATTCAAGTATTAACAATGTAATATAATAATAAATATAAAATGTCGCACTTCTTTGTTCGTTTATTATCGCAAAATTTATAATAAAGTTACAATAAATTTATGTAATATTTAAAATTTAAGATTTCTTGTTTAACATTAAATTTGTGCAATCTCTAACGATGTTTGCGCTTTTTATATTATTAATGTGTAACTTAAATTTAAACTTGTTTAAGTGTTTAAATGTTAAGTTATTAATTATCGTAAAAAGTTAAACATTTTAATTAAATATAAATAATATTAAGTAATCGCATTTTATAAAGTATTAGTTTTTAAATTAAGCTAAAAGTTATTAGATTTCTTGTATTTATTTTTCTTTTTATTAATAATCTATGAACTTAATTAAGTTATTAATTAAGTAATTTTAGAATTTCTATAGTAAAATGTTGCGTATTAATTAACTTGTTAAATCTTAAAATACTTGATAAACTAGAGTTAAATTAACAAAAATTAGATTTAAGAAAGCAAAACATTGCGAGTAAACTTATTGCATATAATTAATGTCGCAAATAGCACTTTTATACTTATTAAATTTACTACTTAAACACAAGTATTGTGCAAAGAACTTACATTGTACTTGCAAAATAATTGTGCTATTTATTATTATAATGCAATATATAATATAACGAATTAACAAATTGTATTTACGATGTTTGTTGTAATTTTAAATTGTATTTTAGAAACATTGTTAATCTTTATTGTTAAATTGTTTATTACATAATTGCGTTTATTGTATTTGTTTATTTTGTCTTTATACTTCTTTTTATATTAAGAATATTTATAATAATGCGAAAACTTAATAGTTCGCAAGAATCTAGAAACTTTCAAAACAAATTTAATTTAATTAAACAAAATAGATGCTCTTTTAAATATATTATTGTTTTCTATTGCTTACGTATTAATAAAGAATGTTTCGCTACAATTGAAACTCGTATTTAAGTCGAAATTAAAGCGCAAAAAGTTAATAACTAAGAATTTAAAAGAGCGCAAATTAGAGTTAAACGTTATTAAGCAAAAATTATCAATAAAGAACTCTTATATTTTATTATAGCGAATACGATTTATTAATTGCAAAGTTGCTCAAAATACATTATGACGCATATTTTTTTTATATAACAACATATTAAATTATAATATTAGCGTCAAAATTTTAACAATTTTTAAGTCGAACTTCGATTAAATTTTTTACTTAACGTTTAACGAAAAGAGCGAAAATTATATTGAATTGAAACATCAAATTAAACGTAATAAACGAATTTAATTCGAAAAAAAAAATTAACTTTAAAATTAAACAAAGTACAATAATGCTTCAAATTTAACAATTAAACGCGAAGAAAAATTTAGTAAAAAAAAACGTTTGTTACGAAATAAATAATTATTTTAACATTAGTTATTTGAAGTGATTTTAGAAACTTTAGAAAACGAACAACTAATACGAAAGAGATAAACATCTTAACACTAATTGCGAAGCGTAACACTTTAAGCTTCAAAAAATTAACAATTGTAACGAAAAAATTTATAACATTATTATTTGTAATTAAAGTCGAAAGCAAGTTAACAAAGAAAATTATCGTTGCTAAAAAGAAGTTTGCGACTATTGTAAAGTTAAAGAGTTAAACAAGAGTCAAAAGCAATAAGACAAAAAATTGCAAATTAATAAACGAATTATTTGTTATAAGCAAGACGTTTTTTATTTATTTTTATTGTTGCTTTCTATTGCTAATAATACGAATAATAGTTTTAGAATTTTAATTTGCGAAATTCTTTTTATTTAATAATTTGCAAAATTATAGATGTAATAGTTAGACATAAGTAATTAATATATTTTTGCGAAAAAATAAAGTTGCGTACAACAAAAAATAAAGATTCGAAAAAAAAACATCGTAAACTTTTTAATTAATGTTTGAATTTTAACAATGCGATAAAGGATGTTTATTAATATACTTTAATTTTAAAGAGATTGTTATAATTCTTGTTAACTAATTTAGATATCTCTAGATATTCGAATTTAATAATTGCTCTTATGTTTAGACTAATCGTTGAGTTGAGTTTCGATATCAACATTTTAACTTAACCTAAATACTTGATATTAATTTCTTGACTCGACTTGAAATCGACCCTAGATTAACGATTTCTTAATTTGACTCGATCGACTCGCCAAGCAATCGAAAATGACGTCAAAATGCCAAGATTTTTTATTTTTAAAAAAATTCGCATTATTTAAATTACTAAAAATAGTTTAAAAATAATAACGCACAAATAACGTACAAATGCATTATCTAAATGCATTACTATATAATATTATAAACAAATTAATTAAATTAATCAACTTGATTAAGTTAATTAATGCACTTTTTTAAAAATAATTTAAATTTTTCGAGTCTTGGCGAGTCGAATCAAGTTATACGCTAAGTACTTCATATCTATTCTTTGATTTGACCCAAATACTTGGGTCAAGATTTTTGACTCGAATCGAGTCTTGGCGAGCCAAGAATTTGGCTCGAACTCGATGACTTGACTCGACGCGATCAGTCTATTTATTATAATTAAGATCTTTTTTTCGCAATAAAAAGACGATTAAAAAGATTAAAACGATTAAGAAGTTTTATTGTTAAAATTTTTTCTTAATTGTTGCAAATTATAATGTAAAAATACTAATAATAAATCAATGTTATTATTTGATCAATTACGAAAAAAAGTAAAACGCGAATTTTTCGAAAAGAAAATCGACTTCGAATTGCGAATAACTTTAAGAAATAATAATCAAAATGTTAATTTCAAACATATTAAAAAAAGATTATTAACAACAATATTAAATTAAACTTAAGACAAATCGATTTAAAATCGATCGAATATTACTTGACGCAAAAACGAAAATAAGTTTAATCAAAAATCTTAAATTAAGCGAGCTAGAAATCTTAGAAAGAAGCGACAAGTATTTTATTACTTTTTATTATTATTTGTTCTTTAATATTTATGTAGTCTCATTGCAATCGATTTAAACGTTCGAGACTTCTAAAGAACAATATATAACGATTGCTTTGTATAAACAACGCTATTTACGAAATTGCAAACTTAAATTTTCTACAAAAAAATGTTCGAAAACAAATAAACGATTTATAAATTTGTCATAAAAAAGAAATTAATAAAAAAGAGATAACAAAAGAAAGAAAAAAACAAGTAATAATTAATAATATTTATTGCTTTTCTAACGATTAAATAAAGAAATTCGTAATTGATCGAATCGCTATAAATGATAAAAAAATACTAGACAAGAAAATTATTAAAAAGAAATTCGAAATTAAGAAAAAGTTAATTAAATTCGATAACTACATAATTTAACAAAAGAAAAAAGATTATTAATTTAAGATTCGCATATTAGAACTTTTATTTTCGTACTTAATTACTAATATGTAGAAGTTATTTAATTAGAACGATCAATTAACAAGACGTTAAACAAATTTTTTTTTTTGCTTTAATAATAAGAGATATGCGACGTATTGTTTTTAGATAAAAACAAATGCTAATGCAATATAATAAACATAAGCTAAGATATCTAAATGTAAACGAACAAGAAATTGCGTCTTAAATGAAGAAATTCGAGAAAAATTATCTAAATTTATACAATGTTGTAAATTTAAAATTTAGATATATGTTTGCGTTGCTATTGTTACAATTTATTGTAAATTATTAATGTGTTTTGTAAAAACACATATTCGCTTTTTGATCATATCTTTTTTTTGTTAATCTTAAATGTTAACTTTAAAGTAAAAGTGTTTTTGTTTAATAATTTTAAATTTTAAGATAACAAAAACGAAGATAACTTAAACGACATAAATAAACTTTTATTTAATAATAATAAATACGATTTAAATTAAAATAACGTCGATAAAAATAATAATTTAGTCGAGAAGTTTAAAAGTAATAATAACGAGAAAAACAACGACGCTAAGAACGTAAATATAATAGAGAGTTAAATTAAGAATTAAGATTAACAAAAGTAACTTAAACGTTAATTTATAATTTGAACGACTTTAATTCTTTAACGTAATTTTTTAATTCGCAAATAATTTATAAAGATGTTTGCAATATTGTATTCGAGCAATTAATACATAGCAAAACAATGTTAATAACGTATAAGTAATAAAATGTAATAATAAAATAGCATTTACTAGATTAATCTATGCTAAATATGTTATTATTTTTTACTTATCTATCTTATTGATTAAAATAAATTTAGTAATTACTTTATGTAAAGTCTTAATATTATTAATTTAATGTCTCGAAACACTTCTTAATTATATTAACGTTGTGCACGTATTAATTTAGCTAACGCAAGTATTTTAACTCACAAACTTAATTAATGTTCTTGTTAAATAATCGAAATTTTACTTTATTTGCTTGCATTATAATGCTCGTAAAAAGCTAATTATTGATCGACAATATTAGTGTTTGTTATAGATTCTTGTTAAAAAAGTACATATATGTAACGTTCGTTTTTTTAAATCTTTATTATCGAAAAAAAATTCTTTTAGTTAAACAAAATTGTTAAGAAAGCGAAAAGCTTTTCTTCGTAACACGTTTTTTCTTTATTATAAAGCGTGAAATAGTTATTAATATTATTTTTTAAGTTTATAATGTGCTTCGTTTAACAAATTTGCTTTTACTTTTTAGTTAACAACGTTATTGTGCAAAAACTTGAATAAATATAAATTACGTTTAAGTAACATATTATTTTAATTTATGACTTGCTAATATAATATTGTAACGACGTAATTGTGTGCTAGTGTGCTTAAAATTAATATATTTAAGTTTAAACATAAGTGAAACTCGTTTAAGACATTTTATTATTTATAACAATAATTGCATTTAATACGATCTTAACAAAGATTATATTAAAATTGAAAATTATAATAAAAATTTAATTTACATTTTTACATCAAAGTTACAATGCACAAGATAATAAAATTGAGCAATAAAATATTCTTAGTTATTACTTTTTATCGTTGCATAATATTTATATAAGTAATTTTTTTTTATATTTTTAATAACTTATTTTTGCTCTTTTGCTTTAACGTTTAAGTGTAAAATGTATAAAAGCTTCTTAATGTCTAAAATTGCAATTTAATAATTATTATCAAAATAAATATTTCTCGCAAGCAATTCTTTAATCGCAAGATTCTTAATTTACGTATTAGCTTCAATGTTATAAGACACACTTATATTAGTAAGTCGTAATAGACTTGTTTATCTTCTTAAATCGTAAAATTGTAATTAAGAAGAATCGAATATTCGAGAAAATTATCGTTTATTTATTAATTTATTGTTAAGAACAATTTAACAAGTTAGACGTTTAAATAAGTCTTAAAATAAATCAATGTATTGTAGGAAAACGCGATCGAAATGTAGTTTAACATATTGTGCAAATGCGTTGTTAACGATTATATTTCTAATTTTGTCTCTTAATTATATTTATTTGTCAAAGACTACATTTATTATATTTGATTGTTAAATTTGATAAAGTAGTTAATTAAGTATTTTAATAATTAATTGCATCTTGTTCTAAAATGTCGCGATAATTAATAATATTATTATTGATTAAAATTAATTAACATATATGAAAAAAATAAGATTTGTTAATATCTTGTCTTAACATTTAAATGTTATAGATATTACTTGTTTTCACTCTTAATTTTTTTACTTCGTAGTTGAAGCATAATTTGTCGCTACACATTGCTAGTTGCATTTCTAATTAAACTTAAAATTAAATTACAACGAACTCTAACAAATTATATTAACGATTTTTAATTTTACTTTATAAGAGAAAAAATATAACGCATAAAGCAACAAAATTTAGCAATAAAACTATAACTTTAACTATTATTGCGTATTGTTATACAAGATCTTAAGAGATAACTTATACTTCTTATTAATAATTATTACATCTCTCTTAGCTTAACGTTGAAGTGCGTAAGATTACACATTACTAATTATTAAGTAAACATTACGTAAAAGTTGCAAAAAAAGACGCTAACAAGTAACTCTTAATATGTTATTATATTATCGAGTTATTAAGTTTTAAACAACAATTGCGAAAATTATAAGTCGTAACATTAAAAATAATAAAACGTAAAATATTAACAAATGACTAAAAGTTAATTTTATTTAAATTAATATTTGTCTCCACACTATTATAATTACTAACAAATAATAAATCTATTTTAAGTTGTTAATGTAAGTAAGTGTCATCTAATAATATTTTGTGCGCTAAGCAAAATCTATAATTCTAATAATTTATAACGAGAAACAATGCTTTTTTACAATAGAAAATAACTTGCTCTTTTTAATTGTTAACTTTTGCTTCAAGTACTTTATTCGAACGTCAAGCTTCGTAAACAATTATATCGTCAACTATATGCGACGTTTGCTTTGTTAAATAAGAAGCTTTAAATAAATAATAATTGAGAAATTAATATAAGAATGAATGATACTTAAGATGTTACTAGATAGCATAGTGTAATTATACACATTTCTAGCATTAATTTTTATTGTTCGAAAACTTATGTTATTAAGATAAAAAACTATTGTCGAAACGATAGAATTTGACGAGTAAATCTTAAGTAGTGACTTGACGTTACAATTTTTATTAAATAATTATATTTAAATCTTAACTTTAATAGCATATCGACAAGTATTAAAATGTAAAATAAAACTTAACCATATTAATTATTAAAGTTATGTTAAGTTAGAATTTTAACGTAAATATATTGTATTAAATAATATCTTTATTAGTTAATAACTATTTACAAACGTAAAAAGCGACAATTCTTATAGAAGCTTAAGAAAATACGTTCGATTTACGAAAATTGTTGCTACGCAAACAAGAAATACACAATGTACGATTCTTAATTTTTAACATTGTATTCAAGAAAAAAATACGCAATTTTAATAAAGAATCTACTTGTAAACAACAAATTAACGTAAATATTGCTCTTTTTATGCTTTTAAGTTACATTAAGATTTTGAAATTTTAATACGCTTTTGAAAAAAACACTTCTACAAACGAATGCTAAAAGATATTGCATATTAAACGAGAAAATAAAATATCTCGATAATATATAAGCAATTTACGATTATTTCGACTTTCTTATGTTATGCAATAAAGCAAATAAATTAAACGCGATTATTAAATTTAATTATGCGAACTTTAAATAAAATTTAAGCAAAAAAAGATTTAACAATAAAATAAAAAATAATCGATAAAAAGTTTACGACATAAATTAGATTGCAAGAGTTGTTCTCGTATTATTTTTTATTACTTATTGTAATAGCTTGTATAATCTAACATAATTGTTGTAACTTCACTTTTACTTTAGTTTATTTTATTTGCTTTAAAACAAATTTCTTAGCGTTTAATAATAAGCAAATATCGTTTATGAATTTTTATTCAATTAATCTTTATATCTTTTTGCAACTTAATTACAAAATTAACACTTTATTTTTTAAAATTTGCTAATGATATATTAATATTTGTTTTAAGTAAATTGATTGTTAATTAAGCATAATCTTTATCGAAATAACTAGAAAAAACTCGATTGTTATTGTTTGATTAATTATTTCGCTTTTCGTGTAATAGAGCTTCGAATTACATGAAAAAAATAGCAATTAATAATAAAATTTAGCAATAGAATTTCTCGTTGTTAAACTAAATATAAAAGTATTAGTTACTTTAGTTTCTAAGTATTACTTTTATAATTAAGACAATTTTCGTTCACGTTTATACTATTTTCTATTTTATTTCTTTTAACATTACGTGCTATCTCTAGAGCATTTTATTATAATTAAAAAATTTTCGCAATTCGATCAAGATGCATTGTTCGATCTAAAGAAGCACTCGAATAACAATAGCGTTTTTGACATATTTTATTGATTTAATTTTTTTAATCTAGAAGTTATTAAAGTTTACTAAAATCTTTTCTCGTTTATTCGAAAAAACAAACGTTAAACAAAGTCTTTATTTGACGAACTTTTGCGTCTTAATAATGAAAGCGTAATTATATAAACGATCGAAAAGTATTTTATGTTCGAAGAGTAATAATAAAATCAAACTTTTTAAAATTAAGATACAAAGTTAAAACTAATAAAGCATTTAAACTCTTAATGAAATAATTGAGCTTAAAAAATCAAGCTTTAAAGCGATTAATATAAGATTGCTTGCGTTGCTACTAATGTGCTTAAAGTTATTTGCAAAAGCTATAAAAAGCATTTTTTTTATTTAACTTTTACTAATTTAGAAACTTCTATTATAAGACGATACGAAAAAGATAATAATTAATGTTAAAAGTTCAAAAATTTATTGCAAAAAACTATAGAGCAATTTTTGCAAAATGTAAATTAAGACTTTTTTACTTATTTTCGCTTTTTTTTCTTTTATATTTTTAAAATTTGACTTCTATTGTTGCAATCAATTGTTAACTTTTTGCTCTTATAATTACTCTATTATTATTCTTCGATAATATTTTACTTATATTTAAGTTAACGTACTAATACGAATTTTATTTCTAATTGTAGAAGACGAAGTTTATAAAACGCAAAAAAACAAAGCGATATAATCAACAAGACTTTGATAATTAATCAACAAAAATAATGTTGAATCTTAATATCTTTTTTCAATTATTAAAAAAATTAAGCTTTGACAAGTTTGTTCGCTTTTTACGAACGAATGTGATTATTTCAAGACGTACGAAGTTCGCTAAGTTAATTAAAAAGCATATAAATTTAATTAAGCGCAATGTTCTTAACAATTTAAAGACAAGTACTTAAGTATTTATTGCTCTAGATAACTAGTTAAGTTCGAATTATCTTTTTTCTCTAAGAGTTATCGCATACTTTATTAACATAAATTAACAATATAAAGAAATTTTGTTAATTTTTAAGTTTTTGAAAAGTAAATATATAGAAAAGCGATTAACTAATGTAATATATAGCATTTTGAAGAAATACAATCTTTAAGATCGTCTAATAATTATTATTGTAAATAACGTTAATAATAACAAAATATTACGAAAAGCTTTTATCAAGATTTTGCGAAACAAGAACATAGTTTAAGATTCGAAGCTTAAAACAATAAATTGCATAAATTATGTTATGTAAATTGCGATTAACAATTTGTTAAAAACGCTCAAAATACGTATTTAAAACAAGAATGTTATTATCGAATTTAAAAAAAAGAATTTCGACAATTTAATTAAAAGAAGAGATTCTTTTAAGAAGACTCTACGCAAAATAAGATTAATTGCTAGCTTCTATTGCTATAAGTTCTAATAAATATGACTTTTAAATTTAACTTATTATTATTGCGATTAATGCGTCGATCGTTTAATACAAAGTTTTTCGCGAACTTTAAACAAATAATGTATTAAACAAAAATATAAAAAACATAATTTAAGATATTAAGATTTGTTAAAACAATATTTATGCTATGTTGCAACAAATATACGACATAAAAAATTCTATACATAAATAATTTTATATTTGAGCGAAATTAAAGTTTCGAATGCTAAATTTAGCAAAAAATAAATAAAGTTAAATATGTTATATAATAATATTTTTGAAATCTTTTAAAAAACTTATTCGAACATTAAGTTTTTTTTAGACATTTACAATATGCGAAGCTTAAAAGACTTACAATGCAATGCATGATTATTTGAAAAATTAACGACAAGTTATTGCAAGACTTTTAGATATAACTTGAACAAAGAAATTATAAAAAAACATTTAGATCGTTAGAAAATCGAATTAATATATATTGTAAAGCTATCTATAATAAAGCAAATACATACTTTAATGTTAAGACTTTGCTTAACTTGTTTAAGAAACAATCGATATATAATGTACGTTACTTTATTAATAATGTTTTGCATTCTATTGTCGTCTTTTATTGCTTAAAAGATTGACGTCTCTTTATAAAATTAAAGTTAATTATTAGTTAATAAACGAAAATACACTTAAGAGTTTAAAAAACACTACAATAATAGCTATTTACAATATTAAAAATCAAAATATTATTAACGTCTTGTTATTAAATTTAAAAAGAGACGATTTTTAGCGATTGTCGTGCGCTACTTAAAGCAACATCGACAATTAACAAAACATCGTCAATAGCACACAAGATATTGCGCTAGAGACGAAGATTAACAAGACAATTGTTTAACTTGCTAAGTTAATTGAATTTATTAATAAGTCTTTTATTTTAAGCGTTTAAAGCACTTTCAAATTTTGATTTTTAACATTAACTTGTATAATTAAAGATGTTTTAACAATTCTTGTCTTGAATGTTGATGTCGAACAATTGTTTTTAATAATGCGCGATATAATTATTTATCGTCGCAATCGATTTTGCGAACACATTGTTAAAAACATAATAATAATTAAACGTACAAATTGATTTGCTAAGAACATCTTGAAAAACGCAAATACTATATTGTTTATTATCGCGAAAAAGTTAAATTAAGATATTGAAAAAAATTAACGACAACGAATCTTTATTAAATATTACTTGAGCAATAAAATCAAAGAACGATAATAAGAAGTTAAACAATAACTTAAACTTCGAAAGGTCTTTTATCGAATTAAATAATTTGAACAACGCTACTTATGCAATAGCAATAGCAAGCAACAATAGAAGTCGAAATCAAACTAATACGTTAAAAGAACTTTAAGCTTGTTTTTTTATTAATCTCTCTTTAATGTTTTTGATAAATAAGATTTAAAATTATGTTGACAATAATGCGAGAAAACATCGAAGTTCGAGTTATTCGTAAATAGAGTTAACATTGTTGACGTATTCGCAAAACTTAAATTATTTTCGATTAATGTCTTAAGTAATTATATTTATCTTTGCGAAGAATTAACGACAATACATAATAAATAAATTAAATCAAAGTATGTTAACTTATTCGCGAAAGATATTTGCGAAGCGACAACGAATTAATACATAAAATAACTATTAATTTAGCTTAAACGTAATAGAGAAATAGCGAGAAAAACTTAGTTTCGACATACATTAAACGAAGCTTAATTAATTGTTATAATAGTTAGATTTTATTTTAAACTTTCAACAAGTACTCATTTTTAAATCTTAGTGTTCTAGACTTTTAAAATCAATTTTACGAATTTTATCTCTATATATATGGCGTGATTAAACAACGTTAAGTCTTTATTAATTTATTGTTTAAATTTGTTATTTGAGTTTTGAACGCAAATTGTTGATGCATTTGTCTATGCAAAGCATAAGACGTATCTTATTATTTATCTAATTTTATATTAATTCTATATTAATTTTATATTAATTTTATATTAATTTTATATTAATTTTATCGATAAGATCGAATGAGTCGAGTTGAACACTCAACGCGCATTTTTCGTTCGTCTCATTCTATTAAACTAGGAAATTTGCTTGATTCTAGAATCAAGATTGGACAAATTAATTCGATCGAGTTGAAATTCGACTCGACGATCACACTAGTTTAGCTTGCTATCAGGTATATCGAATACTATTTAATTAATTTATTATCGAGTATATCGAGCACTACTTATCTATTAAGTTGTCAAGTATGCAAATAATTGTACTTTGTACTTTATATTGTGTTGTAAATTATATATTATATTATTTTAAACTAGATTTGTAATACTATTCTTTTTCTCAAAGATTTTTGTTTCGAAAGTTAAATATCTTTTCTATTATATTTTGTTAGCAACAAAGTCGTCTTTGTATTGCATTCGAAATTGAACGCTACAATAAATTAATAGATATTATCTATAAACGTTGCTCACTCTCTAATTATTTCTATATTATTATAAAAGACTTAACGTTTTATTTAAAGTATTCGAAATGTATTTGTGCAAACAAATTGTGCGTAAATATATTGTAATCTTTTCTCGATTATAATAGAGAAGATCTTTCTATTAATATTGTTAAAGATAAAGCTCTATTAACAATTGTTATAATTTAATTGCTACAAAATAAAAATATTTTAAAAATATTTAAGGCAAAGATAAAACAAAAAATATAATATTTGTTGTTAAGAATAAAAGAGTCGAATATTTTCAAATTCTTTAATTATTTCGTTGCAAATATTCTTGTCAAATTGTTTTTTATCTTCTAGTTATCTCTTGCTATACTAAATAACTTTTCGAATATTAATAGAATTTATAAATAAAATTATAGCAATTATTAAAATTCTTCTTTGATTTCTACGTGTTCTTCGAGATAGAATACTCTTTTTACTTGATAAAATATTTTTGATTTTGTTGCTTTAAAATCTTTTTTACTTTGTATCTACTTTTTTTCTAAACTTTGTAATAGAATATTTTTTGTATAAATATATTGAGATCGATTGATTTCAACAATAAAATATAAAATATTAAGAATACTTTAATATTCTTAAGTAAGTCGAGTTTATAATTAACTAATTTCTTGATTATTTTAATAAAAAATAATTCGATCTTAACGTAATTTAATTTCTTGCTTTTCTTTCTAATTTTTAAATTCTTAATTAGAAGATAAATCTTATTTCTCTCTTTTAGCTAAGATATTGTTTTTTGTTTTTTGTTCTAATATCTAACTAATTTTTTCTATACAAAAGAGATATTTTTCTATATCTACTTAAGCATAGCTACTCTCTTAATAACTAATTGTGCTAATAAATGTCTTCATTTGTTCTCGAAGAGATTCGATTCTTTGTTATAATTTGCAAAGAATAAGATTATTTTTGTAATATTCGAAATCTTTGTATTTAATATTAGTTGTGTTATAGATAAAAGTAATACTTAATTGTTTTAAGTATTGTTAATATAGTATTGTAGAAATTGCTTAAGATTTTAATTTGTTCTTTTTATTTAATTATTTGTAATCGAATAATAGACAATAAATATACAAAGTCTTGTATCTAATATTAAGATAAGTATCTTTTAATAGTTAGACGTAAAAAGCTTGTCTTTGTTACTAATTAATTCTTTAAGTATATTGTAATATTGTATAAGTCGATTTAATATATTATATTTTAGTTGTTCTACTATAAACTTTTTTGTATATATAATAATATATAAGTACTTAACGAGTTTGTCGATTATTATTAGTATCAAATTATATCTATCTTTAGTTGCTAAATTTGTCGACTTTAACAACTTAATAATAAAGTTTATTGTAACTTTATTCTATAGCAATTTAAATAATTTCTAATATTAAATTTTGCTATAGCTTGTATATATATTATATTTGTTCTACTAATAGCTAAGATATTGTTTAATATATATCTCGATAACTTATTCTATTTAAGAAAACTAATAATATCAATATAAAAGCTAAAGAATTTTAATTACTTTTAAGTGCTTTTGCAATAATTTATTATAATATTTCTTTATATATTTGTCGATCTTGTTAATAGATATTTGAAGTTTTTCTTTCTTTATTAAAAATTGTTCTTTAATATCTCTAAGTATTTATAAGATAATATTTAGTTTATACTTGTTTGTTAATAGTAATTTGTTTTTGTTAATCTTAAATATATTGTAATTAAACAATTTCTTTGTTTTTATATAATTACTTCTTTTGTTAAGTATATCTACTCTATTATTATCTTTGTCTAATATATATTGTGTTTTGAGCTTGTACTACTTAAGTTGCTCTAATTATTATATTTGTCTTTTATTAAGTTGTTTAACAATAGTAAAATATAAAAGATTTTTGTAATCTATAAGAATTGTAAATTCTAATAATTTTTCGATATATACTTTTTATAATTTTAAGAAGACTACAATAGCAAATAGCTTCTTATTGTAAATATTATAATTTTGTTCAATTAATAAAAGTTTTCTTAAGAGATATATTATTAAGTGCTATATATCTTTATACTTTTAATTAAAATATATATTGATAACTAAATCTAATATGTTGATTTTAACTTTATTTAATAATTATAAGTTGTATATCTTTAATACTAATTTCTTTAAATATCTTAACTTAAGATTCTAAAATAATTTATCTTCTATTAACTTCTATATTTATAGCGTCTTTTTTTTTGTAAAATTTGTTAATAATATTGCGTTAACAAAGTAGTTTTTAATAAATTTCTTGTTGTAGTTTATGAAATCTAAAAAGAATTAAACTTTCTTAACGTTAATAAATAATTTCTATTCTTTAATTGCTTGTAGCTTTTCGAGATTTATATATACTTTATATTATTTAATAACAAATTTAAGAAAGTCGACTTCTTTTTAATAATGTAATCGTCGAGTCGAGTTTCAATTCAATTGAATTAACTCGCTTAATTTTAACTCTAGAATTAGGCAAATTTTCTAGCTTAACAAAATAAGACGAGTGAAGAAAGTGCGTCGAATGTTTAACTCGACTTACTCGATTACGTAATGTTAAGTAACGCGCTAATTATATACGATTAACGTAAATCTTGCGCTAGTTTGATCGAATTAGTGCATAGATAAGATAAGATAAGATAAGCAAATGCTAATGCGACGAAATTAGCTTAAGTTCTTGATATTAACTTGACAAAACTCAATTCTAAAGTTAAATTCTCGTCTTAATCTTGACTTAATTCTACGAGATTCAAGAGAATATATCGAATTAAGAAAAAAGTGTTCGACTCGACTTAACAATTACACTACTTTTTAATAAAACTCGCATTTCTCTAATTTAAAATATAGATTTTTTCTATTTAGATATTTTAGTACTTTAAAATTATAATTTATATTTTTTTTTAAGATATTTAAGTAAATTATAATATTGTTCAAGTATATTATAACAAATAAATTTAAATATTATTGTAATATATTACTAACTATTTTCTAATATATTGTCGAAGCGTTTGTAAGTTCAAACAATATTATTATATATTTGTATAATTTATATTGTATATAAAAAGCTGTCTTTTACTTTTTCTTTATTTTTATTCTAATCTAATTGTATATTTTTTGTAAGTTTAATTTAATAAAGTATTTTGCTTCGAACAATTAATTCTAAAGCTTATTAATATTAAATAATAAATATCGATTTTTTATTATAATATTGTTTAACTTTCGATAATCGATATATAGATAAAGAATTTTGTTCTTCTTAAATATAAAGAGAATTAAATATTCTATCTATAATTAAAATTTGTTAATAAATTTTTTTTCTTGTTTTTTGTTAGATATTCGCGAAGTGTTTTTAACTTTTTTTTAAATAATATATATATAAATTCAAACGTAAATTGCTTGTCTAATTTAAGTTTAATCTTGTAATTTTACAATTAATATTTAGATAAAATCTTGATGTTTTCATTTTCTAAAATAGATACTCTTAATTGTTGTATATTTGTAATATATACTTTAGCAATTCTTTTACTATATAAGATAGTTTGAAACTCTTAGAAGATTTGTAGTTTTCTTTTCTTACTTTAACTTTGCAATTTGATTAACTCTTGTCAATATCTATTAAATCAAACTTTGTTAGATTGTTTTTTTGCAAAACTATAAGCTTGCTACTTGCGATCGAATTTTTACTTAATCTTTTATCTATTATTGAATATTATTAATATATAAATTAAATATAAATTGCGTAATTATATTGCGCAAATCTAAATATTTATATATTTTAGTTAATTTCTAAATTGTATTGCTTTAATTAAGACATTTCTAGAACAATATTATAAGTAATTATTTTTACTATATTAAAGATTAGTTTCTTGTAATATTGCTAAATAGCTATCAATAATAATTTTGTTTCTTTGTTTACTTTTTTATTTTCTACAAGTAAAAAATTTCTATCTACAATTACTAGATTGTAAATATTAGATTTCTTCTAAGTAAAATATTCTTTTCTTACTACAAAAGCTCTAATTATAAAATTATCTATTATATTAGAATTAATTGTTATTGTAAGTCGACAATTATTAATCTTAATTAATATAATAAAATATTGTATATGCGTTGTTAAGTTTAGTTGCTACTATTAAGCTAATATATTGCATTTCTTTAATATATTCTTTATTAAAGAATTTGAACTTTTTTTTGCTTCTATATTGTAATTTCTGCTTTAAGCATCTATCTATATTAAGTTTTCTTTTGTTGCTAAATTGCTAACTTCAATTTCTTCGAAAATTAGTTAACTTCTTGCTTGTCTTCTAGATAAGTTTAGTATAAGTTGTTATAACAAGTTGTTTAACTAAAATCTACATATAAGTTGTTTGCTTTTCTAATAATAATATCTTTACGCTTAAGTATTAATATTCGTGTATTTGTCTTAATAAGATTTAGTTGTTTTACAATTCTATCAAATATATTATTTTCTATAATAATATTACTTTCTAGCTTCTTCTTATATTTGTTTACGATCTTCGATAAGCTAGCTAAAGTCTCGAGATAATTTGTAATATTCTTTATATATTTATAAAAGTTTCTTCAGTTATATTCTTCGTCTAAGTATTAGGAAGTTAGGCTTAACTAATCAAAAGATCAATCTGGGCGCTCTAGCAACGATTCGATTTACTAACTTTACTATACGACAAACTGCTTGTAACACTAAGTCGATAATTGAATTATAAGATTTAATAGTCTTCTAAAGTACTTAAATAACTTTTTGCGTAAATGCAAATGTCTTATCTAATAATATTCTATCTAGAACTTTCTATAATTAATTTGAATTCTCTATTAAATAGTAATTGTTGTTCGATTTAGTCTTAAGAATCTTTGTCTCTATATCGATTTGCTTCCTAATATTGTTTTAATTATTAAGTATTTCTCTTAATATAGTATTAATTTTTCGACAATTTATTAAGTTTTGTAATCGACAATCTCTTGCGAAATAATTTGATTTATTATATAAATAGCATATTTTTTTAAAATTTGTTATGTTGCTTTCTTGCTAGATAAAGAATAACAACTAAACAAGCAAAGCAACTAGGCAAGACAACTAGACAAGATAAAAAGACACGTAAGTAAACAAGACAAACATCTATAATAATTGTAAAGATAATTCTCTAAGAACTAAGTTAACAATTAAGTTATACTTAATAGTTCAAAAGCAAACGTTATTAACAAGCGTCAAATGTTCTCTTACTATTTAACAAGAGTATTAGACACAAATCTCGTAATATATGTTTTTCTTAAAAGAAAAAATATTAACGCTATTATTATATTGCAAATTCAAACGTTATCTAATTTTTAAACTCAATTATTATTTTGTCTAGATCTTAATAATATAATCAATTGTAATAAATTTGTTGTTCTTGTTTGTCTACGCGTTATGTTGCTAAATAGTCTTAGATTAATCTTTCTTAATCTTTAATTTGTTATAAAACTTCTTGTTGCGTTAATAATAAACGTTCTTTCTCGCATTTAAGTACGTCTTGTTTAATTTAATTTTTGCAAAGTTGTTCTAAAAACTATTTTTGAACAATTTGACAATCTTGACAATCTAAGTTAACTTGTTAGCAAATTTAATAATATTCTTAAGAAGAGCATAAATATTAATTACAATAATAAGATTAACATTAAGAATAATATTGTAACTATCTTATATAACTTAAAGACGCATTGTTGTTTTGTTCAAGTTATTCGCTATTTTGTTTAATATTTGTTTAGCAATTATCGCAAATTAAGTTTTCTAACAATTAATAATTAAGATATTTGTAACTCTAAAAGTTATTTTCTTGCAAATTAATTTATCTTTCGAAATCGATATTTAACGCACAATTAAGTTTATCTTAATTGTCTCGAACTTCTTCGCATAATATTTTAGCAACTTTAAATCTCGCAAAACAAAGAATAAAACAAAATTAAAAAAAATATCTTTGTTAATTAAGATTTTTAAAGTCGATTTGCTTACTTTTATTATTAAAGTTAGACGTTCGCAAAATAATGTTATTGCCTTAAATAAAACTTAATTAATATTTGTCTTTTGCGTCTTTTGCGCTTTAATTAAAGTTGCATCTTAACATTTAATTATTTAATAAACTTCGATTAATACAATCTTTTTGTTAATATTAATTGTCTTAAGATTTTTCTTATAATATAAATTTGAAAATTAATTGTTAAATATAACAAGATATGAGACAAATTTGCAAATTTTATAATTTGCAAAGATCTAATCTTTCTTTAGAGATAACAACTTATTAGAGCGTATTAATATATTGTAAAATATAATACTATAGTAGTGTGATCGTTGGGTTAGATCAAACACTTTTTTCCTAACTTGACTCATCCTTTTGGGCCTCGTAGGGTTGGGCTAGGGTCAAGGCGCGAACTCGATTCTAGAGTTGAGTTTTGTCGAGTCAATGTCAAGAATTCAAGCTAACTTCGTCGCGTTAGCATTCGCTTATCTTATTTTATCTTATCTATGCGTTAACTCGATTAAGTTAGCGTAGAGTTCTCGCTAAACGCACATGATTAGCGCATCACGTGACGTTACGTAATCGAACAAGTTGAGTTGAGCGTTTGACGCGCCTCATGCGTTCGATCCACCCAATTAGGCTAGAACTTTTGCTCGACCCCAAGGTTAAAATTGGGCGAGTCAACTCGTCGATCACGCTATACTATACACAAGATTATTTATCTTAGTTGTTTTATACTTCTTTTGCGAGTCAATAATTTAAGTAAATTAAATATTAATATTATTTTGCAAGATATATTTCTTTTTAAAAATATTAACAATGCTTATAAATATAGAGATAAGCTTTAGAGATTCGCATAATATACAAATATTATTATTCTTGTTAAAAGTTGCGAGTTATAGAACAAAGCAATTTTGTATTATAATATTAATGCAAACAACACAACTTATATTGTAATCAATAAGACACATATAACTTGCTAAATAAATAAGATAATTATTAATCTTTATCTTTTCTTTAAATTAAAATAGAGCAATATTGTTTTTAATTATCTTTGCGCTTAAAATCTCGAAATTAAAAATTAAATAAACAAGAGATACATTATTGTCTTTGCAAAGCATAAATATAATAAAATAGCTATTAAATATAAATTTTTTGCGAATAAGTTATTCGATATTTGTTATAGTATGCTTTTAGAAAAAATTATTCTTAAGATTAATATCTATTTGATTTAGTTTGTTGTTATCTAATGCAATCTAATTATTATTATCTTGCTAATTTAGCGTTTTTGTAAGATTATTTTTAATTATCTAATTTGCGACTTTGCGTTCGCGAACTTTTGCAACATTTTAACTAAAATAAAAGTTCTTGTTCTTTTTGTTAAAAGTTATGTTAATTGCTTGTTAAACAATAACAATAGATAGAAGATTTTGCAATGCAACAACAATAATAAAGATATTATTATCGATAATATTAAAATAATAGTTAACAATAGTAAACAAGAATACATGTTAATAAAATTTAAGATAATAAACTTTAATAATATTGTTAACATTAATATTGATTGTACTAGTATCTTAATAAATTGCGTCTTGTAACTAAAACTTATAAAGCGTCTATTATAAGTAAACAATAAATTATAATTGTTTAATATTATATTTAAACAAGTAGTTTATTGCTATTAATTCTTGAATATTAATAACAATAATATTAAGATAATGTTTTAACGTTGTTGTCTTTTTTACTATTTGTAATAGTTTTAATCTTAAATAATCTATCTTTTTTCTTTAATATAAGCGCGTTTTTTGTTGTCTTAAATAATTAATTGCACTTCTTTAACAATAATATAAAAACAATAATATAAAAACAATAATGTCTACTATAGATATCGAGACAATTACTTTAAATATTAGAGTAGTTGTTTTAAAATCTTTTATAATAAAGAAAATAAATGTTTTGTGCTTTGTCTTGTAGTTGTTAACAAGATTTGCAAAATCTTCTAGTAGATTTTCGTTATATTATTAATTTTACTTAGTATTGTAACTCTTTTATCGAACAAAGATACTTCGAGATAAGACAATCTTATCTATATTGACAAATGTAATATTCGATAAAAGTTTCAATTTTGTAAAAATGTTATTTAATATTTAACTTAATAACAATCTTTAAATAATTTAATTTTAAATAATTGTATAAATTTTTATTGTCTAGCGCTAACTTTAGATAAATAATAAATATAATTAAGTAGATCTTTTAATCTATTGAAAGATTTAATTTGTACGCTAGATTGTTTTTTTATTTAAGAATGTTTAAAAATTTAATACGTTAAATTGACAACTTAAACAATTTGACAAACAACAAGAAGTAACTTTTATAAAGACGAAAATATATTATATTGCTTATTAAAAATTCGATAAATTTGTAATATTTATTATATATTGTTTTAACTATTATATTAGCTTATACGATTGTCGCTTTTGTTTCGAAAACATTAACAATCTTCTTTTACAATTAATTTGTTTAAAGATTGTTAAATCTAAGAAGAGATAAAAGATTATATATTTTAAAACTTATAATTATCTTATTTAATAATAATTTAATAGAGATATTAAGCAAATTATTAAGACAAACGCAAAGTGCAAACAAAAAAAACACTTAATTTAAATTAAGATTACTAGTCGCTATATATTACAAGACTATCTTAATTGTTTAGTTTATTTGTTTAGTTTATTTGTCTATTTGTAAGTAATATATTGTTAAGATTAGAAACTAAACTTCTAGTTTTTAAAATATAATTGTTTAGAATTTAGATATAAACTTGCAATTCTTGTTGTACACAAACGCTTTTAGAACTCTCTAATTAACAAGATTGTTAAAAAGAATACTTGTTTACTTTGTTGCAATATAAGTTGTCTTGTTATTTAAGACAATTATTTTTTTGAAAAATTTGCAAGTTGTTGTTAAAACAATATTGAAGTTCTAATATAACAATAGTTTTAAGACAAAATTAATACATACAATATAAAAAAACACAAAAGAGTTTAAAATTGAATTAAAACTCTTATACAATTAATATTATTTAATTTAATAAAGATTGTATTCTTAATAATAAACAATATATCGATGCAATTAAGAGACAAGCTTGCGAAGATAAAAGTTAGCAATTATTGTCTTGTAAATGCGAGTAAAGTTAGCATAACTATTTATATTGTGCGTCTAATAAAAGATTTCTATTTTAAATTTCTTAAACAAGTATAGTCTTTTGCAATTTGCATAATTTATAAAATAAAATAAGTTGTTTTCTTTAAAAAAACTAAATGCTAAAAGATATAAACAACTTTCGAATTATTATTAGAATTTCTATTTATTTAATAAATTTAACGTATATCTTAAGAAGTCTTTTCTTAAAAAATTTACTTATTTAAACAAGATATAAGTAAAATAAGATTGTTTTATCGATTGTATCTTAATTGATTAAATTTAATTTCTCTTTAAAAGTTTGTCGCATTAACTTAGTTACAATTTCTACATTTGTTGCAAAGTTGTCTATTTTATCTAGAATTAATAATTTGTTCTTATTATATTTATTTTCAAATGCAAGAAGTTTAAACAACATATTCGAAATTATATATAGTCTTCTTGCACAATAATATATATTTAATAAAAACTATAAAAGATATTGCGAGATACGTACAAGACAAAGATTAAGTTTGTTAGTTAATAAAAAGAATAACGTAATTTGTTTAACATAATTTGTTATAATCAAGTAATTAATACAAACTATAATAAGTCTCCTAATTGCTTCTATTAAATATCTAATCTTTTGTATTTTTATACGAGACAAGTTACTTTTATTTTAATTAATTAATAATTTATTTTAGCAAAACTTAAAGTCTTGAACAAAAACAAGATATATTAAATATTGTCTTGTCTAAAGTTGTTATTAATTAATTTGTTTTTAATATAATATATTTCGATATTAAATTTGCGTTTCTTAAAGATGTTTAAGTCTATATACAATTGACAACTATTATCGAAATAAATTAAGAAGTTCGAAGTTGTTAAAAATTGCTATAGCTAATAAAAGAATTAAAGAAGAGTAAACAAATATTTAATATACGTATTTTTTAAATACGTCTTTCGCTTTTGCTTGTTAACAATAGAATTTTTTTTTAGAAGACAAGTCTTTTCTTGTTGTAAAATGTTAGTTCGTTAGACGTACTAAACAATCTTGTCTTTTTAATAATTAACGAAATCAAAATAGATCTTAAGCGTCTTTAAATTCTTAAAAAATTTGATTGTCTTAATAATAGCAATACGCTTTTTAATAATTAATAAGTCACGAAAACGTTTACTTTTTACTCTAGCAAAATAATATTAAAATAATTAAGATAGATTTTTTTAAAACTAAATATAATATTTAGCAAAACTAATTTGTCAAACAATTAAATAAAATAAGCTAAATATATATCGAACAATTGAGAGAAAACAATAATATTATCAATGTAAATACGACAAAAGTCTTTAAATTAACAAAGCTCTTTGTTTAATATTTGTTAAACGTAGACAAACAAATTTTTAAATCTTATAATAACGATATTAAGTTGTTTTTTGTCTTAATAAATAATAAAAAAGAACTTATATTTGTCTTTAAATAAAATTAAGAATTGCAAGAAAAAAGTTAAGAATTGCAAGAAAAAAGTTAATTTGTTTATTAAATTTATATATTTACAATTACAAATTTAAACTATAATATTTGTTTAAATAAATATCGAATATTTATTTGTAGTAATTAGTTTATTTAGTTTGCAAATATTAGTTACTACTTAATACTTTCGAGTTTCGTTTAGTAAAGTTTGTCAAATTACGAAGACAAGAAATTCGAACAACAAAGATTTAATTAATTATATTATCTTGTTTTAAATATATAATTTGTCGAATTCTTTATTAACTATCTTGCAATCACATTTTTTTAAAGAACAAATCTTGTATTTCATTTTCGACGCTAATATAGAATTTTAGTCGCTACTTAATAAAATTAACATTTAATCTTTTTTGACAAAATTAATTATTTTACTAGTATTCTCTTACAAAATATACAATTGTTTGACAAGACATTAAAACACAATAATTTTGTCTAGATTTTTGTAGATATAAACGCTATTAATTAAATTTGTCTAATAGTTATTATTAAGCATATTAATCTTAATATTTTCTTTAGTTGTTTAGCTCTCTTCGTCAAAGCTAATCTAATAACAATCTTGTTTTTTAAACTTTAACAAACGTCTTAGCATCGCGTATTGCAAGATACAAAGAGATACAAAACAATTGTTACAAATATATACAAAAGACATTCTTTTATTTGCGACATAAAAGTATTAAATAAAGTTAATTCAAAAAGATAGTTCTTGTTAAGTACAATTTTGTCTTGTACTATTATTAGAATTTCGAAAATAAAATAAGCGACAATTACAAGATTTCTTTCGATTTTAATAACTCGTTTTATTTAAATATTGTTTTTTAACTTTATTTTTAAATTTGTCTTTAAATTTTAACAATTTTTAATAACAAGTTTTCGTCTATTTGCATTAACAATTATACGTTTAAGATCAATAATATCTATCTTAAGTAGCAGCTTTGCTTTTAGATTTTTTATAATATAAACTTTTTAATAGAAGTAAGCAATAGCTATCTTGTTGTCTATTTTGTCTTAAAAATACATTAAAAGTTAAAAATAATTATTAATTAAATATTTGTTGTCTTTAATATCGCGCACAAACATAACAACGTTAAACTATTTCGTAAAATACTTTAATCTTAAATTACTAAAAAAGTTATTGTCGATTAATAATATAATGCATTCGCTATTGACGCAAACAATATACAAAATGATTTATTATAAAAATGTTATTTAATATATCGCATAATATTAAGTAGTGTGATCGTTAAGTTGGGTCGAACACTTTTTTCTTAACTCGACCCACCCTCTTGGGCCTCGTAGGATTGGGCCAAGGTTAAGGCGCGAACCCAATCCTAGGGTCGAGTTTCGTTGTGTCAATGCCAAGAATCTAAGCTAACTTCGTCGCGTTAGCATTTGCTTATCTTATCTTATCTTATTTATGCGCTAGTTCGATTGGGCTAGCGCAAGGGTCCACGCTAATCATATGCGATTAGCGTAAACCTTGCGCTAGCTTAATCGAGTTAGCGCGTCACGTGACATCATGTGATTGGGTGGGTCGAGTTAAACACTCGACGTGCATTCTTCGCTCGCTCCACCCTATTAAGCTAGGAAATTTGCCTAACCTTAGGATCAAGATTGGGCGAGTCAACTCGATCGAGTTGAAACTCGACTCGACGATCACACTAATATTAAGGTCTAAAAGCTAATTTATATTGATACAATAATAAAACGTCTACCTTAATTAACTCTAAGTTCGTAAGATTTATCTTAATAAAAATAAGATTAACATAAAATATTTTAATAAATTTTCGACAATATATCTTGTTATATTTGTTTTTAATATGCTAAAAAGGCTTTTTTCTTAATAAAAAGATTAAAATACAACTTTTGTACTTAAAAAATTAAGAAAAAAATATTAATATTAACTTAATATGCATTGCATTTGTCTAGTAAGTTGCTTTCTATAATAAGTCAATTATATAAATAATTAATAATATTTTTTTTGATATAATATACTTCTTTTGACTAATTGTTAACAACATAATATGCTAACGTATTTGTATAAAAGTTATTATAGTAATTTGTAAAATCTTCGAAGAGCATAAAGTAATAGATAAACTCTATATATTTTACAAGATTTGCATAGTATATTGTTATAATAAGAACTTAAATAAATTGCTATTTGCTTGTAGTTGTTCTAGTAATTATTGCAATAATTTTTGCTCTAATTATTTGTAAAAGAATTTATTGTTATTGTAATTGCATGTCTTGCAAAAAACTTTAATATCTAAAACTATATCAATATTTATTGTATTAATTAACAAAATTGTTTGTTAAAATCTTGCAAATTCTATATAGATTGTTTAGAATATTTATAGTTTACAAATTGTTGTCAAGAGAAATATATGTAATCGAATTATTTATAAAAGAGTATACAAGAGAAATAGATTAAATAAGATATATATAATGTAGACTAATAAACAATTCGTTCTTCTAATTGTCTATTTGATTGATTCGAATTTTGCTATCTAAAGCAATAAGCAAATGTTGTCTTTTATATTTTGCGCTTTGCGTTAAGTTTTTTAATAAAGTTCTAAAATAATATATAAGCAATAAGTATATTAACAATAGAACGTAATTTTATTTTAAGCTAATTTTATATCTAGATTAATTGTTCTTAAATTTCTTTGATGCTTATCAATTGTATATAAAGAATAATATTTTGCGAATATTTTATAATCTCTTGTTTGTCTTTAGTATCTTTAACAATAAAGATCTTTAATATTGATTTGTTAAGCGTCTTGCTAATTTTTATCTTAAATTAATTCTACAATCTATTAATAAAGTTTAAAAAAGATAAACTTCGAAATATTTAACATTTAAAGTTGTTTATTTTTTTAAAATATTATATTATAATAAAATTACAAAGACAAAGAGAAAGATTATCTTAAACAACAACTTTGTTAACAACGTATAAATAATTATTTATATGTTCGATAAAGATAAAAAATTCTTTGTATATTGTTTTCTTATAGACAGAAATAACATTATTTAACTTATAACTATCTAGAGCGTCTAGATAAAAGAAGTCTAAATTAGACGTCTTAAATTAACTAGAAAACATATCTATATTTTTCTATAAAAACTTATTAAAATGTCTAGAGATGCAACAAAAATTAGTCGATTTATTTCGAAACAAGTATTATGTCTATTTTACAAAAAAGTATTAATCTTTTTTACGCAATATAGTTTGCAATTAGTTTAGATCGAAAATTGCAAAAGATAAAGTTTGTTTTAAAATTGCAAAAGATAAAGTTTGTTTTAAAATTGCAAAAATAAATTGCAAAATTAAAGTTTTTTTAAAGATTAGAAAATTAGATTGCAAAAACAAAGTTTGTTTAAAAGCTACTAGATTAACTTAAGCGTTAAAAAGTTATTAAACAAGCTTTTGCTATTGTTGCAAATTTATATTATTAAGTATAATTATATTCGACTAGATTAGCAAAAAATAAGTAGATTAAGTATCTAGTTGTAAGATATTAGATTCGACATCTTATTATTAATTGTATTGAGCATATTGTTTAACGTTAAATAAATTGAAAGACTATAAATTGTATAATTGCGCAACAAAATTAAATTAATCAAATTGTTGTTAATTACTTTGCAAAAAATTGCTAAAGCGTAAGTTTATTATTTTAAATCTATTTTTTATCTTGAAATTTGTTCGATTGATTTCAAATTAATAACAAGAATTTATACTATCTTTCTTAAAAGAGAAAGTTTGCTCTTAACAATACAGATTGTTAATGTTCGCTAATATGTCTTTGCGCAATTTATTATTGTTTAATTTGTCAATTTTATCGTTTCTTAGTTTGTCGAAAGAATTAATTATTAATTGTCTAATTAAAAACGCAAATAAAATAGAAGAAGCAAATAAAAAGACAAGACTTAAGATGCTTGAAGATGTAGATTTATTTTATTAAATAACAAGAAATTTGTTAAGATACTTTAAGAAAACAATCGAACTAAAAGAATCTAGATTTAGAATATTATTAAAATAGACATTTAGATTCTTTTGCTTGAGTTGCTTATTTTAATATTTAAATAGTTGCTCTACTAATAATTTTGATAATATCTTCGAGATAATATTGTTAAATATAGAAGATAATAATGTCTTTAAAGTAACATTGTCAATTGTAACAAATTGTAATATCTTGAAAATCTAATAATTAAAAACAATAGATAATAATGTTTTATTAAAGACTTGTTATAAGTTATAATAGATAATAATTTTTTCGTCGAAACTTTGTTGTTAATCGTATTAAAAGAAGTTGCTTATTATGTTTTTTCGAACTTATTAATTGCTTGTTTAAGTAAAGTCTTATTGATTACTTATTTAATTAATCAAATTTGCTTATCTTTACTAGATTAAACAAATTAAGCAAAACGATAAGTTCTATTTGTTAATTCGAATAAAGACAAACGAGATAAAAGTTTAAAGAGCTTCTTGATTCTTAATTTAGATAACTAACTAATGCAAGAGATATATTAATGTTTAATAATACAAAATTGTAGCATTTAATAAGTAAGAATAGAAAGAACAAGATTAATTAGTTTAATAAAGAAAGATATCTTAACACAATTAGATAAACATTTGTAAAAGATAGACTTGTTAACTTTGATACAATAATCTAATGTCTAATAATTACGAAAGATAGACAAATATTAACTCTAATATAATAATATAATATTTAATAACTATTAAAGACAAACAAATGTTAACTCTAATACAATAATCTAATATCTAGTAATTGCGAAACACAAACAAATGTTAACTCTAATATAATAATCTAATGTCTAGTAATTAGATTGATCGCTAGATTAAATTTCGATATTAACATTTTAACTTAATCCAAATACTTGATATCAATCTCTTAACTTGACTTGAAATTGATCTTGAGTCAACGATTTCTTAACTTAACTCGATCGACTCGCTAAGCAATCGAAAATAACGTCAAAATGCTAAGATTTTCTATTTTTAAAAAAATTCGCATTATTTGAATTACTAAAAATAGTTTAAAAATAATAACGCACAAATAACGTACAAATGCATTATCTAA
>JAABUZ0100000726.1_pt1 | contig 75241 bp, 72 predicted proteins | sample 5562091 | NCBI WGS metagenome assembly JAABUZ01 (sample SAMN12813069, study PRJNA571459) | rock metagenome | isolation source: Antarctica rocks | place: Antarctica: Victoria Land, Linnaeus Terrace sud | collected 2015-12-21
ACTTGGGGGCCGGATCACCGAGGCGAGTGATGAAGTGGCAATCGGTCGCGGTAACCCCAGATGAGACGATGAACCCCGCAAGGAGAAGCGATACGACAGACACGCTGACCCAGAGCATACGTGACCGTTGCATACTGCACCCCTTCCAACCAATCGAATACCGGCGAGGATGTTGTGATAGATGTGAACGCTTCTCAATGAGCATACTTGCTCACCGTAGATTGCGCAAGTCTTCGATTTTCTCCGTCCAGGGCGTATGTGTTCTCGAAAGAACCTCACCCCCGGTCCCCTCTCTATCACAATGGAGGGGGGGTTGGGGGTGAGGTTCCCCGCTCACACCACCACCTTGAAGGCATAGACGATCCGGTCGTACCACATCAGCAAGGTCGTGAGCGCGGAAAAGGCGAGCAGCGCGGCGGCGACGTAGCAACCCCACCAGACGCGCCGCACGAGCCAGGCGAGCGCGACGCCGCTCCCGAACGCGACGGCGGGCAGCGCGAAAAGCGGATAACGCACATAGAGCCGCGCGACAATTCCGACGACGAGCATGATCGCCGCGACCGCCATCCACACCGCAATCGTGAAGGCCGTCGCGCGCCGGTAATCGCGTAAGGGGAAAAGCACTCTAGAGATTGTATCCCCCTCAGTTCTTCTCCAAAGTATGGCGCACCCCGCGATGCACGCGAGCACCGGCCAGACGCGATAAAAGGCGAACGAGGTCTCCCATGCCTCCCGTATCAGCGCGACACTGAGGTGCGATGTCGTCACGGCGGACAGGCCAATCCGGTCGTCGGGCGTCGCGCCTCCCGTGCGGTAGAGATGATTCGTGGGCGTGGGCCGCGTCGCCGTTGCCTCCTGATCCACCGAAGTGGCCTGCTGCCCGGCGAGGAGATCGTGCACCGGGAAGCGATAAAAGAGCGCGAACGCGATTAATGCGGCAGTCAATCCGGCGAGCGCGAAGAGCGATCCGGCGACCCGTTCGCCTCGCCGTTCGGACATAAGTAACCGTCGCGGGAGAAACGCAAGGCCGAGCCGCGCGAGCAGGTAGAGCGACACAGTGAGCGCGGTGAGCACGAAGACGCCGACATGCGCCAGCAGCGTCAGGCAGATGACGGCAACAAAGACTGCGTACCACCGCCAGCGATACGGCCCCGCAAGCCAGCCGTAGCCGAGCGCAAGCGCGGCGAACAGGAGCGTGAGCATCCCCTCCGCAAAGATGTTCGCGAACGTCCCCCACGAATAGACGATCCAGCCGACCGGCATCAACGCCATTGTCAGGACGACGAGGTTCGCCGCGAGCGGATCGCGCGTCACGCGGCGTGCCACAAACCAGAGGACGCAGAAGCGGGCGAGATCAACGCCGAGCGAGAAGAGGAAGAGCATCAGCGTCCGGTCACGGATGATCCACGAGACGGGTAGCATAAAGAGGTAGGGCGTCGGCGCGTAGAGCACTGTGCGCCCGCCGAACTCGGCGGACTGGATCGGTAGGAGCAGCGTATGCATGTCCGCCACGTCCGCGAAGCGATGGAGGTGGAACTTCAGGTCCACGATCACGATGTCCGGGTGGAGGACGCCCGCGAACCGGAGCGCGAGCGCTCCCCCACTGATGAGCGCGAGCCAGCGTACGTCCTGCGCCGTCACTGCTAACCCGGCGCGTCGGCAAAGCGGTGCAAAGATGAAACGGATGGACGCGACGACGGCGAGCAGCAGCGCCCCCGCGCGCATGACCCCGCCCGCGTCCACCGTCAGGAAGAGACGGTTCCAGACAAGGAACGCCGCCATCCCCCCCGCCACGACAGTCGCGCCTGCGAAGGCGCTCGGCCCACCGAACCCCGCGACGACGAGCGCCAGCGCGACCCCGACAGCGACGAGCCAGAAAGAAAGCGTGATCCGCGCGGGCGGCAGCGCGAACCCGCCCCCTACCGGACGAACCGTCACCTCCTGCACGACGATTCCCAGTACCCGTCGGTCGCCGCGCGGCGTGAACGGATTGCTGACGAGGGTTAAGTCGAGCGTCCCATGTGCCAGCAGCGAGGTGGGCGCTTCCATGTGATACGGGCGAAAATCCGGCGTTGGATGGAGCGTCGCGATCTCGGTCCCGTTGGCGAGCACGCGCGTCTCCGAGTTGGGATTGATCGAGCCCGAGAGGAGCATATCTACCGCGACCGCGCCACGCCCGATGCCGGGGAAGGTGATCTGCCCGCGCCCCCGCGTCCAGCGGTACCGCGCGCCACCATCGGCCACCGATTGCCGTTCCGGGGCATTGAATCCCTGCATGAGCGCAGTATCGTGCGCCGTGTCGCCGATGCCAATCCGGTACGTCGGCCGCACCTGATACGCTGCCGTCAGCAGTATCGCCGCGAGAATCGCTGCCGCGAGGAGCCAGGCGGCAGTTCGCAGTTTGGGGTTCGGAGTTCGGAGAAAGAGTATATCCCTTCTCCGAACCTCTCCATTGCTCATCCCGGCGTCCGATACTCAATAAATGCCGGGACGCCGCCCGCGCCCGCCGGGCTGTTGCCGGGCACACGTTCCAACCCCTTCGCCCACGGCAGCGCGGCGATGACGGCATCCGGCTGCGGGTCAGACGCGCCGTTCGGGAGCAGGATGGCGTAGCGCGCCGGGAGCGTCGCGGCGCTGACGCCTTCCAGCGACGCGAGCGACCCACTATCCCGCATGACGCGCGCAAAGAAGGGAAAGACATCGCGATCAATCATCTCGCGTGGGATGAGAAAGGAGATGCCGGGACGCGCCCGCGCCTCCGTAACGATTCGCTTCCCCGCCTGCGACGCGAAATAGGTGTCGAACCGTAGCGTCTCCTTCCCGTCGTGCCGCATCAACCCGAAATACGTCCCCGCGTTGAGCGCGAAGATGGCGAGGAGGACGGCCCCCACCCCCACCCCCAACCCCTCCCCCGCTTGCGAGGGAGGGGTTGGGGGTGGGGGCAAATCGCATCCACAGCGCATCCATCGCCAGCGCCGCAATCAGCAAAGCGGGCGGGAGCGTGTCGAAGGCGCGCAGCGTGTTCGGCGCGTCAATCGCGAGCACGCTCGGCATGAGCATCACCGCGAGATACCCGAGGGCCAGCCATTCCCCAAACCGACCCGCATCGTGCGGCGGTCCATGCAGCCGCCCGGTCAATGCGAGGGCCAGCCCGACGAGGAACAGAACAGCGACGATTGCGTCGAGGTGTGGTGCGTTGGGGAGGTTGTGCTTCGGCTCGCGGTCGCCGCGCACGGTATCCATGCCGAGGTTCGGCGCGATGTTCGCCTGCAGCGCGGCGAGACGATCTTGACCGAGGCGGCGGAGATTTTCTTCCGAGAAGATCGCCGTCTGACCAGGGCGAGCAGTGTACTGATCGAAATGGGTGACGATATAGCGCAGAAGCGGCGCGGCAAGCAGCAGGAAGACGGCTGCGAGCACGGCAAAGCGCGGCAGCCAGTACCGCAAGAAGTGGTGCGGCTCCCGCACCAACAGCACGAAGGCGACGAGCGCGATCAAAACGAGCGTGAACGGGCCGGAATGATAGCAATAGACCGTCCCTGCTGCTCCAACGCCCGCCAGCGCCCAGTCCCGCCAGCGGCGCATCTGCATCGCCCGCACGAACAGAAGTAGGCCAAGGAGCACCAGTCCCGTCGAGAAACAGGGCGCTAATGCAACCCGCTGCATACGGAGTGCCCAAAACGAGACGGCGAAAAGATAGGAGGCGATGAGCGCGACCCGCGCACCAAACAAACGGTGACTGAGGAAGAAAAAAAGTAGCACGTCCACGACGCCCATCGTCGCCATGAAGAGGCGCAGCGTGAGGAGCGAGATACCAAACAGTTTGAAGGCGAGCGCCAGCGGATAGAGAAAGAGCGCGGGCAGGGCAATCTCCGGCTCATACACCGGCCGGTAGGTAGGATCGTCGAGGATGCGGATCGCCCGCAGCGCGTGCCGTCCCTCATCCTTGAACAGGCTCGCCGGCATCTCCGTCAGCACCGTCAGCCGCAGCGCCACCGCCAGCGCCGCGATCCCCACAAGCGCCGCAATCTGCCACATCGCGAGCCGCGTATCGCGCGGGGAAAGCGGACGACAATTGTCCCAATCTGCGCCAGAGGAAATCCGCGCCCCTACGGCTCCCCTTCCCGTATCGGGAGGGGGTTGGAGGGTGGGCATAAACCCCGACAGCAGCATTACTAATCCAACGCCGAGCATTACCGCACCAACAAATGCCCACCGGTGCTGTGCGACAATCACTTGCCCAATTAGCGCAACGATGACCCCGCCGATGATGACCCCGCGATCACTGAGGCGCGCCCGTAACTGCAACACATCGAGCGGCCACGTCAGCGCCGCCCACCATTCCCGCGCCCACAGAACACCAACGAGTGTGGCAAGAAGCAGTTCAAGCGGCATGGCGATCCGCCAGAAGGGGAGACGAGCGAGCAGGACGCCGCCGATCACTCCACATGCCATCCCACCCGCCGCACAAAGTCGCCACCAGACGCTGACCCACCGCCCGACCGCGAGCCAGACGAGCACCACGAGCAGGATGATGCTCAGTGCCGCATCCGGCGACGGGAGGGCCAGGCCGGGCCGGGCAGCGAGACGCGCGTCACCGACGAGTTGCACGCCGAGTCTTCGCGCGTCGCGCGGCGGTGCATAGACTGTGTCAACATGGATGGTGACATGCAGTTCGTCATGCCGCCGCAGAAGCGACGTGACATCCACCGCCACGGGATGCTCGACGGACGATGGCCACGTATCCAGCGTCCGGCCATTCGCGAGCAGCGTCACCGTTCCTGGGAGCGCACCCGGCGGACGGCCGGCGAAACGCATCGTCAGCGTCAACGGCACATTCGCCGGCAGGACGCGCCGCGCCGCCCGGAAATTCAGCGTGGATTCCGTGCTCGTCCACCGAAACGCCGTGCCATCCAGCGCCCGCTCACCCGCATTCCAGTCGGTGGAGGCATGATCGAAGGCCGCACTCGCAGCCCCAATTGCCAGCACCTCTGGCCGCTGCATCGCTGCTACCAGCCCAACCAGCGCGAACACGATGATGACGGCCAATAGAAGAAACGCGTCCCGCGTTCCGTACTCCCCCTTCCCCCGTGGGGAAGAATGCTGGGGGGTTAGGACCGTTCCCATCGCGCTTTTCGTCATGCGTGATATGCCCGCGTGATCCGCCCGTACCAGACGAGCAGAGTTGAAGCGATACTGAAGACCAACAGCACGATCGCGATACCCCTTCCCCATCGCCATTGCCAGAGATAGCCAAGCGCAACGCCCGCCCCCACCGCCACAGCAGGGATCGCCGTCACCGCATACCGTACGTATCGCCCCGCCAGCACGCCAGCCACCAGGAAGAGGAACGCCACACCGAACCAGACGAGGCAGACGAGGCAGAGGCGGGGCCCTAATCCCCGCCACAACAGCCAGTATCCCAGCGGCGCGAGCAGGAGCGGCCAGAAGCGATAGAAGGCGTACCCCTCCACCCAGACTTGTCCGGCAACCGCGACGACCGGATTATTGGTGCGAGCGTCGTTCAAGCCAATTGCGGGATCGGGGCGCGGGCCACCGATCTCATATCTGCCGCCTGTTGATGCTGCGGGCATGTTTTCCAGCGCTGGATCATTCGTCGCGGCGTGCGCGCTTGTGAGCGGGATGCGATAGAAGAGCGCGAAGGCTAGCGCGCCTGCGATGCAGGTGAGGACAAGAGCCGCGAGAAAATCGTGATCGCGCCAGGGCACACGCCGCTCCCGGAGCAGCATGCATACCCAAAGCCCCAGCGCGACGGCCATCAGCACGACAGTTGTTACCGCGACGCCGATGTGCGACAGTAGCGCCAGCAGAATGACTGCGACGAAACCGACCGCCAGCCACGGCTTCCGCAGCCGATCCGCGCCGAGCGCAAGGATTGCGAACACGAGTGTCAACGCCCATTCGCCGACCGCGTTCGTCAGGTTACCCCACGAGAAAATGATGAAGGCGACCGGCACGATCCCCGCGATCAGCGTCGCGCAGGCCGCCGCGATGCGGTCTCGCGTCCCTTTCCAGACGACGAGGCCAATGGCGAGGATACGCGAGGCGTCGAGTAGTTGGGTTCCGACTGTCAGGAGATCGGCGCGGTTGTGGACAATGGGCGCGAAAGGCGCGAAGAGGAGATAGGCACCAGGCGGATAGGGTACGGGGCGATTCTTGTCATAGAGTGCAACGATCTCCTGATACCAGATGTGCCGTACGATGACATCCTCGAAGCGGTGGACATGGAAGGTGAGGTCGCTGACGATCATTGCCGGATGATACAGGCCACCGAGTCGCACGGCGAAGACGCCGATGACCGCCGCGAGCGCCCACCGCGCCTCCCACACGCCACCGACGATGCCGAGCCGTCGCAAGAGAGGTAGCGTCGCAAACCGGAGCGCCGCTGCCAGGAGAAATATTCCGCCTGCGACCCGCAGCCATGGCCCCGCGCCGAGCGCGATAAAGAGCCGGTTGCGGGCGAGCAGCAGCCCAAAGCCAATCACGACGAGTAGCGTCACCGCTGCCGCTTCCCACCCACGCAGCCCGACGACGAGGAACGCGAGCATGACGCACATCACCGCGCCCCAGAGCGCAAGCGCCGTCCGCGCGGGTGGGAGGGCGAACCCACCGCTCGGTTGTATCCGCACGCGACTGACGAGCACACCAAGTTCGCGGCGGTCGCCCGGCGCGCGGAATGGCGTCGCGCGGATCGTCAGGGTCAGATTGCCCGTTGTCAGGTACGGCGCGGCGATGGCGATTGAATAGTCCGCAAAATCCGGCGTCAGATGGAGATGGGCAACCTCGCCGTTATTGGCGAGGACGATCACGTCCGGGTGCGGATTTGGGCCACCCGCCATCGTCAGCGTGACAGTCGCCGCGCTCCTGCCGATGCCGGGGAAGGCAATGCTGCTCTCGCCACGCGTCCAGCGATACGTGCGGCCGCCCACCGCTGCGGGTTGATGCTCCGCTGTGTTGAATTCCTGCACAAGCGGGTCATCCTGCACGCGCTGGCCGATAGTAATAGCATACGCGGGGTGCGTCTGGTACGCCGCACCAATCACCGCCGCCGCAATCACCGCGACCGCCGCGATCCACCACCACCACGCCCGCACACCGATACTACTGCCGAGCCGACCGATCACTGTCCGCTGGCCTGCTGGCGTCACGACCGCTGCTCGTTCACTTGGTCGCGCCTCTTCCGGCTGCAAGACCACACTGCCCCTCAAATCTTCTAAACCCTCCCGATCAAGGAAGCCCAGTGTATCAGACGGAAGTACCCGGCCCGGCAGTGTGGTAGACTTGCCGCCTGTCAATGGGGTGAACGGACGCGCAGGACGAGGGGGCGAGGGATGGGCGTAAAACGGGGGGGATTGGGGCGCGGCCTCGGGGCGCTCATGCCAGAAGGCGCGCTCGGCGGCGGCGGCATCGAGGTAGACATTGACGCCATCGCGCCAAACCCGTATCAGCCGCGCACAACCTTTCTGGAAGACGAAATCGCTGCCCTCGCGGCTTCGATCGCGGAGCACGGCATCATTCAGCCGCTGCTCGTTGCGCGCGCCGAGGCGACGGATCGCACGCCCTATCGGATTATCGCCGGCGAGCGGCGCTGGCAAGCGGCCCGCCGCGCCGGGTTGCGGCAAGTACCGGTCGTTGTGAAGGATGCCACGCCACAACAGATGCTCGAACTGGCTCTCGTCGAGAATATCCAGCGGGCGGACCTCAATCCCTTAGAGGAAGCGTTCGCCTACCGCACACTCGTCGCCGAGTTCGGCATGACGCAGGAGCAGGTCGCGCAGCGCGTCGGCAAAAACCGCACGACCGTCGCGAATGGCATCCGCCTGCTCGGCGCTGCACCCGCTGTGCAGGAAGCCCTGGCAGCGGGGCACATCTCCGAGGGCCACGCCCGCGCTCTGCTCGGCCTGACCGACCACGCGCAGCAAGTTGCCGCGCTCGGTGTCGTCATCGAGCGGGCATTCAATGTCCGCCAGACGGAAGCGCTCGTCCGCACCTGGGGCGAGCGCCTGGTAGAAGCGGAGCCCGCCCCTGCCCCCCCAGAGATCGAAACTGTGCAGGGCCGCATCGGCTCCGCCCTCGGCACGCAGGTTTCCCGCGTGCAGGTCAAGAAGATACGCCGCGGCTACCAGCTCACCCTGCACGTCACTGGTGATGACGGCCTGAACGCCATCGTCGGTCGCCTCACGCGGGATTAGGGGCAGAGGCTATCGGGGTCTCGCACTTTAACGCCCGCAAAATCAGAACCCTGAACCACTATTGTTCATATATTTAGCGGGTGATCGGTCAACGATTGCCTTGAAATCTTTGATGAAGTGCGCCTGATCGAAGTATCCGAGGTCAAGTGCCATCCTCGGCCAATCCACAACGCCGCCATCGGCTACTTGTTCGGATCGGCGGACGGGATGGGAGTTTCGTCCTCCAGCACACCGGTTCGTTCGACGCGCAGCACGGGGTAACTCCGAACGACTACGATGGGCCAGGGATGAATCACCTCGCCATCGGCGCGAACTATCTCACGGAACGGAGAGTCGCTCTGCTCTTTGAGACACCCCGGCACCGCCCGGAGTTTGCCGAGGGCGAAGCGCAGACTTATTACCAGGTGATGTTCGCGTCACTGGATCGCATCATGCTGGAAGTCGTGTACACGGGCCCAAAATCCGCGTAGGACGTACCGGAGGTTCGAAGTTCGATGTTCGAAGTTCGATGTTCAGAGTGGTTCTTCGAACTCCGAACTCTAAACTCCTCATTGCTCGTCGCTCGCTGCCGCGTGCAGCGCGATCATTGCGCGCGCGAGATCGTCCTCTGTGCCGACGTTGCCGGGGAAAATGACAAGCGGGACGTCCGGCCAGCGCTCGGACGCCACCGCCCGCCAGACAGGCACGCCGGGGATCAGTGCGCCGAGCACCGTCGCGTGGCGGATGCCGAGCGCCTCGGTCGCCATATCGCTGGAGGTGATGCCGCCTTTGGCGATCACCCACGCCGGCTCGCGCGCCAGCCCCCGCACGATGGCGACAAGCCCGGACGAAATCCGCTGCCCGATCTGGAGATTCGCCGCCTCGTCTGTCGTGTTTTGCAGGAGCGCTCTACTTGTGAAGAGGAGTGCGTCCGCACCTTCGCTCCATGCGGCGCTCACCGCATCAATCGCCGACCGGACTACGGCGTCACGACGGTCATCGAGCAGCGTGTCGGTGGGCACTTCGATGGCCCGCGCACTCTCCACTGCCCGCGCGCGTTCCAGTTGCGCCGTGCTGCGGGGCACATGGGAGCCGACAACGACGAGACCGGGGCCGGAGCGATGCACCATATCAGCGGGCATGAGGAGCGGGCGGCGCGGCAGGCCAAACCGGGCGCGGACGAAAGCCGCCGCTGTCCGGCAGAGGTACCGCCGTCCCGCCACCTCCGCCTTCAGCATGCCGAGGACGGCGGCGGCCATGTCGCCATCCGCCGCGCTATTGATGACGATGACGGGCTGCGTCGTCGCTATGAACCAGGCCGCGACAGCGTCCGCGCCCTGCCGGATCGTCGCGAGCGGCAGTGCGGCGACCGCGTCGCGCTGCCAGCGTCCGCCGGATTTTTCGACCACCCAATCGCGCAGGTTGGAGGCCGCAAAGCCGAACGTAGCGTCCCGCGCGAACTCCGTCTCGCCAACGGGCACGGCTGTTTCGCCGTCATGCACCCAATGGACATCGCCGACTGTGATCCGCTTCCCCTCCGCGAAAAAGGGCGCGAGGACGATCTGCGGCGGCGTGTCATCTGGTCCAATCAGTGCATCGGTCTCGGCGGGAAAGTGGCCGCGCAGTGTCGAATCGCTCCGGCTGATGACCGTGAAGGGTCGCCCGATCTGGGCTGACGCGGCCCGCAGGTTCGCGGCGATTGCGCGGTTGAGCGACACCGCATCGCGCTCGGTCATGCTGCGGCTATTCGTGAGCAGATAGAACCCCGTGCCATCCGACTGGAAGGCGTTGGTCAGTGTCTCCACATCCCACCGTGTATAGACAGAAAGATCGTAGACAGTCTGCGTGCCGGTCGGGTCGTCATCGAGGACGACGACGGCGCGCGGGTCGGTGACGAGATGCGTCCGGATCGCGGCGAGAAGCGGCGTTTCATCGGGCGACAGCGGCAACCCCGCGAGGAGGTTCGCCAGCGGCTGCCGTCTTCTATCCTTCATAGAATCTTCACCTGCACTGCTCCTTCTTGAGCGATCGGCTACGATGCCTCGATCCATCAACTGTAGCAGATACGCGCGGGCTGTAGGCACGCACAGCGAGGGCATGTTGCCGATTGCGCGTCTGGGTACACATCATCAGCCCGTGCCAGTACGATCACCTTCGGCACGTTCCCTGGCAACCTCCTACTCGGCGAAATTCCGGCAATGGCGGTGGGGGTCAGCGACCGGGTGTAGAGCAGCGAGGCGCTGCCGCATTTCCGGGTGCCTCCCGCGCCAGGTCTTTGATTGCGGCTTCGCGCAGGCCGGTCATGTAGCCGGTGGCGAAGAGACGTCCGAGAATTTCGTAGCCAGGTTGGTCATTTCCCTCACCCGCCATCGTCGGCGCGTGATCGAGGCGCATCGGGCCATCGAAGCCGACATCCAGATAGGTGCGCATCGCTTCGAGCATGTCCGTTTGCCCCTCATCGTGGAAAACTTCCTCAAACTTCTCCGGCGTGCCGCGCACATCGCGGAAGTGGACGAAATGGATCGCGTTGCGCGCTGCGAAATGGCGGATCACTTGGGGAATGTCCGGGGCCATCAAGGCGAAGTTGCCCTGGCAGAGAGTGATGCCGTTCGCCGGACTGGGGACGAGATCGAGCAGGCGGTCGAAGTTCTCGACGCTGCGCATGATCCGCCCGATGCCGCGGATCGGCGAGAGTGGCGGATCGTCCGGGTGCATCGCCAGTCGGACATTGCTCGCTTCCGCCACTGGAACAATGTGTTCGAGGAAGAAGTGCAGATTCTCCCACAACTGCTCCTCGCTGACGATGCCCGCTGGAGTGAGCGGCGCGTCCTTGATGAGCGCGGAGTCGAAACTGGAGACGAACGCGCCGCCCCGGCCGCGCGTCGTGATCGAGGTACGCTGCCAGTTGAACTGCGCCATCCAGTTCCAGCAGACGACGGGGATACCGACCGCGCCCATGCTCTGGACCATCGTGGCAAAGTATGCGATCTCCGCATCCCGGCCAGGCAGGCCGAGGCGAATCTGATCCATCGGTGGAGCGGACTCGATGACATCCACCGTCAGGCCCGCGTCCGCGAACCGCTGCTGCATGTGCAGCATTGGCTGGAAGTCCCACGGGCGATCTCCCATTTTCGTCTCCGCGATCCGCTCCGGCGTCCAATGCTGCGGCCCAGCTGGCCCAAACGGCAATCCGGTCACGGCGTGCGTGACATCCATCTGTGTACAGAGCGCCCACATCTGGTTCGGGTACGGGGGTAAAATCTCCGCGAACGTCACCATGCATTCCTCCTGTACGAAGCAATGAGCAATGAGCAATGAGCAATGAGTGGGCGGTACCCGGAATGGGCGTCGCCATGAATAGTGTCGGTAGCGTTGCAGGGAAGGCGCTGCCCGTCAAGGTGTCAGACCGACAGCCATGCATCTTGATGGTAGGGTAGGCTTCAACCCTGCGTCCGGCTCGCAGGCTGGAAATCTATCGAGATTGAACTGCACCCCTGCAACCAGACCACCGGATACGTCAACTTCTCCCGACATCGCGGTAAACTGACCGCACGGAGAGGAGGACATGAATGCCGAGGCGTACCCATAGTCGTGAGGGCGAGTTGAGTGTTTGTTGGCAGATCGCCAGCGGCGAACGCCGTCCGGCGCAGATTTGTTGGGAATAGGGACTGGCGGAAAGCCTACTCCTGCGCTGGCGCAAGGAGTATCGCGAGCGCGGCGAAGCGGCCTTCGATGGCGGTCATCTCACCTCGGACGGCGAGCTGACCTGGCTCGCCGCTGCCGATGCCGAGATGAGTTCTGCGCCGCGATCGCTGCTCATGTCCCCGACTGGCGACATGAAGCCAACGCCCATCCCCTCGCCCTTCTGACCTGTTATGAACTATTAAGGGAGCTCAGCTGCTACACCATGAGGATCATGAAGGCGATCAGATGCAGTCCACCACGTCTCCGGCAATCGTTCATAAGTCCGCGCAAGTCGTAGTCGCACGAGAGCGCATCGAGGCGCATCACGGTCAGGTACAGCAAGACGAACGGCCCTTCGTCGTCGCGGACGGCGGAAGGGCAAGGTATGCGTGGGGTATGCATATATCTTGAACCCTCATGCAGTAATCGGTAAGTGTAGGGGTGGTGTGCCAAAAAATGTAGGGGGTGACACCCGCGCATTTCCCTTCCTCCATCGCCTACGCTGAAAGGAGCGAAAAACCCGCGCCATCGCGGCAAGGAATGGTTACCACTTTGAGCGAGACAAGGAGGACGAATGCGATACATATGGCACGCGGTACGGTGGTTGGTACGTCTCACCCGAGTAGACGCTGCCAAGCTTATAATACCTTCCAGGAAATCCCCGACGCGCTCCTTGTATCGTGGGCATACCCATGGCGTGCATTGCCGCCTGGTATCGAACACGAGACAAGGAGCACGATGATGCGAACACTTCGCCCCTTCCTCCCCTGCGTGCAGGTACGTTGCCTCCTTGCTTCCCTGCTCGCGATCCTGCTTATCCTGCCCACCGCCCACTCCTTCACCACCGGGCGCGGCACGCATTCTTCAGCGGTGCACACCGGCAGCGATGCACCCCAGGAAATCCAGGCACGCACCGCCTTTGATCACCTTCCTTGCCTTCGAGAGCAACGAAGGGCAGCATGATCCCACTGTAGCGCTTCCTCGCCCACAGCCACGGCTATGCCCTCGCCGCCCCCCTTCTTCACCCACAAGCGCCCTCCATTTCCGCTTCCCCAGCGCCAACCCCGCTCCCGCGATGCAGGCGGAGCAACCGCGCCCCGGTGTCGTCAACTCCTTCGTCGGCACCGACCCCGCGCAGTGGCGCACGCATGGGTCGACCGCCGCACGGGTGCGCTACTCCGCTCTCTACCCCGGCATTGACCTGACCGTCTACGGTGTGACGGGAGGGGGATGGGAGTACGACGTGATCGTGGTGCCCGGTGCGGACCCGGCGGCCTTCTCGCTCTCGGTGGCAGGAGCGACGGGGATGACGCTGGACGCGACGACGGGGGAGTTGACGCGGGGGACAGCGGCGGGGGAAGTGCGGCAGCATGCGCCGGTGCTGTACCAGGAGGTTGGTGGGGAGCGGCGGTCGGTGACGGGGGCTACGCGATGCGGAAGGACAGCACGGTGAGGTTTGTGGTGGGGGAGTACGACCCCACGTTGCCGCTGGTGATTGATCCGACGCTTGCGTACAGCACCTATCTCGGTGGTAGTGGTCAGGACGAGGGCTACAGCATCGCGGTGGACACGGACGGCAACGTCTACCTCATAGGCTTTACAGCCAGCGAGGATTTCCCCGTCACCAACGGCTCGATCCGCAGCAGCAAGATCAACAATGCCTTCGTGACTAAGCTCACCGTGTCGTTTCCGCTCGCCATTGGCCCCGCTACCTTTCCCGACGAGAGACTGGAGGCCTCGTATAGCCAGGCGGCGATTACTGCAAACGGTGACGCACCGAGCCCGCTCCCACCACGACGGCGGTAGTCAAGGCTGTTCATTGCGAGGTCGGACGCGATCCCTCGAAGCGTGCGGGCTTGCTGTCGCTATCTGGTGTCGGCGCGCCCGCGCCCGGCTGAAGCGGCGGACGTGTCTCCGTCGCCATTAGTGGATTGCCGTCCGTTTCGTTGAACGTCCAGAACTCGTCGAGCAAGGCCTGGACAATCACCGCGAGCGGCACTGCGAGCAACGCGCCGAGGATGCCGAGCACCTCCGCGCCGAGAAAGAGCGCGAGGACGACGACGAGCGGATTAAGGCCGACGATTTCACCGACCAGTTTCGGCGCGACGATATGCGCCTCAAGGTTGACGACCACCGCGTACCAGACGAGCGCGGCGATAACCAGCCAGAGTTTGCCGGTTGTCGCCGCCACAAGCACGGCGAGAACGATCGTGATAAACCCGCCGACATAGGGGATAATCTCCAGCACCGCGCCGATTGTGCCGAGCGTCAGCGCGTACGGCATGCGCAGAATGGCGAGGCCCAACCCGAACGTGACACCAAAGAAGAGAGCAAGCAACAACTGGGCTCGCACCCAATAACCGAGACCGGTGCCGATCTTCCCCATCAGCCCGAAGGCCCGGCGACGAGTGGCAGGTGGCACGAAGCGCGTGACGACCCGCTCCGGGAACTTCGGGTCCACGGCAAGGAAGAAGGCGATCACGAAGATGAGGAGAATCGTGACGAGCGCCGAACCAGCCGCCAGCGCGCCCCGGCCTGCTTTCGCCGCCGCGCCATTCAACTGCCCGCCAAGATTGCCGAAGAGTGTATTGACCCTGAGCGTTTCACCGTTCCGCTTCGGCAGGCGTGCGAGGAATCCGTTCGCGTTCTCCTGATACGACGGCAGATTATCGCGGAGAGTCTTGACCTCACCCCCGATGAGTGGCACAAGCAGCGCGACGATCCCGACGAGAATGGCGATCACCGCGAGATAGACGAGCAGAATCGCGATGCCGCGCTTGATATGCAACCGCTCCATCCGGGCCGCCGCCAGCGAGACGGAGGATGCGAGCAGCACTGCGATAAAGAGTACGACGAAAATATGTGTCGCCTGCCGCAGTAACCAGAAGAAGAGAAATGCCCCGAGTACAACGAAGATTGCTCGATTCGTCAGGCGGATGTTCACTTCGCCCTTCATGCGCGGAAACCTCGGTCGTCAGTCACGTCCATCGAGCCGTTCCTTTCCAGTGGCGGGCATAACAACACTTCGCCGTTCCCGCGCGTGACACACGGCAAGAGGAATGCCAGCGGTTCAATCGGTTTCGGACCCCGGAATCTGCGATACTGCACGGCGCTGAGTGGGTACGCAACGAAAGGACTTGCAACGAATGGCTGTGGTGACATTGGACCCGATGATCGAGGCCCTCACGGAGCGCGTGAGCAGGGAGCGGCGCTACCTCCATATGCACCCGGAACTCTCCCTTCATGAGACGAATACCGCCAATTTCGTCGCGGAGAACCTGCGCGAGGCGGGCATCCCGTTCCGTGCCGGGGTCGGGGGCGACGGGCGACCCTTCTACATGGACGCGGACGCCATGAAAGTCGCTGGCATCGAGACGCTGCCGACGACGGGCGGCACGGGGATTATCGCCACCATCGAAGGCGCACGGCCGGGTAAGTGCGTCCTCCTGCGTGGGGATATGGACGCGCTCGCGATGCAGGAGGAGACGGGCGCGGATTACGCCTCGCTGACACCGAATGTCATGCACGCCTGCGGACACGATGTCCATACCGCCGTGATTCTCAACACTGCCCGCGTCCTCTGGGCGCGCCGGAGTGAGTTTGCGGGGACAGTCAAATTGATGTTCCAGCCTGGCGAGGAAGGCTTTGGCGGCGCGCGGGCGATGATCGAGGATGGCCTGCTAGAGAACCCGACGGTAGATGCCGCCTTCGCCCTCCATGTGGACCCGCAGGTCCCTGCCGGGCAGATCGCCTACACGCCGGGGATGGCGAACGCCAACTCGGATCGCGTCTTTATCCGCGTCCACGGCAAGGGCGGGCACGCCGCTCGGCCGCACAGCGCGGTGGACAGCACACTCGTCGCGGCGCACATCCTGATCGCCCTCCAGTCGCTGATCAGCCGTGAGACGGACCCGATGGAATCCGCTGTCATCACGATCGGCACGATGCAGGCCGGCGTCGGTGCGGCGAATGTCATCCCCGAATTCGCGACACTCTTCGGCACGGTGCGGACGCTCGATCTGGATGTCCGCGAGCACATTCGCAGGCGCATCCCCGAAGTCGCCTCCCACATCGCGCAGGCGATGGGCGCGACGGCGGAGACGGCGTACCTCACCGGCTACCCGGCGATGATTAACACCCCGGCAATGTGCGAATTGATCCGCCGCGCCGCGTTGCCGATCATTGGCGCGGAAAATGTCAACGAGAAGCCCCTCGGCCTCGGCGGCGAGGATTTCTCTTTTGTCCTGGAAAAAGTGCCCGGCGCAATGATGCGCCTCGGCACCGGCAACGCGGAGCGCGGCCTGACAAATGGCGTCCACCACCCAAAGTTCGATGTGGACGAGCGCGCCCTACCCCTCGGCGTCGCCATGATGACCGCTATTGCGCTGGAATACCTGAGCGGGGAGTAGCCAGTAGCCGGTAGCCGGTAGCAGTAAATCGTAGGGGCGCACAGCCGTGCGCCCGCCCCTTGTCAATCCTTCGCGTAGAGGAGCGAGCGATGCTCGATTTTGGTATCACCCTCAAGCCGGACATGGTACCGGAGCGCGTTGTAGCGCTGACGCGGCAAGCGGAGGCGGCGGGTTTCGCGTACGGCTGGCTTTTCGACTCGCACGTCCTCTGGTTGGAACCGTATCCACTCCTGACGCTGATGGCCCTCAACACGACGCGGATGCGCCTCGGCACCTGCGTCACGAACCCCGCGACGCGCGACCCAACCGTGACGGCGAGCGCGCTGGCAACGCTGAATCTGATCTCCGGCGGGCGGATGGACCTCGGTATCGGCCGGGGCGATAGCGCGCGCCGCGTGATGGGTAAGAAGCCGACGACGCTCGCTACCTTGGAGCAATCTGTCCGCATCATCCGCGATCTCGCCTCCGGCCAACCGACCGACTACGACGGCGAGCCGATCCACATGGAGTGGGCAACGGGCAATCTGCCCGTCTGGATCGCCGGGTACGGGCCGAAGGCGCTCCACATGGCGGGCCGCATCGCGGACGGTATCATTCTCCAGTTCGCGGACCCGCACTTAATCCGTTGGTGCATGGGCTTCGTGCGCGAAGGTGCGGAAGCAGTCGGGCGCGATTTCTCCAGGATCAAGATCATGGCTGCCGCGCCCGTGTGGGTTTCGGACGATCTCGACACGGCGCGCGAGCATGTTCGCTGGTTCCCTGCCCTCGTCTCGAATCATGTGATGGACCTGATCGCGCGCTACGACCCCGCCGACCTCCCGCCCGAATTAACCGCCTATGTCCAGCATCGCGCCGGGTACGACTACCGGCACCACGCTGAAGTCGGCAGCGGCAACGCGCAATTCGTCGCGGACGATGTCGTGGATCGCTTCTGCATCGTCGGCCCTGTCGCGGAGCACCACCGGCGGCTGCGGGAGTTGGCCGATCTCGGCGTCCACCAATTCAACATCTACCTAATGAGCGGCGACGAAGAAGCGACCCTGGATGTCTATGGGCGTGAGATCGTCCCAGCATTCATCACTGCGTAGATTGGTAGCGTAGGCTTCAGCCTGCATCTCTTGCAGGCTGAAGCCTACGCTACTACTAAGGAGCAAGCCCGATGCGTACGGTAATCAAAGGCGGCACAGTGGTCACAGCGAGCGACATGTATGCGGCGGATGTGCTGATCGAAGACGAGCAGATCGCCACGATTGGCCGCGATCTCTCCGGCGACGCGACGATTGACGCGGGCGGCATGTACGTCATCCCCGGCGGGATAGATGTACACACGCACCTCGAAATGCCCTTCGGTGGCACGGTCTCGTCGGACGATTTCTTCACCGGGCATCGGGCAGCGGCCTTCGGCGGCACGACGATGCATATTGATTTCGCCATCCAGCCAAAGGGCGCGACGCTGCGCGAGACCTTCGACCTCTGGTCTGCGAAGGCGCACGGCAAGGCGGCGATTGACTACAGTTTCCATATCGCGATTACCGACCTACCGGACAGCGTGATGAACGAAATCCCGCAGTGCCCGGAATGGGGCATCACGAGCCTCAAACTCTTCATGGCCTACAAGGGCACCTTGCAAGTTGACGACAGCACGCTCTTCCGCGCGCTGGAGCAAGGGGCGGCAAATGGGCTGCTCACCCTCGTCCACGCCGAGAATGGCGACGCGATTGACATCCTCGTCAATCAGGCTACTGCCGCCGGACATCTCGCACCGAAGTACCACGCCCTTACCCGCCCGCCCGCACTTGAAGCGGAGGCGACAAATCGCGCCATACGCCTTGCGGAAGTGGCGGGCGCGCCCTTGTATGTCGTCCATGTCTCGTGCGAGGGCGCGCTGGAAGCGGTGCAGGCGGCGCGACAACGGGAGCAAGCGGTCTACGGCGAAACGTGCGTGCAGTATTTCTTCTTCACAAAGGATGATCTCGCCCGCCCCGGCTTTTCGGGCGCCAAATACGTCTGCTCGCCGCCCTTCCGCGAGCAGCACGACCAGCAAGCCCTCTGGCACGCCGTCGCGGACGATAGCCTGCAAGTCGTATCCACCGATCATTGTCCCTTTTGGTATGAAGGCGGCACAGACGGCCGCTCGGGCGGCAAGGAACTGGGTAAAGACGATTTCGCGAAAATCCCCAACGGCTGCCCCGGCATCGAGGACCGCCTGATGGTCCTCTACACGCACGGCGTGCGCGGCGGCAAGTTCTCGCTCAATCGCTGGGTCGAACTCTGCTGCACAAACCCCGCCAAACTCTTCGGCATGTACCCCCGGAAGGGCACGATTGCCCCCGGCAGCGACGCCGACCTCGTCATCTGGGACCCAAACGCAACGCGCACTCTTTCCGCTGCCCATCAGCATCAGCGCACCGACTATACCCTCTACGAAGGAATGAATGTCACTGGCGTGCCGCGCACCGTCCTCGCGCGCGGGCGGGTACTCATCGAAGATGGTATATGGAAAGGCGAGCAGGGCGCGGGTCGCTTCGTGCCACGGCAGCGGTTCAAGAGGGGAACCTCACCCCCCAGCCCCCTCTCCATTGCGATGGAGAGGGGGAGCGAGCCTTCGTGAGATCGTGGCGTTCGGGATAAGGTACGGTACTTCGGGTGAGTCACCCTCTCCATCGCAATGGCTCCGTACGAGAGGGGCCAGGGGAGGTTCCCTTATCCCAGCCGGTAAAACGCTCGTGCATTCTCGTACAGGATTTTGCGCGCCGTCTCCTCCGTGAGGATGCTGGTGGGAAAGGCTTCTTCCGGCGTGTCGAAGTGCCAGTGCGGGTAATCGGTCGCGAACATCAGTAGGTCGTCCGCGCCGATCTGGTCAAGGATCTGAAGGAACTGCGCGTTGTCGGGCGGTGCGTCGAGCGGCTGCGTCGTGAAGCGGACGTGCGCGCGGACATAGTCGGACGGCGGACGGCGCACCCAGGGCACCTCGCGCCGCAGCCCCTTCCACTCCTTGTCGAATCGCCACATGAATGACGGGAGCCAGGTAAACCCACTCTCGATCATTGCTACCCGCAGCGTCGGGAAGCGATCGAACACCCCTTCGACAATCAGGCTGAGGAGTTGCGACTGGAAAATCTGCGCCATGCCGACCTGCTCCTCCATGTAGGTGGAGGGCCACCCGGCGGCGGAGGGCGGGCTGCCGGGTGCGCCGCCGTAGTGCAGGCCGATGGCGAGGTCCTGACGTACCGCTGCCTCGTAGAGGGGGTGGTACAACCGGTTGCCATAGGGCGTCAGCGAATGGACCGGCAGCGTGACCTGCACGAAACCGGGGTGCGCACCGACACGGTCAATCTCCCGCGCCGCCATCTCCGGCTGCTGGCTCGGCACGATGATCGAGGCGCGCAGGCGACTATCCTTCTCCAGCCACTCCGCGATGTGCCAGTCGTTGACGGCACTGGCGAGCGCGGCGGCGGCATCCGGGTTATGAACGCTTTCGATGCTGTACGTGTTGTTGAGGATCGCATACTGGACATGCCAAGGATCAAGGGATTGCTCCTGCACCACTGCCAGCTTCGATCCCGGCGCGATGCCGTCGTTCCGCCGCGCGTCGGGCCGGATTGTCGTTGGCGCGTTCTTCGGATAGGGTTCCTCGCGCGGCCCCTTGAAGTCAGATTGGGTGATGTATTCCCTCCAGAAATCTGTCAGATAGGGAAAGAGCACCCCAACGGAAGAGATGACAGTATGCACATCGGCATCAATGACTGAGTGCTGAGCGCTGAGTGCTGAGTGCTGAATGGCTTCCTCACCCATGATGCCCCCCGACGAAATTACCGCGCACTGCTCACTACTCACCGTCCCCCATCCACCGCGTTGTACGCCGAATGGGGAAGGAAACCGACCTCATTAACGGGATAAAAGGTGGCAACGGCGCGGCCACGGATGAGGTTCTCGGGGAGGACGCCGAAGCGGCTGGAATCCTCGCTGCGATTGCGGTTGTCTCCAAAAACGATGACATCATGCGCCGGGATGATATAGGGTTGCCCGTTTGCGGGCCAGGTATAGGCGGGCATCTCGGCGATGTACGGCTCGGTAATCGGCTGGTCATTGATGTAGACGATGCCGCCTTTGACGAGGATCCGCTCGCCCGGCAAGCCAATGACCCGTTTGATGAAGGGAATGCCACGCTGCGCCTCTTGCGGCGGGGGCGTAAGCACGACGATGTCCCCACGACGAGGTTTGCCGAAGAGATACCAGGTGTGGCTACCGATGTCCCAATGCGTGTACGCGCGGCGGCTGACAAGGAGATGCTGATTCTGCGTGAGACTCGGTACCATACTCGTCCCTTCCACCTTGACGGGAAGGACGAGCAGTCGCATCGCGAAAAAGAGGATAACGGCAATCGCCAGTGTTTCGAGTATCTCGCCGGTAGCGCTGCCAGTCGCGGCTTTCCCACGCGTGGCGGTCGTGGATCGCGCGCCGCTCGGTTCGGGGTCACGAACGGGCGGCATTTCGGTGGGCATGGACCGTTCTAACCCTTCCAATGGGGGTGGCATCAACGTGGTGATCTCCCGTCCACAGATCGGAGGGTCTAATCAATAACGGACTTCGTGTTTTTGCCCGGTGTTATTTCGTCGTCATCCTTCACAGACTTTTTGAAATCCTGCACGGACTTGCCGACCGCGCCACCGAGGCCACCGAGTTTCCCCGCGCCGAAGACGATCAGGACAATGACGAGAATGATAATCAGGTGCCATGGTTGCAAAACGCCCATTATGCTATGCCTTTCTCAAGTGCGGAGTGCTGAGATTGCGCTCTATCGCTTCGTGTATGCTACATCAGACTGGGGCAATGAGCAATGCGGGGATTCGGCCCCCACCCCATACCTCTCCGTCCACCATGCGGGGGAAGGGAAATTGTCCCGTGATCTGGTGCCTTCCCCGCGAGTATTGGCCGCAGACCCCAAAGAATCACCCCTCCCCCGCTCGGTGGGCGGAGGGGTATGGGATGGGGGCATTTACGGTTTCTTCGTTGTGGCCGCAGTGCTGACCACGGACGACCCCGCAGGTGCCGGGTTGCCGAGAGGTGGCGCGGCGGGGAGGATGGCCGGGGTGCTGGCAGGAACGGGTGGCTGTGCCTGCTGCGTTGCTTCCGCAACGGTCTTCTCGTCATACTGGATGAACCATTTCGCGATCCCTCGGAAGCGGTCGGCGGGCGTGTCAATTGTGTCCGCCTGGACGCCATTGACGCTCTTGGCGATGGCGACGACGTAGCGTGGGTAGTAGAGGACAACCGCAGGCACTTCGCTGGCGAAGAGGTCCTGAAACGTACCGTACAGGAGTTTGCGTTCCGTCGGGTTCGTGGCGCGACGACCATTTTCCAGGAGTTGATCCGCCTCGGAATCACGGAAGTTCGTGAAGTTATAGCCGCCGTCCGCCTGCGTCGAGTGCCAGAGGATGTACGGGTCCGGATCACCGAGCAAGTGGTCCCAGCCGTAGATTGCGGCGTCGAAGCGGTGCGGCTCCAGATAGGTGCGCTGGAGATCGAACGACGAGAGCGCCGTCTTGTTCACCTGCACATCAAAGCCGACTGCCGCCAGTTGCTGGGCGACGATCTGAGCGACGATCGGCCGCTCGCCGCTCGAATTCGTGACGAGCGTGAAGGTCAGTTTGACGCCGTCCTTCTCACGCGGCTGCCCAGCAGTCTTTACCTTCCAGCCAGCGTCATCGAGCGTTTTTTTGGCGAGGGCGGGATCGAAGGGATGCTTGGCGACCTCCGTCTTATATGCCCAACTCGATGGGTGGATCGGGCCGTCGCCCGCGATCCCCTGACCACCGAGCGCGTTCTGGACGAGGAAATCCCGGTCAATCGCATAACTGACCGCCTGCCGCACAGCGCGGTCGGAGAAGATCGGCGATTGGAAATTGAAGAAGAGCGCGGTGTAGGCGGCGATGTTATACCCGTAGAACTGCCACGCGGCATCTTTTTGGTTCGGATTGAGCGCTGTCGCCGTCTGCGCGAGGTTCTCAGACTGGATGTCCGCGAGGCCGATCACACCCGATTCCTTTGCCCGCTTCACAACATCGAGAGCCTGCGCAAAAGAAGAATAATACTGGAAGCGTAGTTCCTGCGCATAGTACGCCGCCTCGGTGACAACCTCATAGTGCTTCTGCCAGAGCGTCAGATCAATGGCCGCCCCATTCGGATCGAGGTTGACGAAGCGGTACGGCCCAGCGCCGACGGGGCTGAGGTTGAAGGGCAGATCGCGCAATTCCTCCGCCTTGATGCCACCGAGTAAGTGCTGCGGCAGCAGGCCAATTGTTGTGTAACTAAGGAAGGGCGCGTAGCGGTCGGTCAGTGTGAAGCGAACCTGATTGCCACCGGGTAGATCCACCGTGACCGTGCGCCAGAAATCCGCCAGCGCGGCATCGCCGGGAAAATGCGGGTCCTGGATGAGGTGAATTGTGAACAGGGCATCCTGCGGCGTGACGGGTTGTCCGTCGTGCCACGTCGCATTGTCGCGGATGTGGAAGGTATAGACCTTGCCTTCGGGGTCAAGATCAATCTTATCCGCAATGTCACCGTAGACATTACCCTGCCCATCGAGTTTCGACAGGCCGCTGAAGATGAGCGACGTGACATTTGGGTCCGTCGCGGTTTCCGGCAGGAGCGGGTTAATTGCCGTCGGCACGCCGCCGACGACGGCCTCCGTATATCGCCCGCCGCGAACTGGGATGCGTATCCTCTGCGGCGGCTGCGTCGGCGCGGGCGTCCCCTGCTGCGTGACCGGCACGATTGGGTTACCTGCGGGTATAACCGCAGGTGTATTAGACGATCGGTGCCCAAAAACGCCGATGCCGAGTGCGCCGACGCCAATAGCGGCGATGATCGCGAGAACGATCACACTCGCGGCGCGGTTCGGCCCGCGCGATGCGGAGGATCGCCCAAGTGAAGGGCGTCGGGAAGGCGGTCGTGGTCGGTTGCGTGTTGCACTCACCGGTGAGCCAGGCTTACTTAATCAGGCTTGCAACGAGCGCGACAACGCAGAAAAGGATCGCGAGGCCGATAGTGAAGCGGAAGAGTGACCGCTCGACCCCGCGGCGTGTCCGGTAGACGCTGGACTGATCGCCAGTGAACGACCCAGTAAAGCCGGACCCCTTTGTCTGCAAGAGGACGCAGACCACCAGCACAACGCCCAGAATCAACTGGATAAGCAAAACCGTATTCTTCACAGTCTGTACAACCCTCTCCCACGCGCGGTGTTGTTCATGCACTTCGCACTCCCACCGTTCGGCAGCATACTCTGATGGCGCGTTATGGTCAAGCCATCTATTAGCCGGATGTCCGCAGGGAGATGGATGTCCCACGCTGTCACTCACCCGCGATGGTAGGCGCGAGTTCATTCCAGACGGTTTCCATTTCCTGCAACTGTTTGTAGGTCGTGTAAATCGAACGCCACATCGTGTCAATCGCGTCCTTCGCCGCAGCGTCGTTGCCCGTAGTCAATGCGTTTCGCAGCTCCGTTCCCGCCGCTTCCTGTGCCGCCGCATTCACCACGGCAGCATCGGCAAGCGCATGCGCGGCAGCGAGATGGCGAACGAGCAGGTCCTCTGATTGCTCGGACGATGCGGCGTTGGCACGGCGTTCGTCGCGCGTCGAGCCGCCATACTGGTAGGGCAGTTTCGTGCCGCCCTCATGGTCCCACAGCGTGTGCGTCGGCTCCAGATGTGGCGTGACGGAGAGGTAGTAGGTTAATGGCTCATCCCCGACGACGCGGATCGTATGCCACTGATCGGCGCGGGCAATACAGATCTGCCCCGGCCCGAGAACTGCGGACTCACCTGCGATGGTGAACTCGGCCCGCCCTTCGAGGACAAGAAAGATCTCGTGCCCGAGATCGTGCGTATGTCCGCCGCCACTGGTGCCTGGTTCCCTGCGGATAATGCGCGCCCGCATCTCCGGCGCGATGAAGATGTTGCGAACGTCCGTGCGGTAATCGAAGACTTCGAGCGGCATTCACAATTCCCCCTGATATCTACCGGCGGCTCAAACACACGCTGATCCCGATAATACCAGCATCGCGGAGAGATGCGCCGCATGCTCCAATGGATGTGCGTCAGGTAGTTGTCGAGGGATGGCTCGATATCGCCGCACAGTGCGGCACCGGTTCGCCATTTTCCCGACGTCTGTGATCGCCGTTAGAATGGTGACAGACATGCAGCCACACCGGATTCGCGCGTATCGCTTGCGCGGTCTTCCAAGCAGGCCGTACGCGCGTCATTTGCAGACGAGGAGGAAGAGCAGGGCATGAAAAAAAGCCGCCCATACAGGGCGGCTTTCCTGTGCAGGCGACTGTCCTTAGAGCACGAGAGTAGCAAGTACTGCTTTCGCGAACGGGTCGAGGCGAACCGCATCTGGATGTTCGACCACGAAGAGTAGGCCCGTATTGCGCGTGAGAATGCGCGCATATGCGCCAAACTGGATGACCGTAGGAAAGGCCGCGTGCGTCAGACAGTAGCGCCCATAGAGTGTCTCGTACCCGCTCACGGTCATCGTTTCGAGATCACCGAGCATCGTCCCATCCCGCTCCTCGATGCGCTCCTTCATCGTCTGACTGTACCGCACACGATTGAGTAACATTGCCCGGTGATAGCCAATTAGCTCTACCTCAACGGTGCCATCGCCCGGCTCACCACGCCACCGATACTTCGGCAATGGTTCTTTCGCGCGTAGATCAGTGGTTGAGATGAACGCGAGGGGCACATACATGATGCCCCCACCCGGCAGGGCGACACGCTTCGATTCCTCCCACTCGCCTAACGCCGGCCCGTGCAACTCTTGCGTGTTTCGGGATCGAAGTGCCATCGTTTTGTGCTCCTTCCTGACTGGGGATCGCGCAGAGCCACAACGGCGACGATCCACACCCCGTGAACAGTATGCGCCCCACGCCAAGATGAGGGTGCGGCATGATGGTCGCCCCTCTCCCGGTAGATCGCAAAAGATTACGTGCGGCGCGTGCGATTGCTCCACCAGCGGCGAGATTCGTCAACGACGATAGCGACGCCGGTGAGCTTGGTTTCTTCCTGCATGCGGGAACATCCCTGTTCTGCCTCACAGCGATGCCGGACGCGCCGGTAATGCGTTTGCACGCATATCGCTGAAGAGTGAAAACTCCGTGCGGCTGATACGAGGATAAACGTGGCCCGAAAGACCGAGCCGTGTTTCTCTCGCCCCATCAGTATACCACGTTTCAGTTCTTAGTCCTACCGAAAGTAGGAGAGGTATGAGTAGAGCGTCAAGCCGATCAGGAACCAGAACGAGAAACGGCGCGGGGCGCGACCGGCAGCGAGCGAGAGGCCGAGCGGGACGAGGAAATACCACGTACGGATACGCGGCCAGAGAATAAGGAAAACGGCGAGCGAATCTGCCCATGCTGCCAGTTCAGCATGAATCGTCCAGACGCCGAGTGTGAGGCGGGACCGCCAGATCTCCCGTACCTGCCAGATAGCGAACAGGAGCGCGGTGATGCCAACGATCACGGTGGGCGTGTGTGTCGAGAGGCGTCCGCCAGTCAGCAACCAGAGCGCCCCGCCGATCCCCTTCGCGACAAGATTGTTCACGCCCCGGCCCGGTTCGTTGACCGTACTCTTCATGCTCTGGTACCCGGCCCAGTACGGGATGAACGCGCAGACTGCCAGGACGAGCGTCACGGCTGCCAGCCGGATTGCCAGCCACCATCGTGCCCGGACTGGCGTGCGGAGCAGAAGACGCAGGCCACTCAGCCCGACCACCGGCAGTGTCGAGTACTTAATCAGCGCGGAGGCGACCAGTCCCGCAATCGTCAACATCGGGCGGGAGCGCGCGAGCAAGAGCGCACTCCCGAGCATCACCGCCAGAATGAGTACGTCGTTATGTCCGATTACCACACCCTCGACCAGCACCATCGGGTTCCAGGCAAAGGCGAGATAGTACCATCCCGCCTGCTCCGGCCATCGCTGCCGCACGAACGTATAGATCATCCAGCCATCGAGCGTCGTGAAGGCGAGCGCTACCACTTTGAAGCGGAGAATGAGTTCGAGCGGGGAGGTGTCCCCTCCGAGCGCAATCGCCTGCGAGATGAGCGTCCACAGCGGGCCATACGGTGAAGGAATATCCCGCCAGTAGAGATAGGGGATGAGAGCATCCCCCGGCGCGACACTCTGCGCGGTCGAAAGGTACGGGTTCGCGTGGTAGATCGTCTCGAAACGGGCGTACATCGCATATGAAAAGGGGTCGGTCGAAAAGAGTGGGGGAACGATCAAGGCGATCAGACCGAGCATAATCGCGCCACCGAAGACAATGCGGTGATCAATCACCTCTCCGCGCAGTTTCCAGATCAGTGGCAGGTAGATAAGCCACAAGCCGACGACACAGCACCAACCAACGAGCGCGAGTTGCGCGGGTGGGAAGGCAGCAAGGGTCGGGAAGATCTCGTGAAAGAGTTGCGCGTTGCGTGTGATCTGCTCATACGGTGGGACAGCCGAAGGCCCGATGGGCCAATCCGCCGTGATGGAGGAGAGGACAAACAAAACACCAAAAAGCGCTGCCCCGCCTGCCGCAAGAGTAAGCGCGATAGCCGACGCGCCTGTCTCCACGTCCAGCGTGAGAATGGCAGCATGACGTTCTTCGGTAACGCTAACCGTCATGGGACCTGTGAGCGGAGGCGATCAATCCAGGAAACGCCGTAGGAACGCCGAGCCATTGCCAACGCGGTCGCGGCATACCTCGTTGATCCCTGATGGCGCAATACGACACTGAATCATGCCCTCCTGATACTGTGCGAACCCGGACAGGACCGAGCAGATTGGTCATCCCCACGCAAGTTCCGCGCCATGCTATACCAGAACGGGAAAGTGCTGAGTGCTGAGTGCCGAGGATGTGATAATCACTCGGTGGCGATGAATACCGAGCGATCCCTCTTCTCGCGGTGCTACCTTCTCAGTACTCAGCACGTAGCACTCGTTCCTTCCCTACGGCCACGCGGGCATACGGGGGAAGTCGCTCTCGATATCGGTCAGGAGCGGGGTAATCACAAAGGTGTCGCCAGGCGGAGCGGTCGTACCATATGGACGCCAGCCGAGATACGAGGGCCAGTTCTCGTACGCGCTGCGGACGATGCCATTATCGAGCGCGGAGAGCATCGTGCCATCTCCCAGGGCAATGCCGACATGCCCGTTTGGATTGGCGCGTTGATCGAAGTAGACGGCACTCCCCGCCGGTGCATGACCGCGGTAGAGCGGCCCGCTGATCGCGTCGAGCAGGGCCGACGCGTAGCGCGGATGTGCGATGCCCACCTCGTCCATCACATTGCCGATGTACATCTCGCACCATCCGGCCCACGAGACGCCATCCGGCCGACTCTGTTCGCCGAAATGGCGGGCAGCGGCGTGAACGATCGCTGCATTGCCGCCAATGCCCGGGTCATTGAGCAGCACGAGATGCGCAAGCGCCGCAACTTCCTCCGGGCTTGGGGTAACAACCGGCGTACCTGTTGGTGTACCCGTCGGTGTACCTGTTGCTGTACCCGTCGGTGTACCCGTCGGAGTACTTGTTGCAGTCGGGATCGGCGTCTGCGTGTCTACGGGGCGCGTCGCGATCGGTGGCACGGTTGGCGGCACAGTCGACGCTCGGACTGTAGAGGAGGCCGCAGCAGATGGCGCTGTCGCCGAGGGCATTTCCACTGTTGGCGATTGCACCGGCATGGGAATAACCGCGCCGGATGGCGTCGGCGACGATGGTGTCACCTGCTCCTTAGGTGATGTCGGTGGCGATGCAGGGGGATTGAGTCGTCCCGCTACGCCCGATGACGGCACAGTGGTCGGTGGCACCTGTGGTGTCTCAGTCGGAATCGTCGTCGGTGACGCGACTGGCTGCGTTGCCGTCGGGATCGTGGTCAGCGGTATCGTCGGCTGCGTCGCCGGTGCAAGTTCGTTTGCGTTGGGCGTCCCCGCTGCGACACCCTGCACCGCGTAAAGCATCGACAAAAGGAGCAACCCTCCCGTGCCAGTGCGGAGAATAAATCGCCGGAATTGTCGAAAACGGTACACATTATATGCGCATCCACGCGTGAACTGGATCCGATTATGTTTGCCCTGACCCATCATTCCCCCTCATACTATGTCCCAGTGTCCCGACGATGGTACGCCGTCATCGCGTGCCATGTCACTCGTCCCTGACCACTCTCACGCGCTACCGATACGTACGTACGGCGCGTGCGCACTCTGCACCATAACAAACATGGCATGGCAATACAAGGAGGGTTTTCGCGCGTCGTCCAACTGCCGAAAGGGCGTACCACTACCAACGCAACCACACATTCATGCAACAAAAGGACGGCGATGCCGATTCTACGCGGTCGCAGCCGCGAATCGGGAGGCAGAAAGGAAGCCGATTGGGTAGCGTGTCGTGCCGTCGGTAACGAGGTCGGCCATGACTTCGCCGATCGCGGCGGAGAACTTGAAGCCATGACCGGAGAATCCCGCAGCGTAGGCAACGCGGGCATGTTCCGGGTGACGATCAATGATAAAATGGCTGTCTGGCGTCATCGTATAGAGGCAAGTGGTAGCAGCGAGCACGGCACCCGCCGCGCCCGGCATGTACGCATCGAGCACGGCGCGCATCACTGCGATCTCTTCAGGAGTGATGGTACGCCGCGCTGTTTCGGGCGTGCACACATCGCCCTGGTCGTGTCGCCCGATTTTCAGGCCGTCGCCCGGCAGCATCGGCACGCCATAGTACGATCCTTCCGACCCCCGGAGGCCATAGACCGGGAAGCGATCCGGCCCGAACAATCCGGGTCGCGTCGGCGCAAAGTAGACGTTGTACATCCGCCACGGTTCGAGCGGCAGGTGCAGGTCGGCGAGGACTTCCCCCGCCCACGGCCCCGCTGTAATGACGAGCGCATCTGCCGTGTACGCCGCTGTTTCCGTCTCGACGCGGATGCCCGTGCCATCCGGCGACCAGCGCCGCACCGGCTCGCCGTGATGCAATACCGCACCGTGCGTCGCGGCGAGATCGAGGTGCGCGGCGACGCACGGCTCCGGCAGGAGAAAGCCGGTGTGCGGATCGTACATGCCGATGTACCCATCCGGCACCCGAAAGCCGGGCCAGCGTGCCATGATCTCCTCGGAACCCAATTCCTCGATAGTCAGGCCGTATTGATCGGCGGCGGCTTTCTGGCTCGCGCCGAAGCCGGGTTCAGCGGGGCCGATACTGATGCCACCCGTGATTGTCAGGAGGTGTTGCCCCGTCTCCGCTTCCAATTCGCGCCAAAGAGCGTACGCGCGCTGGACAAGTGGAACGTACGCGGGTGATTCCCCGTATGCCTCGCGAATGCCCCGCGAACGACCGTGCGACGAGCCGTTGTGGTGGCCGCGCGCAAAGGCGTCGAGGCCGAGGACACGCCGCCCGCGCCGCGCGAGATAGTAAGCCGCTGCACTGCCCATCCCACCAAGTCCGAGCACGATCACCTCGTACCGCGCCCCCACACGCATCATTCGTATCCTTTCATCGTACGCATGCGCCATCGCCGCGCGCCACTCGCATCATAGTCGGCAGCAGCAACGCGGTCTACAGGATTCGGGTCCTGGGCGTGCTATGCTCACGCCAGAGAGCAGGATGGCGGGGAATGGAGTGCCGTGATGACTAATGAAGCAGTGACGCTCGCGGGGCGGCATGTCCCCTATACATTGACGATTAGCCATCGCGCGCGGCAGCCACGGTTGATCGTCGCGCCGGGCACGGGGCTGCGCGTTGTCGCGCCACTGGGATACGATCGTAATCGTCTTTTGCACTTCATTCTGCGACGGCAGGGCTGGATTTTGAAGCATCTGGACCATTTCGCCGCGCTCCCCGCCACGCCAGCCACCGACGCGCCATTGCCGGAGCAGATCAGCTTCCTCGGCACAGTGCATTCGATCCGCATGGTAGTCATACCGGACAAGCGCACGGCGGTCGCCTGCGAAGAGGAGGCGTTCGCGATCACCGTCGTGGAGGCAGCGTTGGCGCGGCCCGCGCTGGAAGGATGGCTGCGCGCGGCAGCGGGATTCGCCATCGCCGCGCGGGTCGCGACCCGCGCGAAGGAAATGACCCTGGCGTATGGCCGCATTACCATCCGGGACCAGAAGACGCGCTGGGGCAGTTGCTCGCGGGCGGGCAACCTCAATTTCAACTGGCGGCTCGTCCTCGCGCCATCCGCCGTGCTCGATTACGTCGTCGTCCACGAACTAGCGCACCGCGTCGAACTGAACCATTCGGTCCGCTTCTGGCGCGTCGTCGCGCGCTACTGCCCAGCCTACAATGAACACCGTGTCTGGCTCCGCAAACATGGTGCGGAACTACGATTCTGAGCAAGGAGACACTCGGATGACCGACACCCCACGCCCCCATCACCTCAATCTCGCCGGTACACACTGGGAAGCGAGCGCCGCCTTCTACCGCGATCTGCTCGGCCTCTCGCCCGTCGAACTGCCGCGCGACCGGGAGTCATACGGCGCGACGATTGCCACGATGCAGGACGCGGGTGGCTACCAGTACCACTTCATCCCCAGCGATCCCGACTTCGCGACGCGCAACGACCTGCCTGTCAATCCACTCGGCGCGGGGCATCTTGCCTTCCGCGTGGACGACATCGCGGCGGTGCGGGCGCGGCTGGACGCGGCGGGTATCCCGTACAGTGACATGGGCGAGTGGGCAATCAAGGGCTGGCATCAACTCTTCTGCGCCGACCCCGAAGGCCGCGTCATCGAGTTCCATCAGGTCATCGGAGAAGCTATCCAAACGTAGGAGCGCGAAATATCGTTATTGCCGGGACTTTGGTGTACCGTCTGCGAGCCAGGCGCGAAGGTTTGCCCCTTCCCTGTCCCAGCCGCCACCAATGTCGTTAAAGAGGCAATCCCACGCCGCGCGGACGAAGATTCCTTTCCACCTGTCCAGCATCTCTCCGGTCTCTACATCGGAAGGAGCAGGAGGTAGGTATTTCCCGCAAAACAGAGAATACATACGCCTTGCGCGCAACCCGTGCTTTGAGCACAAATTAGATCATGCCACCGTGATATACTCCTGGTGTTGTACACCGAATGCAGTTCTCGCTTCGTTCCATTTCCGCCTGATGGCAAGGAGACACATGGCATCTCTCGAACCGTCTCCCGACGCCCCGCCGCGCCTCGTCGGACGCGAGCGCGAGCAACACCTGCTCCGCGAAGCCATGGATGGCACGCGCAATGGGCGAGGGCGTCTCATCCTCAATTGACAGCGAGGCGGGGATTGGCAAGACCATACTCGCGAAGTTCATCTGCGATGAGGCGGCGACGCAGGGCGCATGCGTGCTTGTCGGGCGGTAACTGTTCAGTAATGGACGCGACGAAGATCGAATGTGGTGTGTGCTAGTCGAAGGCCGCTACCGATGGCGCCGTACTGCGTGTGAAACTGCTACTGGTAGACAGCACTGCAGAGGCTCCAAACGTTATGTCAAATTGCTCCTCTCATTCCTGAACAGTTACCAATTAACGCGAAGGATTGTATTCACCGAAAAATGCAGTAGTATAGATACGGTCATTGTAGGAATTGGATGAGCGCGATGGGAGGCACCAGATGTATTTGTACGTCGAGATGTGGAAGGCACGACTGGCATGGCTCGCGCTCGGACAAGCAGAGCGAGAAACGTTCTTCACCACGATCGGGCAGGAGATCGGCAATCAATCTCGGCGCGGGGGCCGAACTCGTCGGCGTCGCGCGCAATGACACCGACACGCCGCATCGCGCCGACTACGATTACGTCGCGGTCTGGAAAATTCCGAACATCGAGCGCGTCCATACCTTCGCCGAGACGTGGGTGCGCGTCGGCTTCCACGACTACTTCGAGCAGGAGGATGTGCGCGGCGAACTGATGGCCCCGGACGCCTTCATCGGCCACCACATCGGGCTATAATGTGCCGGTCGCGATACTTTGAGAAAGGGGATGCACATGTTTTATCGTCTTCGTCGCCTGTGCGCGGTCGGCGCTATTGACACCGCGATTCTCGTCATCAGCATGGGCAGCGCGGGGTCGGTTTCTGCCGCGATTGACCCGATAGCCTTCCAGAAACTCGGCTGCAACAATGGCGACTACACCTGCTACTACGCCCGACTGTATGGCGGCTATCCGCTCCAGACACCGTTCTGCGACAACACCGGCTGCACGTATGCCGCTGTCGGCGAGGGCTACTTTGGCGTTCCGTACTACACAGCCCCGTATTTCGCAGGCTATCCCTACGGCTACGCCTATCCCACCTACGTCAATCCGGGCGGTGTGCCGATTGCATCGCAGGGTCAGGGTGGATTCATCACCCCGCTCAACCACTGATCCACTGCAGCAGTGAGCAATGAGTGGGCCGACCTCATTGCGCGTTGCTTCCTAATCCGCTGGGACGGCCGCAAGTGTCTCCACGAACTGACCGATGCGGCGGGTCGCTTCCATCAGATTCTCCATCGAGTTGGCGTAGGAGAGGCGGAGGTAGCCTGCGCCATACTCCCCGAACGCCGTGCCCGCGAGGGTGGCGACGCCCGCCTCCTGCAACAGCCGGTCGGCGATTTCGCGTTCCGAGAGGCCGGTGCCGGAGACATTCGGGAAGGCGTAGAACGCGCCCTTCGGCAGTTCGCAGCGCACGCCGGGGATGGCATTAAGCGCGGCGACAATCGCGTCCCGCCGTCGCCGGAACTCGGCGCGCATCGCGTCCACGGCGTCCTGCGGGCCGGTAATCGCGGCGACGCCCGCTCGCTGCGTGAACGCCGCCGTGCAGGAATTCGAATTGACCATCAGTTTGACGATGCTCGGCGCGAGATTCGGCGGCACGACGCCGTAGCCCATCCGCCAGCCCGTCATCGCGTAGGTCTTCGAGAAGCCGTCGAGGATGATCGTACGGTCTGCCATGCCCGGCTCCGCGATGATCGAGGCGGGCGCGCCCTCGTACTGGAGTCGGCAGTAAATCTCGTCCGAGAGCACCCAGAAATTGTGCTTCAAGGCGAGTTCCGCGATCGCTTTGAGGTCTTCCTTCGGGATGATGCCGCCCGTCGGGTTGGCGGGGGAGTTGATGACGAGCATCTTCGTGCGCGGCGTGATGCGCGACTTCAGATCGTCGATACTGAAGGCGAAGCCCTTTTCCTCCAGAAGCGGCAGTGGCACGGCCTTCGCGCCGACGAAGTTAATCATGGATTCGTAGATTGGGAAGCCGGGGTTCTGGTAGATTACCTCGTCGCCCGCCTCGCAGAGCGCGAGAATCGCGTAGAACATCACCGGCTTGCCGCCTGGCGTCACGACGACCTGATCGGGCTGCACGCTGACGCCGCGACTGGTCGAGATTTCCTCGGCAATCGCTTCCCGCAACTCCGGCAGACCCGCCGCCGGACCGTAGTGCGTGTAGCCCTCGTCCAGCGCGCGCTTCGCGGCCTCGACGATGTGCGCGGGTGTATCGAAGTCCGGCTCGCCGATTTCGAGGTGAATGACCGACCGGCCTTGCGCCTCCAGCGCCTTCGCCTTTGCCAGCACTTCAAACGCGGTCTCAGTTCCTAACCGACCCATTGCTGACGCCAATTTCAGTTCCATCGCTGCCCTCTCTTGCTCGCTCCGTCAGTCTCACATCGTCAGGAATGCAGTATAACAGGGACGTCGCACCCCTGCCCCGACCAATCCGTTCCCCTGTGTCGATGATACACTTCGGTAGAGGCTGTGCATCAAACCCTCAGTCCTGAGTTCTTAGTCCTGAGTCCTGAGCGGAGCGATGACGGAATTTCGAGACGGCCTGACAACCGAGATGCGTTACGCGGTCTACGCCCTCGGGCGCGAGTATGGGCCGGAAGGTGGCGCGGACAACGGGGCGGATCAGGACTTCTATCGCATCCTCCGCAAGCCGCCGTACGAGGCGTTCAAGGCGTATGACGTGATGCGGCACGAGTGGAAACTGGACGTCATCCCGATCTGCCCAGACCGCGCGACGATCCTTGGCGACTCGTGCTACCCATCGCTCCTCGCCGCGCCGCACCCGGTGGACTGCGTCGTTTCCTTCCTTCCCAGCCACTTCGCGCGCACCCTCGCGCGGGAGATGGAGCAAACCGGGAGGCCGATTCTCTGGCGGATGTTCGGGCCGATCATCAACGGCTTCGACGACGCCGAGCGCGACATCTACCGCGCGGCGGGCATCCGCGTCGTCAATGGCTGCGTCCTCGCCCACTGGGATGTCGCCGCGACGGATATCCCCCGTTCCGAACTCTGGCATCACGCCTGCTACATTCACGGCCTGCGGGCGAAGAAGATACGATAAAGTGCTGAGTGTTGGGTGCTGAGAAGATCATATGCATTTCTCGGCCCTATCAATGCTTCGTGGTACACTTCATAAGAGAAAGGTACACGGTCAGCGACGGAAAGCGCGGTGGGATGGTGGCGCACTCAGCACTCAGCACGACCGACAGATCACATTCAGCGCTCTCCTTCCTCCGCACGCCCGAAACCGCGCCCTACACCGACCGGCGGTATGCCCCGCCCCGCACGGGTGATGACCCACGCCCCGCCTTCGCGCATGACCGCGACCGGATCATCCACGCCGATGCCTTCCGCCGCCTGCAACACAAGACGCAGGTGATGGTCGTCTCCGAGGGTGACTTTTTTCGCACGCGCCTGACGCACACGCTGGAGACGGCGCAGATTGGCCGCGCCATCGCGACGCTCCTCGATCTCTCCGAGCCGCTCACGGAGGCGATCTGCCTTGGGCACGATCTCGGCCACACGCCGTTCGGTCACACCGGCGAAACGGCGCTCAATGCCGTCCTCGCCGATCAGGGCGGCTGGGACTCCAACTTTCACTCGCTCGTCGTCGTGGAGGAGATCGAGGTCAATTACGCGGACTATCCCGGCCTCGATCTGACGTGGGCCTGCCGCGAGGGAATCGCCCGCCATCAGACGCCCTTCGATCTCCCTGTCACGTCGGGCGAATACGTGCGTACCGCCCACCCCTCGCTTGAAGCGCAAGTTTGCAACCTCGCGGACGTGATCGCTTACGCGACGCACGATGTGCAGGACGCGATCGAATCGCGCATGCTCGCGCTCGCCCATCTCCAGGGATGGGCGGAAGCGAACGACTGCCGGGTCTGGCTGCGGAGCGCGGAGACAGCGCGGCGCGAGGTACCGGACATCCAGACGCGTGAGGCGCTCTTCGTGCGGCGCATCCGGCGGCACATGATTAACTCGCTGATCAGCGATGTACAGCGCACCTCGCTTGGGCGCGTCGCGGAGTGGGAAATTACATCGCTTGACGCGGCCCGTGCGGCGCGCGCCCCGCTGATCGGCTTCGGCGTGGAATCGGAGCGCGATGTCCAGCAGTTGATCGCGTTCCTGCTGGAGAATGTCTATCGGGGCCCGGTGATCGCCCGGCAGGCATACAAGGCGCGGTACATCATGGAACAACTGTTTATCGCCCTCAGCCAGCACCGTCGCCTGCTCCCGCAACGGTGGCGCGCGATGATTAGCCCGGCGCTCTCGCAGCAACGGGTCGTCGCCTACTACCTCGCCTCACTCACGGATCGCGGCGCGATTGACCTCTACAACGAACTCTTTCTGCCCAGCGAGCGCTCCCTCGGCCACCATATCTGAGTAGCGAGTAGGCAGTTCGGAGTTCGGAGTTCGGAGTTCGGAGTAATTCATCGAACAGCGGATTCCGAACTGTCCACTCGTCGCTCAGGTGAGTTCGAGCAATGGGAAGGCGCGGTGCGCGCGCGGAGGGCAAAGGAAGTTCTGCCGCCGCGTCGCCGTCATGAACCGCTCGATCCCGTTATGGCCCGGCGGCACCTGCGACGGCGAGAGGTCCGTCCCACCCGCATTGACACGCGCCTTGGCGAAGTTCTGCGCCGACGGCAGGAAGACGGAGAACTGCAACTTCGGCTGCCTGGAGCCGTCCGGCACGTCCATCGCGTCGAAACCCGGCCCGTCCACCCGCTGCGGGATGATCGTCCCATCCGGCGCGCGTGTCGCCCGCTGGAGCGCCTGCAAGTGCCCGAGGCGATGCTTCTCGTGTGCGTCATTAAACGCGTCACTATTGCCATGCGCGTCGGACGGCACGACCAGGTTCGGCAAGGCCGCCGGGCCGCCACCATTCTTGTACTGGTCCTCGTTGCCCTGATTGGGGATCGGATTCGAGCGGAACATCAGTTGCGCGCGCTCGGCGTAGGTCTGTTCTTCGCCGTCGTACCACTGCGGCAAGTCGAGGATGTCGTGCGCGAGGACCTGGATGGCCCCGTCGTAGAGATAGTCGCTCGGAGCGACCGGGCGGAGGGTGGCGCCCATACCCGTGAACTGCGCCGAAGCGTTGCCCTGGAAGGTCGCGATCGTGGCCGGGCCGAAGCCGTTCGCCTGCTGGCTGAAGAAGCCCATCCACATCGGTGATTTGTCGTTGACCCTTTCCGCGTAGGGCAGGTCATGGTGGTCGGCCATCTTGCGCGGCAACCCGATCTGCACAAACATCACGCGCGTCGAGGTGAAGGTGAAGAGTTCGCCCACGTCCGGTGAGTCCACATGGCGGTCATGCAGCCGGTTGCTCCCCTTCAGCCAGTCCACCACATCAGTGAGATTGTCGAGAGTATCGCCGCGCAGGGTGATGAGCAGGTCATTCGCCTCGATCCGCACGGGAACTTTGAAGGTTTTCTTGGGGACAGTCGGGAAATCGGTCGGGCCGGGAACGGCCTCCTGGAGGACCGCTTCGCGTGTCGCTTTGAAGAGCGGCAGATGCGCGGTGACGAGCGCGGCGGGCAGCCGGTTGAAGTAGGGCTTGCCGTAGGCGACATGGATAAAGAGACCGCTGGGGCTAAAGGAATAGGCGTCCTCGATGGTGTCCAACGCATGGGCCAGCATCTGCTGGTCATGTCTGGCGGGCGCGCTGGGGCGCGTCAGTTTGGCGGTAACGAAGAGCGTATAGACGGGCGGCATGGCCATCGCGATGCCATCAATCGTCCGGGCGGGCGGGATGTAGTCACCAATGTTGAACTGGATGTTCGGGTAGCCGGCCGGTGCCGCCTGGACAACGCGATCGGGGACCAGGCTCAACGAAGAGAGCGCACCGAAGCTGGATGCGGCGAGGCCGAGGGCGCCCAGCCGCTTGAGTGCGGCACGTCGGCTCACGCGTTGGGTCGCTCCCGCCTCGGCGGGATCGTCAGAGATTTGTTGCCGTGTCCGGTCGTCCATTGGTTTCCCCTCCCCGTGCGTTCCGTAGCCCGCTGGGAACATCCCGCGTGGGCGCCGTCCAATCGTCTCCGCCACGAGCAGCGAAGTCTGGTAGAGCAGCCTCATGGGCAATAACGACAAAGTCGCGTCGTTGGTTTCTCGGCTTCCTACCCGGCAAGCGATTTCTCTGCCCCTGGAGGTAGTGAACGTGCGATCACCGCCGCCCAAAGGCGATGGTCGCCAGTTTCTTCGCGGCCACCGTGCCTGCGGCGTTCTGCTCGTCTACTGTGCCGCTTCCCGTCGCTATCTGGACATCGAAGATCACGTCGCCCTTGAAGATATGGACATCGCCAGCGGCGCCGATCTGTTCCAGCGTCGGGTTGACGACCAGAAAGACCTCCGGCCCGATTTCCGGCAGCGGAGTGATCTTCGCCTGCATGCTGGCCCATGCCTTCTTGGTTCCCTCCCAATACGTCTTCATATCTACTTGCGCGGGAGCGCTCGGATCGCGCTGCATGACGTTGACCATCACAAACTCAACCTTGTCCGCTGAGGCGACTTTGTACTCACAGGAGGATCGTATGAAACCGGAAGTCGCGACTGTCGGCCGATCCTTCTTCACAGGATCACTCGCGGCATCACCCATCACCGCGAGGTAATCCGCCTTCGTGACCAGCACGCACGGATCAGCCTTTCCCGCAATGGACCCGGCATTCGTATTCGGGGCGGCGGTCGGCTTTGTCGCGGCTGCGATTGCGACGGAAGTCGGTGACGCAGTGGGGACTGTTTGCCGCACGGTGGCAGGCACGGTGGCGGCAGGCGCAGCCGTTGGCGTCAATCCTGCTTGCCCACCGCTTGTCGTTATCGTCGCCGCAGGCACGATGATCGCGGCCGTCGTCGGTGCGGGGGCGATGGTCGCGCTCGTCCCGCCGCATGCGGCGAGCATCAGCGTCGCGACCGTGGCGGCGATGGTCGTGAAAAGCCTTCGGTGATCTGCTCGCTTGTACCGGGATACCATGATGGTCTTCCTTTCTCACCTCTGCTGCCGTGTGATCGGCGGATCAACGACGTCTGCCACCCTTATGATCTGTCAGCGCCTTGGTATCGGTGCCGGGGCAGGTGGGCCACCGCTCGCCGGCATTCCTCGCCCGCTCGGTGGGAGCGGAGCCGGGGGCGGTGGCCCTACCACCGGCCCCGGTCGCGGCGGCGGTGCAGGACTGGGCGGGATCAGTTCGTACGCGCCGATGTCGCACGCCCCGCCCTGGGGGCGGGAGACGCCCCGCTGGTCGGTCGCCAGGCAGCCGTTGGCGCTCGTGCCGCCCCGGTCAACCGCCGGGCTACCACCTCGGAGCGCATGCGTGGCGGTGGAACCGGGAGCGTTGACCTGCAAGGGCCCGAGCAGGGGGTTGGTATTCCTGAGATCATGGGGTTGGGTAAAGCCGCAGGAGGAACCGCTATCCAGATTGTAGTCCCCGGAGACGATCGTGCCGAGGCAACTATCGGCGATGAGCGAATTCTTGAGCGTGATCGACGCGCCGAAGCTGGCAGAAAGGCCTGCACTGCCGTTGTTCGTGACGGTACTGCTCGTTACCAAAACGGTGCCGCTATTCACTGCGGTGACGCCACCATCACCTCCAGTCGAGGTGTTGCCACTGATCGTGCTGTTCGTCACCATCATTCGTGCAGAACCGCCGTCGAAGAGACCCCCGCCACCTGCGGCAGCATTGCCACTGATCGTGCTACTTGTGATGTTTGTCGTCGCTGTACTGTTGAGGACGCCACCACCGAAGCTGCTCACGGCAGTATTGCCGCTGATCGTGCTGTTGGTCACGGTCAGCAGCCCGGAATCCGTGTAGATGCCTGCGCCGCCAACGTGTGCGGTGTTGCCGCTCACTTGGCTATCGTCTTGCACTGTTACGGTGCCACTATTGTTGATTCCGCCGCCGCTGTTGCCCGCGCTGTTGGCGATCACTTGACTCTTGTCTTGCAGCGTTACTGTGCCATAGTTCGTGATGCCGCCGCCGCGCCCGCTCGCGGTATTGCCAATCACGCGACCATGATTCTGGATTGTCACCGTGTTCCCGCCGCCTGCATTGAAGATACCACCGCCGTTCCCATTCGCGGTATTGCCATCCGAGCCGAGGCCACCGACGGCGCTGTTGTCGAGCGTCATCACGCTGCCCACATCGTTGTACACCCCTCCGCCATCGCCCGTGGCGGTGTTGCCCAGGACGGCGCTGCCGGTCTTCATCGCCAGATGCGCGTGACGATTCTCGATCCCACCGCCGATGCCTCCCTGCGCCCGGTTGTAGTTGACAACGCTGCCGTTCGTCATCGTCACGGTGGCAAGGTTGTAGACGCCTCCCCCCTCGTACGCGGTATTGTTCTGGATGGCGCTGTTGTCCATCGTCATGGTACCGAGTTGGTTGAAGACGCCGCCACCCGCACTTGTCGTCGTGTTGCCGGAGATGGTCGTACTGCTTAACGCCAGCGTGCCGTCATTCAAAATGCCGCCGCCACTATTGTTGCGGATCAGGCAGCCAACGAGGCTGAGGTCGCCGCTAACGTTGTTGATTCCCCCGCCGCTGCCGCCTTGCACGGTCAGCCCGCTGATCGTCACCGCCGCACCTTGCTGAATGATGAAACCGCGACCAAGCCCACCGGCGTCGAGGATCGGGCCACCCGAACCGCTGATGATGACGGACGTGACGATCGTGATGTCATGCTCGTGGTAGGTTCCGGTTCCCGCATGCACGAAGATCGTGTCACCATCGCTCACGACGCCGACCGCCTCGCCGATTGTGTTATAGCAGGAGAAAGAGGTCGGATCGACACAGACTGTGGTGGCGGCACGCACGGTGCGTGTGGGCATGGCCGCCAGCAGGAGGCCAACGAGGAGCGCCGCCACAATGGGTAGCCGCAGCCGCCCGGGAGAGAGTAAAAGAAGATACCGCATGACCATCGCTCCTTCGCCCATCCGTCTTCACGAATGTCGCCCTGCCTCAGTCAAATGGCGAAGACCGCCGGGTTGTTAGCGTCTGCCGCGAAGACCAATCTCAGATCCGTCGCATCCGCAGCCACATCGAACGGAATGGTGTATGTGGCGGTCGCGCCGGGGGGAACCGATTTGCCGAACGGCTGGGTGTGCTTGAACGTGGCGTAGAAATCGCCCTGTACCCAGTAGTCGTCGGGGACAGGCACGGTGAAGCCCTGCCCGGAGCGCAATGTGAATGCGTCGGAGACGATCCCGTCCGTGCCGTTGACGGTCTTCTTCATAGTCACGACGACGACGACCCATGTGCTCGTCGCGGTCGCGGTATCGTTGTCCGCGCTCCATACCAGATCCGTGCCAGGCCGCTCAACCTTGGTGACAGTCACGATCCAGCCGGGCACGGTGACCGGCTGATTCAGCCCATGCACTTGTGCCTTGCCAATCCCGACCGTTGGGGCAGTGCCTGGCGTCTCGGCATTCGTCAGGTTGACACTGGCGGCGGTCGGCAAGGGACGGCTCGATGTGCCGACCGCGGTGGCCTGCACCCCGGCAGTACGGGTAACCAAGGGCTTGGCGTTCGGTGTCGCGACGACCGTGGGCTGTCCACCGGACGTGGTGGCGGGCGTGAGTGGCGCGGTACCGGTCGCATTCGGGCTACGGATGCTCGCCACGGTCGTTCCCGGCACTGCAGTTGCACCAGGTATCGTTGTGCTCGTCACCTGGCCCGACGATGCCGGGACCTGCGCGACCGCTGTGCTGGTTGTCGGTGTGGCGGTGGCGGACGATTTCCCGGTCAGTTTCGCCGCTGCCCCCGTAAAGATCACTGCTGCCACCATGACCCCTACGATGAGCAGCGCACTGAGGCCGACGAAGGCCGCCCGTGCGCCCCGCTTTCGCGGCGCTTGCGGTGGCGGTTGGGAGGGCGGGGTAGGCCATGCGCCGCCGGGATAGCCGCCCGGAAGCCCTGGCGGCTGGCCCGGCGCGATAGGGGGGCCACCGGCCCACGGCGCGGCGGGCGGGTACGAATTCGGTGCGGGTGGTTGTCGGGTGTCCATGGCATACTCCTGACGCTCTCTGCTGTTGCCGCATTTCGCCTGCGATCATTACCGTTAGCTGCACGCCTCACCATAGGCGTTCGCCACTGCGGCATAGTCCGTTATGTAGGACGGGTTATCGAGACCGAAGTACCGCTGACCATCGGCGCTCCCATCATCGAACGGGTTGCCGCCCGACGTGACGTTGCGTTCCGCCAGGTCCACTAGACGGCGGTAATGCGGGATCACGTCGCTCGCCTTCCCGAAGGTCGCGTCTGCGGCATCGGGCATGGTGGCGAGCGTATCCAGGTCCGCACGCAGCGTGGCGAAATTGAAACGCAATGGCGAGGCGGGGTCTGTGTAAGCATCGAAATTGTCACCTGGAGCGAGGCTTATCATCTCGGCAAGCGGGACCGGGAAGAAATCTCTGAATGCCGCAGTGACGGCGGCACAGTCCACTGTGGGGGCGGCGACGGTGTGGAGGGGAGCGAGGGCACCCTCGCTGCCCGCGGCGAAGATGCCACTGAGCAGCACGAGTGTCATACCAAAGCCAATGAACGGTTGGTGCATTATCATCATCGCGTCCCCTCCTCTACCGCAAGGCCACCATGCCCCGGCATTTCCATCGCGTGTATTGCTGCTCGGTCGCGACCACACGCCCTTCCTTGCCGGTCGCTCCGCGCCCCGGGGCGCGGAGCGTACCTCCCCTTACCCCTTCTGCTCGTGCTGCGGCAGCATCGGGAGCACCAGCGGCGTCGCTGCCTTCACCTCCTGCGGCACCACGTACTTCGCCAAGCGTGGCGCTGCCACGTCCTTCCGCTTCGCTACCACCCGGTAACTGAACGTCCCGTTCAACTCGCTCGCTTTCTTCCCCGCAGCGGCGGCGGTCGTGCTCGGTGCCGCCGTCACCGCGAACCCAGTGGCGGTGCGGTGCGCAACGTGCAGATGATGCTCATCGTGTGGCATGCAGAAGACGTGCAGCTTGCTCGTGTCCACCACCGCCGCAAAGTCCGCGTCCAGCTTCATTTCCGCCTTCCCCGCCGTCAGCGTCCCCTCCCCAAAGTCCTCGAACCACGCCTCCGGTGACTCCACACAATACAGCAGGCGGTGTGTGCCATCGGGATGCGGCACCGCCGCGCTCTTGGTCCCGCCCGCTGTGTAGTTGCCCTGGATGTAGAGGTCGCCGGGAGCGATGGCACCGTTGTTGTAGATGTTGACGGGACCGGCAAACTGACCGGCAATCGCCCCCGCGACACCGGCACCTGCGGCAAAGCCGACGGTGCCACTGACGTTGGCGACCCCGAAGAGAGCGAAGCCGGGGGCGCTGTTGACGGCACCGACGACGCCATAGGGCTGACCAGCGCCGCCACCCGAGACACCGAAGACGCCGACGCCGCTCGTGCTGGTGCCATAAACGCCGGTGTTGCTCGTGCTCTGCCCCACCACTCCCGTCCCAACGGAGGCAACGCCGTTGACCGCGTAGCCGCCGCCCGTGACGGTGCCATAAACGCCCGCGCCGTTGCCCGCCTTGCCATAGACGCCGTAACCGCTGTTGGGGATACTGCCCCGCACACCGATCGGGAAGCCGGTCTCATTGCTGGACGTGTCTCCCCCACCATTTCCCTGCACCCCCGTGCCGTTCCCAACCCCTTGCACGCCGACGCCACCGGTGGCGACACCGTAGACGCTCGCGCCGTTGCCCGCCTTGCCGTAAACGCCGTAGCCGGTGTTGGAAATACTGCCCCGCACGCCAATCGGGAAGCCGGTCGTATTGGTGGACCCGTCACCGCCGCCGTTCCCCTGCACCCCGGTACCAATCGGCCCGGCGCTGTAGCCCTGCACCCCTACCCCATTATTGTCCCCGCTGGCTGCCTCGACGCCCGTGCCCGTGCCCTGCCCGGTCGCCCGCACCCCGATGCCATTCGGTCCGCCGCCCACCCCAACCACGCCATAGCCGCTGGTGCCGCCGCCGTTCCCGATGACCCCTGCATCCCTCCCCGAGCCGTCCCCTTGCACCCCAATCCCCCTGATGCCGTCGCCGTACCCGTAGACGCCTAGCAGACTGCCTTGGCAGGCAACTCCTCTGTCGAGAAAAGTCCCATTTGACCTCGTACCAGTGTAGAATCCATCCCCTGTGATACCGGTGGCGAAGAATCTGGAGTCAGCAGTAATCCCCGCCGCCACCGGCTGGCTGGTCTGCTTCGCCACCATCCCCGCCACCAGTGCCGCCGCCCCCGCGATCAGCCCCCGCCGCTTCACCAGGTGCCACTTCTCGCTCGGGTCGTTCGCCCTCTGCTCCGCTGCCATCGCTATCTTCCTTTCCCTGTCATGCGTCCCCATACTACCGCCCCACCAGTCTGCGTCACCGGCGGCACAAAGACCACGCGCAATCGGCACTTTTTCCGGCATTTTTATCGGCACAAATTTCGTGTAGAATAGTCATATTGATTTCTCGTCAATAGCGACACAGATCACAAGGCTACCGAAAGGCGGAGCGTGTGAGTAGCAATCGGCGGACAATCGCCCCCACCGGGCAAGCGCGCGCGGGCCTTCACGCACCGCGCGCGTTGCATCCCGAGACGATCGGCGACCTCCTGCTGCGGTATCGGGTCGCGGTGGGACTGACGCAGAAGGAACTGGCGGAGCGAGCGACCCTCAGCGTCCGGGCAATCGGCGACATCGAGCGCGGTGTCAAGCAGCATCCTCACCGCGAAACGATCCGCCTGCTTGCTGACACACTCACGCTTTCCGATGAGCAACGTGACTGTTTTCTGGCGGCCGCCCGCCAGCAACGCACCCCGGCGCCTACGCTCGCGCCGGTGGTGTCGGTGCCGTCGAACCTGCCCGCCCAGGTCACGCCGCTCATTGGTCGGGCGGACGCCATGCGGTCAGCGTCTGCCATGCTCCGGGGTGGTCATGCGCGCCTGCTGACGATCACTGGCACGGGTGGCGTGGGCAAGACCCGGCTCGCGATTGCTGTCGCGGACGACATGCGCGCGAATACGCTGGACGGTGTCGTCTTCGTCCCGCTCGCGGCGGTGCGTAGTGCGGCGCTGGTGCCCGCCGCAATCGCGCAGGCGCTCGGCGTCCGCGAGCGATCGGGGTACTCGTTGCGGGGGATGATTTTTGACACGATCGGGCAGAAGCGGCTGCTCCTCGTCCTCGACAACTTCGAGCATCTCTCGTCCGCCGCATCACTCGTCGGCGACGCGCTGGCAGCATGCCCGCAACTCATCGTCCTCGCGACGAGCCGCACCCCGCTGCACGTCTACGGCGAACACCTCTTTCTCGTTCCTCCACTCGCGTTACCGGACACAAGCCAGACGAGCGATACCGCAGCGCTCGCCCGCGTTGCGGCGGTAGAACTCTTTATCCAGCGCGCGCAAGCGGCCCGGCCTGATTTCCGGCTAACCGCTGATACTGCTGCAACGATCAGCGCGATCTGCCACCGGCTGGATGGCTTGCCGCTCGCCCTCGAACTGGCGGCGGCGCGCATTCGGCACCTCTCCCCGACCACCCTGCTCGCGCGACTGGAACGGCGGCTGCATGTCCTGACGGCGGGGCCGACGGATCGGCCGGAGCGTCAGCAAACGATGCGGGCCGCGATTGCGTGGAGCCACGATTTACTCAGTCAAGAGGAGCAGCGACTCTTCCGGCGGTTAGCCGTCTTTGTCGGCGGCGTCACGCTGGAAGCGGTGGAAGCGATCTTCAGCGAACCCGGTGACGCGTCGGCATCCATTCGCACGGATGTGGAATCCCTCGTGGACAAGCAACTGGTGCGCGCTGAGGAAGACGCGGGGGCGGTGCGGCTGACGATGCTGGAGACGATCCGCGAGTACGCACTGGAGCAGATGGCGGCGAACGGTGAGACGGAAGCGATGCTGCGGCGCCACACGGCATACTTCCTGACGTTTGCGGAAGCGGCGGAACCCGCGCTTATCGGGCCGGTGCACAAGCCCATCCTGGCCCGGCTGGAAGTGGATCACGAGAACCTACGGGCCGCGCTCCAGTGGGCGCGGGATGCCGCCGAACCGGGGATTGGTCTCCGGCTGGCAGCGGCGCTCTGGCCGTTCTGGAATGTGCATAGTTATCTGCGTGAGGGGCGCGAGTGGCTGGAGATTTTCCTGGCGCGGACAGTCGGCAACGACCAGCCCGGTGATGCCACCACGCGGGCAAAGGCACTCAGTGGAGCAGCGATGCTGGCGCACCAGCAGGGTGACGTCACACAGTCGGCGGCATACGCGGAGGAGTGCCTGACACTGTACCGGCAATGGGAAGACAAGCGGGGCATCGCGTTCGCCCTCAATCTCCTGGGGGCTGCGGCATTCGAGCACAACGACTACGAGCGCGCGACGGCACGCTATACGGAGAGTCTGGCCTTGCGCCGGGAGATTAGGGACCACTGGGGTATCGCTGGTTCGTTGAATAATCTGGGGCGTACCGCGCGGTTCCAGGGTGACTTCGCGCGGGCGGCCGCCTTCTACGAGGAAAGTGAAGCCCTGCGTCGCGAGATCGGGGACAAACTCGGCGTCGCCATCGCGCTCGGCAATCGGGGCCATATGGCGCGCGATCAGGGCGACCATGTCCGCGCAGGGCCACTGCTCGAGGAGAGTTTGTTGCTCTATCAGGAGATGCAGGACAAGCGCGGCATTGCCATAGTCCTGAACCAACTCGCGCAACTTGCACACGATGTGGGTGATACCCAGCGTGCGCGTATGCTCTGCGAGGAGAGCCTGGCATTGCGGCAGGACATTGGCGATAAATGGGGCATCGCGAATAGTCTGAGTACCCTCGGAGAGATCGCATACGCGGCGGGTGACCATGCACGGGCACAGACGCTCTATCAGGCGAGCCTCGCGCGCTACGCGTCCATGCATAACGTCCTGGGCATTGTGGAATGTCTGGAACGCCTGGCGCGGCCGATGGCTAGGCAGGAAGAGTGGGAAGAGGTGGCGCGGTTGCTTGGAGCTGTCGCTGCCTTGCGGGAACACATTCGGGTGCCAATCCTGCCCATTGATCAGCCGGTTATCGAGCAGATCATCGTGGCAGCGCGCGCGGTATGCAGCGACGACCTGTTCACAGCAACCTGGAAAGCCGGACATCGAGCGCCGCTCGAACAGATCATTGCGGACGCGGTAGGAAAAGACGCCGGTATCCCGTCGTGAGTACCGCGACTCGTTTTTCGCTCTTGTGGCCCTCCCTCGTCTTGTTCGTCCTTCCCCGCATGGTATCATGGATACATCGTCGGTTGTACGACATTAGCGGTGAGAGGGAGAGACGGTGGCATTGCTGATTGTGGAGTGTGTTGAAGCGGCGCTCAGTCGTGCTCGCTTCGAAACGATCCCGGAAGATGGAGCGATATTCAGCACGATTCCTGAGTTCCCAGGGATCTGGGCAAACACGGAGACGATTGAAGCATGCCAGAGCGAATTGGCCAAAGTACTCGAAGGATGGCTGCTCCTAGGTATCGCCAACCATGACTACTTGCCGGTACTCGATGGCATTGATCTGAATATCAAACGCGCGACCAGCGCCACTGTCGCGAACGTGGCATAGTGCCACCGATTGGTTCGATCAAGCGGATTGATCTGATGCGCGCGATGCGTGCTCTCGACTTTACCGGGCCGTACGAAGGCGGCAAGCAAGTATATGGAACGAGTGGGTGGGCATCGCGTTCGCATCCCAAATCCTCATCGTGGGGAGATCGAAACGGGACTCCTGACGCGTATTCTGCGTGAAGCGGGCATCTCTCGCGAACAGTGGGAACAACGATAGACCGTCGGCAGTATCAACGAAAGGAATCATCCATGTCTGTGACCGGCACGGGAAAAGGAACGAAACCCGCAGGGCTGGAAGGTGTTGTCGCCTGCGACTCCGCCATTTGTGCCGTGGATGGCGAGCGCGGCGTTCTCAGTTATTTCGGCTATGACATCCATGACCTCGCCGATCATGCCTCCTTCGAGGAGACGATCGCCCTGCTCTGGTCCGGCGAACTGCCAACACGGACGGAACTCGACGAACTAACGGGCCAACTCGTGGACGAGCGGCAGCTACCCGAACAGGTGATGGGCCTCCTGCATTCCTTCCCGAACGATGCGCGCCCGATGCACGTTCTTCGCACTGCAGTCTCCGCGCTCGGCATGTATGACCCCGAGGCGGAAGACAAAAGCATGGCATCGAACCGGCGCAAGGCGATCCGCCTCACCGCGAAGGTCCCAACGATCATCGCTGCCTACGACCGCATCCGCAAGGGCAACGAACCCGTCGCGCCGACCCGCGATCTCTCGACCGCCCGCAACTTCCTGACGATGCTTCATGACACCCCACCGACCGACACCGAGGAAAAGGCGCTCGATATTGCCCTTACGCTCCATGCGGACCATGAGTTGAACGCCTCGACCTTCGCCGCCCGCGTCGTCGCGGCCACTCTCGCCGACTTCTACGGCGCGACGACGGCGGCCGTCGCCTCGCTCGCCGGACCGCTACACGGCGGCGCGAATGAGGAAGTGGTGAAAATTCTCGATCAGGTCGGCAACCCGGAACGCGCCATCGCCTACGTCCACGAGCAGATTGCGGCGCACAAGAAGATTTCCGGCTTCGGCCATCGCGTCTATAAGGCGGAAGACCCGCGCGCGACGCACCTGCGGGAGATGGCGCGGCAAGTCTGCGAGGAATCCGGCAACGAGAAGATGTTCCTCACCCTGCGCGCGATGGAGGACATGATGCTCAAGGAAAAGAACATCCACTCCAATGTAGACTTCTATTCCGGCACCGTCTACCGCGCCCTCGGCATCCCGGATGACCTCTTCACGCCTGTCTTCGCGATCTCTCGCATGTCCGGCTGGGCGGCGCATGTCCTGGAGCAGTACGCGGATAACCGGCTGATCCGCCCCCGCGCGGAATACACCGGTCAGTATGACCGCCACTATGTGCCGATTGAGAAGCGATAATCGGATGAAATGTGCAATGAGTAGCGAGCAATGAGTGAGGGCCTAACGTTTCTGTCATTGCTCGCTACTTTAGGAGAATGACCCGATGCGCGCGCGTCATCCTCTCTGGCGATCCTTCGATTTTTTGCTGATCGTCATCGTACTCGCGCTCGCGGCCTTCGTCATCTTTGCCGTCGTCACGGCTATTCGGGCGTAAACAGGTAGCGTAGGCTGGAAAGCCTACGCTACCACTCGCTACTCGCTACTTCTATCGGCATGCCGCCCTCGCGCGCGCTGGCGTAGATCGCCTGGGTTAGTTGGGCGACGGCAAGGCCGCGTGCGGCGTCCGATGCACTGAGATCATTGCGCGCAATTGCGGCAACGAACTCCGCCTGCGGAGTCGTGGACTCCGGTCGCTCGCCTTCGGGCAGGACGAGGTTCGTGCGCGGCGTGCCGATCCAGCCGACATAGTTGTCCGCGCCGATGTGGCGGATGTTGTCGCGATCCCAGATTTCGATTGTTCCCTTCGTGCCGACAATCGTGATGTTCCAGCGCGTTGGCCCGCGCCCGACCGCCGCAAGGGTTGCCACGCGCCCGCCATTGAAGCGGATCACCGCGCCGTTGATGATGCCCACCTGCTCGCCGTCAGTATCATTGAAGGCCGCGGCGGTGTCGGGCCGCATATTCGTCAGATAGAGCATGAGGTCCACGAAATGGCTGCCGGTATCCACGAGCATGCCGCCCTCGCTGAGCGTCGTGGAGAGCCGCCAGCCACCGAATGCGCCCCACTGCTGCGTAATCTGGCCGGAGTAAAACCCAATGTCGCCGAGGTTGCCGTCTGCGATCTGCTGATGGGTATAGCGATACGGTCAGAGGCGCGGATTCTGGTATGAGACCATCAGGATACGCTCCCGCGCCGTCGCGAGGGCGATCAACTCCTGCGCCTGCTCAGGCTGCGTCACAAATGGCTTCTCGCTCAGGACGTGCGTGCCCACCTCCAGCGCCTCCTTGATGTGCTGATAGCTGATAACGGAGGCCATGCGGCGTCATGATAATCACGCCGTCGAGGTTCGTCTTCAGCATCTCGCGGTAGTCGTGATACGCCTCCGCGTCCTTCAGGTCGGGGAATTCCTCAGTGAGTGCGGCGATATTCTCCTCCCTCACGTCCGCCACCCCCGCAACGACGACCGTTGGAATCTCCCATAGCACCCGCCTATGCTGGTGGCTGATCCGCCCGCAGCCGATCAACCCAAGCCGGACAGGGGAAGTGCTGAGTGCTCCAGGTGCCCTTTGGGCAGGATGAGTGCTGAGGCGAATGGGATCAGTCGTCATCGCGATCCCCTTCTCCGATGCTTGCCCTTGTCTGACCAGATGGCATTGTCTCTTCCCTTTCCTCGGCACTCAGCACTCAGCACTTCCCCGCGTCCTTAGTCCTTCCCCGCTACCCACTTGACGGCGTTGTGGATAACATGCTGCACGTCGGGCCGGTAGAAGGTCGGGTTTTCCTCGTGGCCGGGGCGATAGTAAAAGACACGCCCCTTGCCAATCTGGTAGGCGAGGCCGGAGCGGATCTGCTTGCCATTCGGAAAGGTCGAGTGGAAGACGACGGCATCCGGCGTGCCGATCTCGAACGGCTCGTCGTACATCTCCTCATCGTCGAGCACGATCGTCGAGACGCCCTGCGCGACCGGATGTTCGGGCATAACGACTTCAATATTCTCCGGCCCAGCGTCGTGCTTCCAGCCACCGATAAATCCCGGCGCGCCAATCAATTGCGTGAAGGGCTTGGACATATGCGACGAGTGGAGCGGCACGAAACCCATCCCCCGCTCCCGCACATGCGTCATTACGCGCTCGACATTGACATCCTGCACATTGCGATGGAGCAGGTGCCCCCACCAAACAAGGACATCGGTATTCGCCAGTGATGCCTCGCTCAGTCCTTGTTCATCGTCCGTGAAGGTCGCAGTGCGCACTGCCAGATTCGGATCAGACTTGAGCGCGGTCGCCACGGCGTCATTGATGTCATGCGGGTACGCGAATTTGGGCGCGGTGCCTTCGGACCAGACCAAAACGCGGATTTTGTTGCTCGCTGCCATTGGATTACCTACCCCCTGCCCCCTCCCGAAACGAGAAGGGGAACTGGGCGCATGCTATGCGCCCCTACATCGCGACATCACCCCTCCGTTTCCCTCCTCCTTGTTGGGAGGGTGCTGGGGGTTAGATTTCCCCATATCATGCCACAGGATACGCAACTGCGGACAATCGGGTGGATCGCGTCGGATTCCGCAATCAGGATGCAGCGACGAAAACGGCTTGTATTCGGTCCGCTAATCTCTCCGCAGTGCGGCCATTATTCAGATCGAGTATCCCCACATTGTAGCGGAGTTCGCCCCCGGACTGCGTGGGCTGCATGCGGGCCGCCGCGTCCGCGATCCCCTGCCGCGTCAGCGGTGTGCCGACGAGCGTATACAAACCCTGTCGCACCCTGCGGATGATCGGCAAGCGACTTCAGTGTACGGTTGAGGCCGCACGGCACGTCACCCGCTGCCCAACTCACTGCGAAAATTTCGCCAAATGTGACGACGGGGCCATGTACGCGAAAGCAAGCGACCAGCGCATTTTCGGCATCGTTCAATGCGTAGTCAGCATCAAACCGCCGCACCCGCTTGAGGCAGTCGCCATCCGGTGTGGCGAGACCGAGCCGGAGCGCGACCGCTCGCACAATTTCCGTGGGCGGTGTGGGGAACTGCCGCCGCCTCATGATGCTTCGCGAGCGCGGCACGCAGTTCGCGCGAGGTAACACACTCCGCGACCGCGAACACCTTCCGCATGACGCTCTCGACCCCTGCATGTGCGGCGCGCTCGCACCAGAGCCACTCCGGCGCGATCTCCGTATATCCCAGCGAGGGCAGGACGGCGCGAATTTCCGCGTCGCCGGTGTCGTCCCTGAGCCACGCGGGCGTCAATGCGCCGCAGTTCCGGCTGAGCGCGTCAACGCGCGAGCGGATCGCGGTACGGAGCGTGCGTTGCCTCTCGGTCAGCCCCTCGCGGGCGGCGACGATGCGTTCCTCGATCGCGGCGAAAGTTAGCGGGGCCACCGGGTCATAGCGATAGCGCACCATCGCGCGCTGCGGATCGGTCAGGCCCGCGAAGAGGGCACGAAATTCGGCGTCGAGCGTCCCCTAGCGCAGCGTGTGGAACAGCGCCCGCGCGAGATTGAGGTCTTCGGCGGTGCAGTGTGCCGGATCCTCCCAGCGCTCGGCCAGCGCGTCCATCGTCATCGGACCCTGGATCGTCCGCACTGTGAGGTCGGGAAGCAAGCCTGCCGCGTGCGATCTCCCCAGCAATCGCTAGCGCGTAGCGGCGCAACTCCTCGGCATCGCGCACCTGCATGGGATGATGAGCAATCGGCGCGTGGCAGGCCAGCGCGCGGAGATAGCGCACCGTCTCCGGGCCAATCCACCGAATGCGCGCCAACGCCGCATTCGGGAGAGCGTCCGCCTGTGCAAGTGAGGTGATGCCCGCGCCAAGCAGGGCATTGCGGATTTTCGGCGGCAGGGCATCCAGAATCCCGTCATATGCCGGGACAGGCGCCCGCCGTTGCGGTTGTCGGTGTGCGTGTTGCGTTGTCTGCACCATGCGTCGTCTATTTTCGTGCATCAAGACCGGTACACCGCGCGCGTATCATTACGATGATCGCATCGCACGATGAGAGGTGTTCACCGCGTCCGATGCAACCAGCGATTATGGGGCGCGGGGAGGATGGACGAGCGCGGCTTTCCGCGTAACAATGGCGCTGCCGGGAATGCCGCCTGCTCGATCGGGGCGCTCGAGGTGTACGTTCTCGCACCGAATCCGGCCCCAACGCTACGACCAGGCGGTGTAGTGCAGAGCGTCTCGCCCGCCCCGTGCCGGTCTCGCGTCATTAGCGATCTAATCTCCTGCTCCCCTTTCTCATCGCCTGACAGGAATGTCATCGCGAGACAGGCACAGGACTCCATCAATCGTCAGACGTACCGCTATCATGACACGAATAGCGGCATGACGCGCGCTGCGTATCCGGTATGATGACCACGTAGGATACGCCGTCAATAAGGGAACAGGAAACGACCGTATGACTCGCACGACACCACCGTCCATGTCCGCGCTCTCCCGGCGGGAATTTCTCACACTTTCCGCTACCATTGTGGCGTCCGCCTCGCTTGCGGCCTGCGACGGGTCGAAAGCGGCGGCGCCCGCCACGACCGCGCCGTCCCCCACCCCACCGACACCGATGATTCCGCCGCTGGAGCCGACAACTACGCTTCCGCCTGCGGCGACGATCAGCGTATCCAAGCAGGCGCCATCGTCCACACTGCCCGCAAACCCGACGAGCGCTGCAGATGGAACAGCAACGCCAACGGCCCCCATAGGCTCAACAACCACGAGCAACACGCCGGCCGACGCGCAGACAATCCTCAATGTCAAACAGTACGGCGCGGCAGGTGACGGCACAACAGACGATACTGCTGCGATCCAGGCGGCAATTGATGCCGTCCCGAATTCCGGTGGCACGGTGATCTTTCCGCCGGGGACGTATATCGTCGCGCCGAAGAAGACAGTCGGCATCGCCATCAAGAGCAACCTGCGCCTTGCCGGTTCAGGCAAGGAGTCTGTCTTGAAGATCAGGGATCATCTCGGTGACTGGCAACGCCTCCTTTCCCCACGCATGCTCACCGGGAATGTCGAGAACTTCGCGGTCGAGGACCTCGCGTTCGATGCCAATATCCAGAACAATCCCGAATCGCTGATCAACGAGAAGAAAGATCAGACGTACCAGACCTTTATCCACATCACATCCGGCAAAAATCTCACCGTTCGTCGCTGCCGCTTCGCGCCCTATTCCGGCGTCTGGGCGGTCTCGTTCGTCGGGCAGAAGATCGACAATTGCGCCGTGACGGATTCATATTTTCAGTTTGTCATGCGGGACGCTAACCCGGACTACGACAACTCGGCGGTTTACGTCGAAGGGACGCACTATGTCTTCTCCGGCAACACCTTCGAGAGCGTGCCGATTCCGCAGCGGGGCGCGCGCGCCTGCATGGAGGCGCACGGCGGCCCGGCGGAGGTCTTCAACAATACCGCCACCGGCTATCAGACGATCCTCAACATCGTCGGCTCGTACTATCCGGGCGGTAGCCCTGGCGACGTGAACTGCCACGACAACACCTGCACCGACGCGCTACAAGGGATCATGCTCTGGCCGACGCTGCCGAATAACCTGAAAAACGTCACCGTCGCAAACAACACGATCACCATCGCGCAGACGAAACATGGTGCGGTAGATACGGCAGGCATCTACATTCTCTTTTCTGCGGAGGCAAAGGGACTAGCGGGGAATATCACGATCGCGAAGAACACGATCCGCTTTCAGGACGAAAACACGGGCCGCTCCGGAGACTTCTATTACAACTCCTCCGGCATCGGGTTGCACAACCTCGGCGGCGTCTCCGGTGTCGTCATTGACCGCAACAGCATCGAACTCGCCCCAGCGGCGGGCATTGCGATTGGTCTGGCCGAGCCTGGCACACGATTGTTCGATAATGTCCGAGTGTCGAACAACACGATCACCAATCCCGGTCAGAACCTCGGCTTCCCCCCCGCATTCCGCGCAGGCATACTCGTTAACTCGTCCGCGTCGAACATCGAAATCAGCGGCAACACGATCGCGGACACCTTCCTGACGCCGCGTTGTCCCGCTGCCATCGCCTTCGATGCAGCGACCGGCAACGTCTACAAGGAAATCACGGTGACGAACAACACGATCACGGCCACTGGCAAGAATCTGCCCCTCATCCTGCCCGCCGGTACTCAGCGGTAAGGAACGACTTTGTCTGGCAGTGCTATCGCGAAACGGTATGACGCATCACGGTGAATTAGGACTTGGCGGTATCGGTCAGTCATCGAAGCGTCCTCTGCCAGGGCACCGTGTATCATGATTGCGGACGCACAGGAGGGCCGCTACCGATCGGTAGCGGCCCTCCTGTCCGGAAAAGGACCCCGTGACTGCCCGTTACGCTACGCCCGCTGGCTAAAGGGACCGTCCTTGTAGAGGATGTCCGGCGTGCTCGTGTCCACCGGCGTGTACTGGTAGCTGTTCCCCGGCATCGGACTCAAGAATCCTGCCGCCTTCACCGCTCCCGGTGCGTCAGAACGGCAGCAACTGACGGAACGCATAGAGGAAATGCAGACTCTCAACGACGGTCTGATCGCGGCGATTCAACAGAAGCATCAATTCATCATCGCAATGAGCCATCGCTTGCGTACGCCCCTTACCACAGTGGTCGGCTTCGGCGAGATGCTGGCAGCAGGAGAAGTGGATGATCCCGCAGACCGACACATGATCTTTGGAGACATCGTCACCGCCGGTCAAGTGATGCTCGGCCTGATCGAAGACATGATCGCCCTTGCGCGACTTGATGCCGGTAGTCTCCGACTCATGCGTGCAGACATCAGCGTCGCAGATGTTCTGGATGGGGCGAGTGAGCGCCTTGACGTCCTGGCCGCGTCGCGCCAGCAGCGAGTGGTAATCGAGATTCCCGCAGACGACCCGCACATCTTCGCGGATGAGCGATGGACCATTGAGATCGTCCTCAAACTTGGCATGAACGCGCTGCGTTTTTCTCCGACTGGTGGTACGATTACGCTCCGTGGTCGCGAGTCCGATCCGACGCACATCGCGATCGAAATTCGCGACACGGGTGTCGGTATTAGACCCGAAGACCAGGCGAAAGTTTTTCAAGGATTCTCCCAGGAGATGGACGCCTCCAATACAGGACATGGGACGGGACTCGAATTGGCCCTTGCTAAGCGGCTTGTTGAATTACAAGGCGGTACAATTACCTTCGAGAGCACGCATAGCATCGGTACGACGTTCACGGTGACCTTACCAAAGAGCGGCGTCACACAGGACGCGCGCCTATCGCCCACACCGCCGGGTGTGATAATCGATATCTGACGCATATATTCAGCGCCTCTACGCGCACATCCCCATGACTACATCGCTCAGTGCGAGAGACCGCCGAGTACAAGCCAGAGTGTTACCGTCGCCGCGAGCAACATTGGCGGGGTGGTGATGAGGCCGATGCGCAGGTAGGAGCGGGCGCTCACCGCGACGCCGCGCTTACGCACGATCGCCAACCAGAGCATCGTCGCCAGCGAGCCGAAGGTGAGAATACTCGGCCCGATATTCGTCCCGATCAGCGTCGCGAAGGCGAGATGATCGGGCACCGGCGTCGCGACCGCGCGCAGCAGAGTGATCATCGCTGCGATCATCGGCACGTTGTTGACCACATTCGCACCAATGCCCGTGCCGAAGGCAATGACAAGCAGCGTGCCCAGGCTCTGCCCACTTGGGAGTGTGGGGAGGTGCGGGAGCCACGCGCGCTCCAGCCCGCGCACTACCGTGAACATCGCAACCACAAAGGGAAAGAGCGACCAACTGACACTGCCCATCAGGTCGCGCCCCGTCACAGTGCGCCGCGTCGCCGCGATGATCGCGAGAACGACCGCACCGACGCATGCAGGGATAGCGAGCGGTAGGGCAAGCAGGCCAAAGGTAAGCAACCCCGCCAGAACCAGGCAGAGACCCACAGCGGCGATCGCGAATCCAGGGGGCGGATCGTCGTCAGTCAGCGCCGTCGTCGCGAACCGGCGCGGTAGTTGGTGGCGAAAAATGACAAAGAAGATGCCGATATTGACGGCGAGCGCCGCGAGGTTCGGTAGGAACATCACCCGGGCGAACTGCACAAAGGAGAGATGGAGGAGATCGTAGATCAAGATATTCGTCAGGTTGGAAATCGGTAGAAAGAGCGATGCGGTGTTGGCGACAAAGACGCAGGCGAAGAGATACGGGAGCGGTTCGATTGCCAGCCGCTCCGTCAGTGCGTAGACAATCGGCGTCACGACGATGATTGTCACATCGAGCGAGAGAAAGGCCGTCACAAGCGTGCCGAGTAGGAAGACATTGAAGAGAAGTAGCCGACCGTCCCCACGCGACAAACGAGCGGCCCGCACCGCGAGCGCGTCGAAGACGCCCGCATGCTCCACGACGCCCGTGACGAGCATCATCCCGAGCAGAAAGAGCAGGACATTCGCGGTCTCCGCAAGGATGCGCGCGAAGTCTCCCGGCGTCGCGAGACGCAGCGCAAGCATCGCCACGGCCCCGATGGATGCCCCGGTCGCTTCGTTCATGCCCCTGGGGCGCAGAAAGATGAGCGCCAGCGTCAGCAGGAAGATTGCTGCGCTCAGGAGGAGATTCATGTGCGACCTACCGACGCATTGGCCCGCATGTCCACTTCCTTTCGTCATGTGATTGCGCGAACGGGGCAACCGCACGGCGTATCATTCCGTACTCTGGCCGGAAACTCAACCCCTGTCGCGCGGGATGGGTATTCCCACGCGGCCATGTATCGACAAAAAAGAAAGCCGACCAGCGCCTGTGCGCCGGTCGGTCGAGAGCGATTACGGGGTTGGTACGGGGCTGTTGGTAGCTGGGGCCGCTGTGCTCGTCATCGGAAGCGGGATTTCGACCGTGGCAGCGGTCTGCCCATCGCCTATTCCACTGACGCCGCCAATTGTCACCGTCTGGCCCGGCTTCAAGTCCGCCGTGCTCGCCGTCACCTCCTTGATAATCTGGGTGCTCGCCGCAACCGTGACTGTTTGTGTCGTGCCATCCGCGTACTTGACCGTCACCTGATTCCCGTTGACTGCGGTGACGGTCGCCGCGCCGTGCCCCTTCGCACCGGGGGCACCTTTGCCGCTGGCGGCGGGGGCTTGACCGGGCTGCCCGCCATTGTTCGCCGCCGGATTACTCGCATTAGGCGCAGCGGGCATGGCCGAAGCGCCTGGTTGAGTGCTGGCGCCGGGAGTCATCCTCTTTGGGCCGCGCCCCTTGCTGCCAGCACCGGGTTGGCCACTTGCACCGGCATTCGTGGGAGGCACCGTGCCAGGTTGATTGGTTGTGCCATTGCCGGTGGGTGGAGCCGTCGTACCCGGCGTTCCCGTCGCGGTGCCCGCGCTCGGAGCCGTGCCAGTATTGCCGGGCTGTGTCCCACCGGTGCCACCTGGAGCGGCTTTGCCAACCGACGCGCCCTTACCACCTGCAGCACCAGGAGCACCCTTACCACCCGCGCCACTAGCAGTGTGGTTGCCGAGCAGACCCTTCTCCGCGTACGCACCGAGCGAATTGCCGGTCGGGCCGAAGGAGCGCTGCGGGAGTTGCGTGTTACCAGACTGATTGACGAGGACGGTGATTTTGTCTTCCGTCGTGTTACCGCCCGCGCCCGTGACGTTGAGCGTCAGCCGATGCTCGCCATCGCCCGCAGCCATCGAGTCCCACGGGACGCTCCACATCTGCGTCGTACCGATCTGCTGCATCGGGATTGGCGTGCCGTTATCAATGGACATCGTCGCCGACGCGACGCCCTTGTCATCCCAGATCTTCGCGCGGATGTCCGTCGCGCCGTGGACGACCTGCGTGCCGTCAATCATCAACTGCTCGTCCGAGGGCGAGGTGATCATCGCGAACGGCCACGAGCCGAGCGGTTTGAACTTCCAACTCATGACGCCGTTGTCGAGGTTGATCATGTCGAAGCCGACTGGCCCCTCCGTGACCTGACCGGTGTTCCGGCCCGCTGCGTAGACAGTATGTCCGTCATTGGCGACATCGTTGTAGTGCGTATGACCGGAGTCCACCATAATCACGTTGTCACGCTGGATGACGTCCTGCAGTTGGGACGCAACGGTGTACGAGTGCATAACGATCACGCTCTTGAGGCCGGCCTTCGCCGCCGTATCGAGATCGTTGGTAAGCCAGGTCTTCTCGTCGTTCGAGATGCCACTCATCACATCGAGGAAGACGAAGTGGTACTTGTCCACCGTGAAACTTTGGTAGTTCACCGGCTCCATGTACTTATTGTAGTTCGTGAGGCCACTCTTGAGGTCGTGATCGCCCGGCACAGAATAGAGCGGTACCTGTAGTTGATCGGTTGCCTGCTTAATCAGTTGGTACTCGGCCTCGGTGTCATCGTTGGCGTTGTCGCCGGGCAGAACGGCGAAGTTGACGCCATTCTTCAGATACTGATTCGTGTTGGCGATGATCGTCTGGAGGTCCTTGTAGTTTTGCTGATCGGCCGTCGTGATGTGCAGATCGCCGATATGGACCCAACTGACGACGCCGGGATTTTGCACAGTCGTCGTCGCGCCCGCGTTCGCCAGCCCATTGACGGGGATCGGCCCAACGCTGTTTGTCGGCGTTGCCGCACCAACGCCGCTCCCGGCGGCGAGGGTGAGGCAAAGCATCCCGCCGGCGAGGCAACGGCGCCAACGCGGCAAGCGTCGTGAGGATGTCCGGGTGAGCATGGCTGAATCCTTTCGTGTGCGGCCGATGATGCGAAGTGTGTTGCGTTTCATGTCGTCTCTCTCCTGTGACGATTGGGGTGATGTGGAAACGAGGTGTCGCTATCAGGGAAATGACCGTTGCATCGGGCCTCTTTTCTTTCGGGGGCCGCCATCCGGCCCGCATGTCGGTAGAATAGCGATCACAATTGAATGAACGGGCGCTTGAAAATGAAAAGTTGAAGAAAATGATGCGAGGAGGTTCGTCGCGTCGGTGCGAGGGAGATGCAGGCAGGGAAGTGTTCAGCGCGCGGCGGTCCGCTCGGTCGAGTGTGCCGCCGAAAGCGTCGTCGCACCGGGGAACGTCAGGGTGACGATCGTCCCGCTGCCGAGCGTACTCGCTATGGTTGCGCTGCCGCCGTGAGCGGCGACAATGGCGCGCACGATAGCCAGGCCGAGTCCCATGCCACCCTGCCCGACATGGCGCGGGCGGGCAGGATCGGCGCGATAAAAGCGATCCCAGACGCGAGGGAGATCGTCCGGCGCGATGCCTTCGCCAAAATCCGCCACGGTGACGACGGCGTCGGTCCCGGCTTGCCGAACCCCGAGGGTGATTGTCCTCCCCGGCGGCGTGTATGCCCGCGCATTGGCGCACAGGTTGAGCAGCGCCTGGCGCAGCCGGTCGGCATCACCTGGAACGACGATCTCGCGCTCCATCGGGGCGTCGAAGACGACCGCCCGGTCGCCCGCGAGCAGGCGTGTCTCGTCCACGACCTGCGCCACGAGCGCGACGAGATCCACGGATGCGAGGGCGAGCGTGCTGGCGGGGTCAGCATCGAAGCGCGTGAGGGTGAGCAGATCGTCCACCAGGCGACCCATCCGCGCGATCTCGCGCTCCATCATCCGCAGCAGCCGCGCATGCGCGACGGGGTCGCCCCGGTCCGCGCCCATCATCAGCGCCTCCACACCGCCGCCGAGTGAGGTGAGGGGCGAGCGGAGTTCGTGCGAGACGTCCGCAATGAAGCGACGTTGCGTGCCGAAGGCGGCATCGAGGCGACCAACCATCTGGTTGAATGCGCGGGCGAGATCGGTCAGTTCATCCCCGCCCGGCGGCACCGCGACGCGGCGGCTCAGATCGCCGTCCGCGATGGCGCGACTCGCCGTTGCCATGCGACGCACGGGCCGCAGACCTCCCCGGACGATCAGCACGGTGAGCGCGGCAGTCGCTAGGAGAGCGAGGAGCGTGCTGACGACGAGCAGGGAGCGGAGCCGGTTAAGCAGGTCGTCCACGTCCTGCAACGACGTGCTCAACTGGAGCACACCGACGGGCTGCGACGAGGCGACGCGGGTGAGGGGGATCAGCTCGACCATTACCGGGCCAGCGGGCGTCTCCACTTGCAGATGGCGCTCCGCGTTTGTCGCAGCGATGTCGCGATAAGTCGCCGTGTCGAGCAGCGGCGCACCGACCGTGGTGATGCCCGCGAGCGCCAGTCCGTCACCGACCGTGACGCCACCGGTATCGGTCGTGCGCGCGGCGGTGTCGTGCGTCGTGAGAAGGCGGGCGAGATCGGTCAGCGGTTTCGTGTCCGTGAGGGGTGCCGTCCCCTCAGCGATCGCGGGCACGGGCAACGATTGCTTCCCCTTCGGGGGTTTCGGCGGATTCGGGCCGTTCAGCTTCTCGCCGATCGCGGCGGCAGCCGAGCGGCGCAGGCTCTGCGCGGTGCTATCGAGTAGGACGCCGTGGATATTCAGGTAAAGCACGAGCCCGAAAGCCGTCAGGACCGCCATCAGCGCGGCGGACATCATCAGGGTCAGCCGCGCGCGCAGCGGTAGGACGGCGCGGCGCATCGCGATGTTCATGGCTGCAAGGAATAGCCGATACCGCGCACCGCCTGGATGCGTTCGCGGCGATCATCGCCCATCTTCTCGCGCAGATGGCGGACGTAGACATCGACGATGTTGTTGTCAACGGCCTGCTCGAAGCCCCACACACGGTTCAGGATCGCGTCGCGCGTCAACACTTGACGAGGATGCGCCATGAAGTATTCGAGCATGTCGAACTCGCGCGGCGTGAGGGCGAGGTGACGAGCACCATCCGTCACCTCGCGAGTAGCACGGTTGAGGGCGAGGTCTCCGGCGGTCAGGATGCTGCCCGCAGTGATCTGATGGCGGCGGAGCACAGCGCGGATGCGCGCTAGCAGCTCGGCAAACTTGAAAGGTTTCGGCAGGTAGTCGTCCGCGCCGCTGTCCAGCCCCGCGACGCGATCTTCCAAGTCGCCGCGCGCGGTGAGCATGATGATCGCCACGTCGCTGCGGGCGCGCAGGGCGCGGCAGATCGTGACGCCATCCATGCCTGGGAGCATGATATCGAGGAGAACGAGATGCGGCCGCACGCGCTCAAAGGCGGACATAGCATCCCGCCCGTCCCGGACGACATGGACCGCGAAACCCTCGTACGTGAGAACCATGGTCAGGAACTCGATGATCGTTTCGCTATCTTCGACCAGCAAAACGCTGAGTTGCGCGCTGCCATCGGCTCGTGATTCCATCGGTACCGGCCTCTCCGTCGCGATGCAGCACGCTGCTGCCCTCTTCAGAGAATACATGGCGAGAATGAAAGTGAGCCGGGAGAAAAATGAGGAAACGATGAGAATCACGATCCAGCCGTGTCGGGTTAGTGGAGCAAACTTCCCAGCTTAGCCGACCCTCCTACGTGATGGCCGCCTCGTGGAGCGCGCGGCTAATGATCCGCACGAAGCCATCAGGAACCGTTATCTGGTCTACGACCGCTGCCGCCGCGACAACACGACGATGCGCGATCTCGAACTGTGGCTCCCACGGCGCGAGCGCGACCTCCGCTCGCCAAAATGACCGGACGATGACCCGACCCGCTTGTGGCCCCGCGATGCATGTGCCGCGAGAGAAACCCAGAAGATTGGCTCGGACGACGGTCGCGCACGCCTCTTCGTGCATCTCCCGTCGCAGAGTCTCCTCCCATGTCTCATTCCCTTCCGGTCGACCGGCGGGCAGGTCCCAGCGCTCGCCGTCCTGACTAATCAAGACAATCTCGCCATTGCCAGTCACACAGAGACCAGCGGCCCCGTGCGGCGTGCCGTCTGGGGGTGTCGGGGGTGGATGCCACGAGACGATCCAATCCTCGTTGTCTGCTCGAAACGCGATCTCCTCACCATCGCGGGCGGTGGTCTGCCATACTGCCCGATCAGTCTGTCTATCGGTGTGCCCGGTCATCGTTGCTCAGTCTTCTTCCTGTTCGAGCACGTCAATCGAGGCGACTGCCTCTTCGAGTGTGGCGAAGACGCCGGAATAGCCGTCCGACTGGCGGCGCAACAGGTAGGTCGCCTTGCTGTCGGGGGTAAGGCGGTAGGTTACACCCTGGGATTGGAGCAGGTATGCCGTCCGGCCAGCCATGCGGGTGAACGCAGTGAGCGCCCGTCCATGCACCATGCGTGGCTCTTCAATCATTGTCGCGGCTTCTTCCATTGTCGGCTCTCCTTCACATGCAGTTTTCCGTCGCTCTGTCAGCAATTGGCGGACGGTGATTGGTGTGGCTATCCGCGTTAGCCGGACGCCGACACGGTGGACCGCTCCGCAATGTCGCGTCGTAGCCAGGAGACGACCTGAGCATAGGTCAACCCCGGAGGCTGCTTCAGCATCGCCAGGTAATTGGCGGGGACGATGTCGCCGCAGTTCCAGAGTTGGGTCGTGAACCAGCGCGCCCGTCCACGCGCGTCGAGATCGGACCAGCGCTTCGTCTCCTGCTGCTCCCACGGATACTCCTTGGTGGCGTCCGTGTCGAACCACTCCCACCAGCCCGTGTGCTGGGCGCCATATTCGATTGCCTCGCAGAGCATCGCGCGTACATAGACCGGCGCATGGCCGCTTCGTATTGTCATCCTCACAACCTTTCTGTTGTGGTATCCATCATGTTTCGTGGCAAACGCGTGCTTGTATTGCCGCTTGTTTGTGTGACCCCGATAGTAGCGGAACCGACGGTGTCATGATCGCTTCCGATCGGGGGCGGATGCGGTCTGCCGGGGCGGGATACTACTGACCACACACTCGGGGAGTGCGAGCAAGTCGTCCGTCCATTGGTCGTCCACAACCGCCCGCAAATAGGGATCGTCGCGGTCATCAGTCACTTGGACGCGCGCGCGCTTGCCACCTACCTGCATATAGAATGTTTCGCCGCCGGAGTTGATCGCGGCGGTCACTTGCCAGCGTGTCATCTGCCAGCCCTTGCCACCGAGGTGCGTAATTCCCTTATGACGGTCTTGCTGCGGATGCTTTTTCACGCAGGTCACTTCCCGCTCCGCTGGCGAATGCGGTTGGGCCATGGCATGTCCTCCTCTTCAGGGGATCGCAACGCCCGGCGGGTGCGCTCCGGTCCGGCACCGATGTCACTATGGCCTTCAGGGGGCAATCGTGGGTGCGGTCATAAACGAACAGCAGTCAATTGGCCGCTTCTTCCTGCACAGTGTACCACACAATTCAGTAATAACCACAGCGTTGAGGAATAATATAATATTTCTGCACTTTCTAGTTTGGTAGAGGCGCGACCCGATGGTGGTAGAAGTTACGCATTACGGCATTTCCTGTAGGGCAACAGTAAAGGCAGCCCGTGCAGCCGCCTTTGCGTCATTTTATCCGTGAAGCGGCTACTGCAGGAACTCATCCCCAAAGACGACGTGAACAACAGGTGCGTGGGGCAAACCATCCGGCGCATCGGTCGGCGTCCATTGATAGTGGCAATAGGTAACATCCACGATATAGCCGATGGCGGTACGTCTCACTTGCATACTCGCTGCGTCGTCCGGCGTACGATAGGCGGAAACATCCGTTTGGATGTGACACGCTCGATCAGCCGTCAGGATGAGCGCGGATGGAGAGACAAAGGCGCATTCGCCAGGTACGAGATCGAAAATGGTCTCCCGCACGAGTCGCTTTGGCAGTATCGGCTTTGCCAGCATCGTTTCCATCATCGCTTCACTCCTCATCCGTACCGAGTGTCTCACTGTATGTATCATACATCACCGTTCAAATCTTGTCCACGGTCGCATCGTACGGACACGTAGATTCTTGCGTGTCGAACGGCCAATACCCTGGCATTCCATTCGTATGAGAGGCACGCTTCCGTCATACACGCCGTGATGTGAAAATCCCAGGCATCCTATTGACGCGCGGGAACGCCCTTCACCGTAACGCAGCAAGGGACATTGCCGACGACGACTGATCCGGCACCGACGACCGCGCCGTCGCCGACAGTGAGCCACGGCGTGATGTTCGCGCCGACACCGATAAAGGCGCCGATGCCGACACGAATACCGCCCGCGAGGTGCGCGCCCGGCCCGATATGCGCGTACGCCTCGATCACGCAGTCATGATCCACCGTCGCACCAGTATTCACAACGCTGTGGTCACCGAGGATCGCGTCCGGATTGATGACGGCGCGCGCCATTACCGCGACGCCGCGCCCCAATCGCACGGAGTTCGCGATGGTCGCGTGCGGATGAACCGCGTTGCACCAGAGGTCCCACACGCAGGTGCCGAGCCGCTCGACCACCGCTCGGCGCGCGGCGATGTCGCCGATACCGAGGATCAAGCCGCTCGGCATATGCGCGCGATAGGTCGCGATGCCGCCGAGCACGGGGAGTCCGAGCCGCATTGTGCCCCAGGTCGCGGGATTGTCATCGAGAAACCCGATCACCGGCGTTCCCTGGCAGCAAAGAATATCCACGACGACCTTTGCATGTCCGCCCGCGCCGAGAATCAGCACGCCGCTCATGCCGCTATGACCTCATCGGGAGGATGCGCCACCCCCATGTACTCACTCATCGTCGCGTGGCCAGCCTCGTTGATGCCGGAGCACTGGAGGACCTGCCTGATGGTCAGGCAGATGATTGTTAGATCGAGCAGGAACGCCTGATGCGCCACATACCAGACATCGTAGGCGAACTTCTGCTCCCACGCAACCGCGTTGCGCCCATGCACCTGCGCCCAGCCGGTCAGACCGGGGCGCACATCGTGGCGGCGCATCTGCTCCGGTGTGTACCGCTCCGCGTAGTGGACAAAGAGTGGGCGCGGCCCGACGAGACTCATCTCGCCCCGCAGCACATTGAGCAGTTCCGGCAGTTCATCGAGGCTCGTGCGCCGCAGGAACCCACCGAAGCGCGTCATGCGTTGGTCGTCCGGCAACAGGGCGCCGTCCGCGTCCCGCGCGTCGGTCATCGTGCGGAACTTGATGACAGCGAACGGTACGCTATCCTTGCCAAGCCGCTGCTGGCGGAAAAAGACGGGCGCGCCGATCTTCCACCGCACGAGCAGCGCGACAACGAGCAACACCGGCCCCAGCATTATCAGCCCAAGGGTGGTCAGAACAAGGTCAAGCAGGCGTTTGCCGAAGCGATGGTACACCGTGCATCCTCCCTTCCCGATCGAGGATCGTTCGGTACATCTCCAGCACCGCCGCGTTGTTGGTTCTGCCATTGAAAAGCGCCTCGGCGCGGTCATGCCCGCGTGCGGCCATCACGCGCGTCCGCTCCGGGTCGTGCAGGGCATCAAGGATCGCCGCCGCCATCGCCGGGGGGTCCTTGGGCGGCACGAGCCAGCCCGTCTCGCCGTCCACGATCAGATCCGGCTGGCCGCCAACATTCGTGGCGACGACCGGGATACCGAGCAATTGCGCCTCCACCGCCGTTCCCGCCACCCCCTCGGTATGCGACGGCTGCACGGCGATGTCGAAATCGGGCAGCAGTGTCGGCACATCGCTCCGCATGCCGAGGAATGCCAGCCGGTCACCGCACTTTTCCTTGCCATAGGCGCGCACGCGCTCCTCGTAGGCATGCGCGCCATCCCAGCCACCGCCGACGAAGACACCCATCACGTCCGGCTTTTCTTTCAGCACGATGGCGAGGGCGTCAATCAGGTCCTCATGCCCCTTCAGGCCACGCCGCTGGCGCAAATACCGCTTCGGCGCGTACATGATGCCGACCATGCCGACGAGCGGTACATCATCGGGGATGCCGCATTCGCTGCGAATCTTCCCCTTCGGATGGGAAACGTGCTCTTCCAGGTCCACGCCGTAATCGGAGACGAAGAGGCGGTCGTCGGTAATACCGGCGCGGCGATAAATGTCGCAGATCGAGGTGCAGGTGCCGATCCAGTAATCGCGCGGCCCGGCGGTGGCGATCTCGGCGCGGCGGAAGAAGGCGTGTTCGAGATGGAGCGGCCCCGGTACCTGGAAGGCGCGCGGAATCACATGCCGCCTGCCGAGCGCGAGCCGCGCCGTCAGCACCGTGCCGAGGTGATAGCAATGGATGATGTCCGGCTGCAAGTCCGCGACGAGCGCGCGCAACTGCCGGAAGCGTCCTAGCGCGAGCCACGGCTTCATGATCGGAAAATCCGTCTCCATTGGGTAGACGGTGACGCCTGCCGCCTCGTACTCCGCGATCCGCGGCCCACCGCTGGGAGCGGCGAGATGCGCCTCGACGCCGAGCCGGACATGGTCGCGCGTTTGCCGTACCGCCCATGGCGCCCCGACTGACGTCTTCGCCAGGTACAACACCTTCAATGCACCGTCCTTGCCACTCCCCATCGCTGTGTTATTCCTCTCCATATGACCTCAATCAAGGGTTCTGCCTCGCAGGCTGGAAAGCCTGTGTTACCGGTAACACAGGCTTTCCAGCCTGCGTATTCGCCCACGCTTCCGTACGTTCCCGTAGCGCGCGGTAGAAAGCGGTGCGGCGGGCATGCAGCGCATCCTCTCGGTATTCCTGCGCGTACGCGAGGTTGCGGGCGGACATCCGCGCCATCCGTTCGGGATTCGTCACAACCGCGCGGATCGCATTGGCCAGCGCCGCGACATCACCGGGGGGGACCATATCCTCAGGGGGCAGCAATTCGGGGATGCCGCCCATCGTCGAGCCGATGCAGGGCAGGCCGCGCGCCATCGCCTCGATCATCGCGCGCGGCATCCCCTCGGTGCGAGAAGGCATACAGAAGACGTCTGCTGCGTCGAGTGCCGCGCGCACGGCGGCCCCGGCGGTCAGTTGCCCCCGAAAGACAACCTGCTGCTCCGTCATGCCGCGTGCGGCGGCGCGCGCTTCCAACTCTGACCGGTGCTTGCCGTCCCCGATGAAGACGAGCCGCACGTCCAGTCCCTCCTTCACCAGTTGCGCGACCGCGTCAATCTGCACATCCGGCGCTTTGTACATCTGCGCCAGCGAGCCGACGGTAATGAGGGTGAATATCCCGTCACGACGCGGGGTGCGCGGCGCGGCGACGAATGTTCCTTCGGAGAGTTCGACATCGGAGTAATAGGTCGTAAATGACTCCGGCGCAGGCGGGTAGCGGTGTTGCAGCGCGTACTCAGTGACGTATCCAGTCGCCGCCGCGCCCGCGCAAAGCCGCCGCATCTGCGTCGGAAACCACCAGCGGAAGAACGGTCGCAAGGGATGCCGCACCGCGCCAGGCGCGAAGACATCGTACGGATCGCCGAGCGCTTCGACGCCGTAGGGGTGGCCGCCGCGCCGGAGGGCTGGCTCGATCTGCCCGGCGATTGCCGAGGGCACGCGAAAGATCACCGCGTCCTCCGGCCCGACCGCCGCCACCGCCGCCTCAGTCAACCGACGCCGCTGGCGGAGATACTGCCCCGGGCCGAGGTAGAACGGCAGCGCGGCGAAGGAAACCCCCTCGCCATCCGCCCGTTGCCATGTCTCCGGCACGGACGCCACCGCGCGCAGCCGTGCGACGACACGAACCGTATCGAAGACGGCCAGATAACGGCTCCAGAAGGGGCGCGCGAACATCGTCTGCGTCCAGACTGCGCCGTCCGGTGTCCGGTCGAAGCGGTGCTCAATCGAAATGACGAGGTTAGCGCTCATACAGCCTTCTCACTGTCGCGCGGCGTACGGTTGCCAAAGAGCGTCAGCCGCCCGATAGTCAGCGGCGCTACGCGGCGGCTGTCAATGGAGGCAACGAGCCGGATCAACAGATACGGGACAAGCGCATACCAGACGAGCGGGCGGACGACGTCAATGGACTCGCCGCGCGCCCAGAAGATGACAAACCCCGTGAAACTGGCGATCACCGCCAGTTTGGCGGGCGAGCCCATGCGGCAGGCCCAGAAGACGAGTTTTGCGAAGAGGAATCCAACGAGGCCAAGAAAGAGCGGCGCGCCGGGCCAGCCGAAGTTCAGATATGCCTCCGCGATGAACGAGTAGCCAAAGCCACCGCCCTGTGACGCGAAACTCGGGTCCACCAGCCAGACGAGCCAGTCTGATGCGAGGCCGTGCTCGATAGCCGGGTGGACTGCCCAGAAGAGGTTGGGTATCAATGTCAAGGCGGCAAAAAAGTATTGCTCGCCGAGGTCATAACCGCGCACGCTCGGCACAAACGTCAGGGTGTGTGCGATCGTCACCATCGTGCCACCGGTCTCCGTGAGGACGGCGACGAACGGGTTATTGACGCCGGAGAAGGCAGTGGCGAGCGTATGCACCGAGAGGCGATCCGCGCCGCTCGTGTCGCGCGTCGCGGCGATTACCGGGAAGACAACGACAAAGACGAAAAAGGACGCACTCAGCAGGAGCCAGCGCGGGATCGGTCGAATCACCCGGTGCCATAGCCAGGCGTAGGCGATCACCGGACCGATGGCGTGATAGCGTGAGCCGAGAAAGAGTTGCACGAGCGCATAAAGGACGATCACGCTCATCGAGGTGACTCGGCCCGCGCGCGACTGCTTGCTCCCGGCAAGCAGAACGAGCGCGCCCGGCACGAGGAAACTGGCGAGGAACTGCGCGCTCGCTTGCAGACCCATCGCGTAATCCTGCTGATAGAGGGCGAAATAGCCCGAGGCCAGCACGATACTCGCCGCCTGCTTAAGTTGCAGCACCATCGGCACGGCGGAAATGATAATCAACGCCCAGCCGACGAAGCGGATCTCCTCGGCAGAGGGCGATTGCTCGTCCACAGCGGAGAGGCCAGGGAAGAGTGTGCCCGTCTCCCCGCCCGCAGCGATCAGCGCGCCGAGATGGAACGCCCCCATCGCGAGAAAGACGAGCAGGAGCGTCTGAAGCGTCACAGCAGCCGGGAACGAGGAATCGAGGATCATGATTCCCGTGTTGTTCATATGCACGACATACAGGAACGCCGACCCCGCATTGAAGAGAAAAGCGGCGATCAGGAAAAGTCCATATGGATCGAAGACGCTGCCGGTCAGCCGCTTCCACGACCAGAGCGACCACACGAACGAGATGAGCAGCAGGATCGAGGCCGGATACAAAAGCGATCCGTCTGTCCAGCCGAAGAGCGGGCGACCCCAGACAAAGGCAATCAGCACACTGAGGACGAAGAAGAGATGCGCGACGATCGCCATCGCGGCGGCGTGGTCATGCGGGGTGCGGTTGGCGCGATTCATGGCCTCACCCCCAGCCCTTCTTCATCGCTCGCGCGCTTCGATACCGTCAAGGAATGGCGGCGATGGAGAAGGGAGCCGGACGGTGTTCGATCGGTGCTATGGCGGGCGTAAACATACGCCAACGCGTCCCACGATGCCCGCACATCGAACGGTGTTGCCTGAGCAATCACGAGGGTTTCCTGCTGCGACAGCGGCGGCGGGGTATCGCGCGCGGCGAGCACGGCGTCCGCCCATGCGGTGGGGGGGGCAGCAAGCGAAAGGCGATGGACGAGCGGTGGCACAATGTCCGCCTCGCATGGCACAACATCGGAGAAGACGCACGGCAACCGCGCTGCTTGCGCCTCGACGAGCACGAGGCCCAGTCCCTCGTAGTGGGACGGGAAGACGAAGACGTCCATTGCACCCCGCATCAAGCGCGGCACATCGGCGCGCGACCCGGCAAAGATGATGTGCTCCCCAAGGCCCATCCGGTCGGCACACGCCATCATCTCCGGGCGCAACTCCCCTTCTCCGACAAGCAGGAAGCGAACGCTCGGATCGCGCTCCACGACCACACACGCCACATCAAGCAGAAAGGCGTGGTTTTTTTGATCGGTGAACCGGCCGACATGCCCGATCACGAACGCATCTGCTGGGATATGGAACTCGGCGCGCACCTCGGCCGGACATGGAGATTGCCCAAACGGGCTGAAGTCCACACCGCAGAAGAGTGTCCGATAGCGTGGGTCAGATTCCCAGTTGGACCCGAAGAGATCCGCCGCCGCCTGACGGCTTGCCGCGAGCCCATCTGTCGCGCATGCATCAATCCAGTGACGCATCAGTTTCACATATGCTTTGCGCTGCGGGCTCGCCTGCGCCTCGGATGCAGAGGCATCGAGATGGCTATGCGCGATGCGAACCGGTACACCTGCCCGCTTCGCTAATCGCAGCACAAGGCCACTATACTGATGCACATGGCTATGCACGACATCGTATGGGCCATGCTCCTCGAGGACACGCCGGAAGTCCCGCGCGTACCGGAACGGTTGCCGCGTGTGCGGGCAAAAGATGACGTTGCTGCCAAGCGCGCGGATCTCGTCGTCGTAGTCCTGCGGTTCAGTGATGTGGACGAGGAAATCCATCTGATAGCGATCGCGGTCAATCATCCGGAGGATGTGCATCAGCCATGTCTCCGCGCCGCCCCGTTCCATCATACCGAGGACATGGAGAATGCGTCGGGGTTGTTTCTGCTCGTCTATCATGATCATGATCCTCTTCATCATCATCATCGCTGACCCACACGTTAAACGTAAACCACCATCAACATGTGACGGGCGTGATTATCTCACTCCTAATCCCCTCCCGACGTGGCAAGGGGCTGGGGGGTTAGGTTGCGCAGTCCGTACAAAATGGCGGCGGCTTTGAGCGGCAGTTGCACGGCGAACATCAGGAACGTCGCCCACGCCGCGCCGGGCAGACCATGGCCCGGCACGAGCAGTGCGCAGGCGATAATGCCGACAACGATTGAGACAGCGTAGATCGGTACCTGGATCGTAAACTGCCGTGCCGCCGTCATCGCGTAGCCGAAGACAGAGGCGAGATAACCGATCCCGGCAGCGGCGATGATCCAGATGAAGACATCGAGATGGGCCGCGTACTCCGGGCGGTAGAGTAGTGTCAACACCTGCCGCCCGACAACGAGACTGAGCAGCACACCGGCCACGGCAAGCGCCGCACTAATGGCAAGCACTTTGGCAGTGAGCGCGCGGAACGCGCCGACGTCGCCCGCCGCGAACGCGCGTGCCAACCGGGGACTGACCACCTGACCGAGGGCATCCACGACCGTCGTGCCCGCGACGACGATATAGGCCATCGCCGCGAAGATGCCGAGTGCGTGCGTCCCCTGAAAATGCTCGATGAAGTAGCGGGGGATGTTCGTCATCAATGAGCCGAGCATCATCACGAAGCCGAGTGGCAGGGCGAGCCATGTCAGTTTCGCCAGCCGCTGCCGATTCCAGCGCGGGTGAATAGATATAGCCACGTCTCGTGCATGCGCCGTGCGGAGAATCGTCGCGCCGCTCGGAATGTCGTATGTACAGAGCCGGAAGGCCCAGACGGCGGCGAGCGCTCCAGCGCCCCACACGATATTGCCGGTCAGAAGGATCGCGACGCCGAGCGCGACGAGCGAAAGTGGCCCCTTGACCATCATTGAGATGGCAATGCGGTCCATCTGCTCGTGCTGCTGCAAGAGACCGTAGAAGACATCGCTGATAGACTCGAAAATCTTTGCGAGGCCAACAAGGAGGATAACGAGCGCGGTCCGCCCGCCGTAGCCGGACGCGAGCGTGATCCCCACGATGACAAGCAGGGCGAGCGGCGTCACGGCGAGCCGGAGGCCAAGATAATCGCCAAACGCGTATTCGTGCCGCGCGTCCGTCACCTGCACGCCGCGTAGTTGCAGATTTGTCAGCATAATCACCGGCGCGGTAATTGCCAGCCCGAGCGCGAACTGCCCGACGACCTCCGGCGAGCCAAGTTTCGCGAGCACGACGAGCATCGCCCACTGGCACGCCGCGTAGACGACATTGCCGATGAAGGTCCACGAGAAGTTCGCACGCAGCGAAAGCGCGCGCGACGGCCCGCCAACATGATCGGGTACTCCAACGGTGGCGGCGGGCTTCGGGTACTCTCTGGGTGGCATGCCGAGTCTGGCGCAGGCTAAAGCCCGCGCCCACCAATACGCAAGCCAGTTCTTAATATTCATAAAGCCCGCTAAGTACTCCATACCCCGCGTGCATTTTCATTTACGCGCTGAGCCTGATCGTGTCGGCATTCCCGCTCTCTGTCGGTTCCGCCACGAGCGCGGCGTCCGCGCGCTCTTCGTCCGTCGCCGCCCGATAGCGGCGGCTACCGTAGACACCCGCGCGCTTCTTGTCTTTGGTCAGGATGATGCCAAGCGTCTTGCCAGAGACACCGTTCAGGGCGGTAATCGCCCGCTCGACCACCCGCATGCCGGTGCGGCGCGCGTCCACGACGAGCACCGTGCCGTCAATCGCCTGTTGCAAGGCGAGCGTGTCGGCAGCAGAAAGGACGGGGGCGGTGTCCAGCAGGATGATGTCGAACTGATCGCGCAAATCTGCGATCAGATTGACCATCCGGGGCGAGCCGAGCAGGTCGGGCAAGTGCGCGAGTACCCATCCGGCGGTCAGGACGGTGATGCCGAGTGGCCCTTCCTGAAACGTCGGCTGGCTCCCGTGCTGTGTCCGCGCGAGATAGGCGCTGAGACCTTGGTTGTTGCGGAGGCCAAGCAGTGTATGAAGCCGTGGCTCGCGCACATCGGCGTCAATCAGCAGGACGCGCTTGCCCACCTGCGCTTCGAGCAGGGCGAGGTTCGCGACGATAACGCTCTTTCCCTCACCTGACCGCGCGCTGCTGATCGCGATCGCCGCGCCGCCCGCCGAAAGTCCCGCGTCCATCGTCGCCCGCACATGGCGGAGCGCTTCGCGGAATGCCTCGATATTCGGCAGTTCGGTGTCGGTGAGCAGGAGTGGTTTGTTGCCGCGCGATGCGCCGAGGATACCAAGAAGCGGTACGCCGAATGTGCGCGCGGCCTCCGCCGGTTCATGGATGCGATCATCCCGGAAGTCGAGCAGCAGAGCAAGACCGGCGAGCAGGAGCAGACCAATCGCCCCACCAAGGATCGCGTTTTTGCGTGGTGTCGGCGAGATCGGCGCGTGCGGGATACGTGCGGTATCCACGACCGTGACTGCGGCCGCACCCTGCGCCTGCGCAATGGTGATCGTCTGCCGCGTGTCAAGCAGGCGGGTGTATTTGGCCTGATATTGCGTTAGTTGATCTTGCATCCGCTGGGCGTCACCCTGGGCAACGCTCCCCGTGATCGGGGTGGCCCGCAGTTTATCGAGTTGGCTCGACGTATCCGTGTAGCGCGCCCGGATTTCCTTTATATCCTGGCCGTGCTGGGTCAATTGATCCTGCAACCGCTGGATTTCCGGCTGCGATGCACCCGTCGGGTCCGGCGTCGTCTTCAATGTATTCAAACGGCTGGAGACGTCCGCGCTCTGAGTACGGAGGTCGCGCAGGTCCTGGTCGTACTGCGAGAGTTGCGTCTGTAGCCGCTGAATCTCTAGCGTCGTGGCGCTGCTCGCATCGACGCTGGCACGGAGTTGATTGAGGCGCGAAGAGGCATCAGTGATCTGCCCCTGCGTTGTGTCAAGATCGCGGTCTACCTGCTGGAGGACGATCTGCGTGTTGCTCGTCTGCACCTCCTGCGCGCGCTTGACAAAGAGTTGCGCGAGGCCGTTCGCGGTCGCGGCGGCGCGGCCGGGATCATAATCCCAGACGGTCACTTCGATCAGTTGCGTCGCGCGGAGAACGCTGATGCTCGTACGCTTCGCCAGCGTCTCCGCCGTGATCGGCAGGCCAACCTGCTTCACTGTGTCGTCAAGGAGCGACGGACTTCGCAACAGTTGCGTGTAGGTCATCGCCAGTTTTTCGCTCGTCAGGAGGTCGTTGTAATTGGACGGGCCGGGCGTTTGGACCTAATTAACCAGCAGGCGCGCCGAGGCCAGGTACTCAGGCTTCTGCCGCGCGCTGAGGGCATATCCAGCGGTTGCAAAGAGGAGCGCACCGAGCACTGGCAGCCACCACCAGCGGCGAATAATCTTCCAGTACTCCGTCAACCCCATCGCGCCACGTTCTCCTTCTCATTGCTGCAACATGCCAATAGTGGTGGAGCAGGTTTCAGCCTGCTCCGCCAAATGAGATACTTCTCTAACGGACGCACCGGCGGATCACGCCGACGATGCGTGCCAGATCATCTTCAGTGAGCGTCGAGCCGGAAGGCAACGACAACCCCGTCGCGAACAATTCTTCCGCGACAGCCCCACCGACGGAATCGCACCCCGCAAAGACCGGCTGCGTGTGCATCGGCTTCCACAACGGGCGGGCCTCGATCTCCTCCGCCGCCAGCGCTTGCCGCACGACTTCGCGATCCGTGCCGAACTCCTTGGAATCAATGAGGATGTTGATCAGCCAGCGCGTGTGCCGACCCCAGGGCGCTTCCGGCTGGAACGTAATGCCGGGTAGATCACCAAGAGCGTGCACATACGCGTCGTAGTTCGCGCGCCGCCTGGCGACCCGATCCTCGATCACCCCTAGCTGACCGCGCCCGACCCCCGCGAGGATATTGCTGAGGCGATAGTTGTAGCCAATCTCCGTGTGCAGGTAATGGACGGCCGGATCGCGCGCCTGCGTCGCCAGTTTGCGCGCGTGGGCAATCGCGTCGCCATCGTCCGAGACGAGCATGCCTCCACCGGAGGTTGTGATGATCTTGTTGCCATTGAAGGAGAAGGCACCGAACTTCCCCACCGTGCCCGCGTGTCGCTCCTTGTACGTCGTGCCAACAGCGGCGGCGGCATCCTCGACAAGCGGCACGCCGTAGTCGTCGCAGGCGACTTTGATGGCGTCGAGGTCGGCGGCCTGACCGTAGAGGTCCACGACGATGACGGCCTTCGGCAGTTTACCCGCCTGGGCCCGCTTCGCCAGTGTCTCATGCAGGAGCGCCGGGTCCATATTCCAGGAGGTGCGCTCGCTGTCAATAAAGGTCGGGCGCGCGCCGCAGTAGGCGATTGGGTTGACGCTGGCGGAGAACGTAAAGGTCGAGCCGAGCACCTCGTCGCCGGGGCCGACGCCGAGATGGATCATCGCCAGGTGGAGGGCGGCCGTACCGGAGGTAAGGGCAACGGCGTGCGCCGCGCCCGTCAGTGCGCAGAACTCCTGTTCGAAGGCGTCCACATGGGGGCCTAAGGGCGCGATCCAGTTCGTCTCGAAAGCATCCCGCACATAGGATTGTTCGAGGCCGGACATGTGGGGCGGCGAGAGGTAGATCTTCTGCTGCGTTTTCGGCATCACTTCGAGAACCACGGCGTTTTCTCCATTCCTAACTCAATCGCAATGATCCCGGTGGCGGCGGGCTATAGCCCGCC
>JAABUZ0100000729.1_pt1 | contig 75064 bp, 70 predicted proteins | sample 5562091 | NCBI WGS metagenome assembly JAABUZ01 (sample SAMN12813069, study PRJNA571459) | rock metagenome | isolation source: Antarctica rocks | place: Antarctica: Victoria Land, Linnaeus Terrace sud | collected 2015-12-21
ACATCATGTCGGCTACGACGAGACCATCGCCTGGGGACACCGGGCCAACCAGAAAGTTCAGGAAGCAGCTTGACAAGATGCAGCCGTGGGATGTCTAGCGGCACCCTTTGAGCGCCCAGGCAGGCAAGACGTAGTCGGCTCAGCCCGACAGGAGTTCGGTGTAGAGGCCGGTGTACAGCTCGGCCAGACGGCTCATGGCAAACTCAGCCGTCCGGCTCTCGCCCGCGTCGACCAGTCGCCGGCTCAGGCGGTCGTCAGTGAGGACGCGCCTCAGGGCGCTGGCCAGCGCCGGACTGTCGCCCGGCGTCACCAGCAAGGCGTCTTGCCCACTTCGGGCCACCCGCCGGTAGGCCGGAAGGTCGCTGGCCACGATGGGAGTGCGGGCTGCCATGGCCTCCAGCAGCACCACTCCGAAGGACTCACCGTGCAACGAAGGGGCGCAGAAGGCATCTGCCCCGGCCAGGCGGGAAGCCGCTTCGGCGTCGCCGATACGGCCCAGCCACTCGACTCCGGCCAGGCCGGCGTGGCGCCGGCGCAATTCGTCGGTCTCCGGACCGGTGCCCACTACCCAGAGCTGGGCACCAGCGGGGAGGGTCCCGAAGGCTTCGAGAAGGACGCTGAGACCTTTTCGCGGCTCGTGGCGACCGATGAACATCACTGTGGGACCAGTCGTCGGCCACGGTTGGGCCTTGGCGAAACGGTCGATCTCGATGCCGTTGAACATCAGCTGATAGGACCCACCCAGGACGGCAGTGGCGGTGGCCATGGCGTCCGCCGAGACCGCGCATCTGATGGCCAGGCGGTGAGCCAGCCGGCGAGCCCCCGGGCGCACCCAGGAGTAGGCGCGGCTGGCGCCGGACCGATGAAAGGTGGCCAGGAGCGGCTTATGACAAAAGGCCAGCAGGGCCAGAGCGGGGCCCGGTGCGAATGGCTCGTGGAGATGGACCACATCGAAGTCCTCGTCGGCCACGGCTCGCATGGTGCGCAGGAAGCAGGGCAGGTCGGGTGCGATGGGGGCCACCGAGCCGTTGGAGGCGAAGGGGATCGACCTCCCGAGCGGGGTGATGCCCACGTCGGGCGGGGGCCCATCGCAGGGGGCCAGCACCCGGATCTCGTGGCCCTGCGCCCGCAGGGCCCGGGCCAGGCCCAGCACCTGGCCCTGGACTCCTCCGGGCACGGTCAGGCTGTAGGGACAAACCTGAGCCACGCGCACCGCCCCACGGTAGACGGCCCTCCGCCGCCACGGCAGTTGGGACGACCCGTTCTCTCAACTGGTGACGACGAGGATCTCCGAAGGCGTGGCCCCGATTTGGATGCTCGCCATCCGGCCCGGTGCCCCGGGTCCGAGCAGCGCTGCCGGGTCAGAGCGGTACGGGCCACTCCGTCCCGGGCGTGGCTACCGCACGGGCCCATTGGTAGTCCGGTTTGCCGGCCAGCTTGCGCTGGATGCGGGGGACCAGCACGACCCGCTTGGGGACCTTGTAGGCCGCCAGGCGGCCCCTGATCCCGGCCCGCAGGCCATCCTCGTCAGCCTCGGCCCCTTGGACCAGGGCGACCACGGCCGTGACCACCTCCCCCCAGTGGGGATCCTCCACCCCTACGACCACGCAGTCCGCCACCGCCGGCTCAGCCATTAGGGCCTCTTCCACTTCGTCCGGGTAGACCTTCTCACCGCCGGTGTTGATGCAAGCGGATCCCCGGCCCAGCAGCATCACCGTTCCTCCCTCCTCCAGCCGGGCCAGGTCTCCAGGTACGGCATGGCGCCGGCCGCCGTAGGTCGGAAAGGTGGCGGCAGTAGCGGCTGGGTCCTTGTGGTACCCGATGGGCAGTGGCTCGACGATGGCCAGGCGTCCAACCTGGCCGACACCGACCGGGCTCCCGTCGGGAGTCAGCACTGCCCCCCGCTCGGTCAGCCGGAACCGCCCAGTGGTACTGGGCTCACCTGGCCCCACCTGGTCCATGGCGAAGGGGCCCCCCTCGCTGGATCCCAGCATGTCGATCATGGTGGCCCGGCAGTGTCGCCCCATGTCGGCCTTGGCCCTGGCCGACCAGACCAGGCCGGAGCTGAACACCCGGGCCAGCGAGGTCAGGTCGTAGGGCCGACCAGCCGAAGCCTCCCGGTCCAAGACGTCGACCGCCGGACGGGCCATGGCGTCACCCACCAGCACCAGCTGAGTCGCCGCCTCTGCTTCCACTGCCGACCACATCTCCTGGGGCCGAAAGGACCGCTCACTCAGAAGGACCACCGTGCCGCCGAGCACCAGGGCGGCAATGGAGAAGAAGAAGGCGGTCCCGTGTACCAGGGGACAGGCAGCCAGCGTGACTGGGGCCATGCCTGCCGCCCTGGCATCGGCGGCCAGGTGCGCCGCGCTGGGAGCATCCGGCGGCAGCGACAGGCCGGCCACTTCGTAGGTGAGCAAGGCCAGCCAGGCCGCCAAATCCCGGTGTCGCCAGAGCACCGCCTTGGGCCGGCCGGTGGTCCCACCGGTGCACACCATGAACACGTCGTCGCCCGACCCGCGACACCGGGGCCTGGGCGAAGACTGGGCCACCAAATCCTCGAAGCTTTCGGACCCGTGGACAGGAGGGCTGCCATCATCCACCTGGATCAAACTGGGTGGGTTGGCCAGGCGGTTGGTTGCCTGCACCACCACCGGTCCCAGGCTGCCGTGGAACACCAGTGCTCGGACGTCGGCGTACTCGAGGACAAACGCCAACTCCTCGGCCCCGTAGCGAAAGTTGAGGTTGACCGGCGTACTGGCCAGCTTGAAGGCGGCATGGGTGGCCTCCAGGTAAGCCGGGCAATTCCAGGTGAGCAGTCCCACGTTGGCACCTGCGCCAACACCGGCGCCTTCCAGGGCAGTGGCCAGGCGCGCTGCTCGCCGATCGAAGTCCCCCCAACCCAGGCGCCGGTCACCGTGAACCACCGCCGTCTGGTCACCCAGCCGGTCGGCGATGAGTTCCCAGGCGGAGGCGTAATTGTCATTCATCAGGTCATTGCCCGGTGGCCGTCCTGACCGCAGCCACCAGGTCGGCCACCGGCGGACGGTCGTCCGGGCTGGAGGGGATGAAGACCCTCACCACTTTCCCGTCGGCCACCACTGCATCCCCGCCCAACTGGAGCGGATCCTCGACCGGCAGGTGGATGGCCTCGCCCTTCTCCCGGGCCTGGCGATAGATCGCCTTGGTGCCAGGTGTCCAGACCTCACGGAGAGGGAGCCGGCCCAGGCCCAGCTTGTGGTACATGATGCGCTCGACGTCGGACAGGAAGAGCCACGGCCACTCCAGGTATTCGGCCAGCCCGGCCAGGGCCTCGGCCGGGCTGAAGCCCACCGCCATGATCTCAGTGCCACATTCCGACAGCTCCTGGCCATGCTCGCGCACCCTCACGAGGTGCTCCTGGCACGGCAGTCAGTAGCGATGCCGGATGAGGCTCAGCAGGGCCAGGCGGGGGCCAGCGCCAAGGTCCACCAGCTCGCCACTTCGGGCGTCAGGCAGGACCACCCCAGCCAGTGAAATACCCGGTCCAGATGGGTCTGCCGGCCACCCACTCGGGCCCGTCATGGCCGACGGCTACGGCGCCAGGCGTCGATCTCAGCCTTGAGATAGACCCGGCGGCCAGCCACCCGGTGCGACGGCAGGTCGGCCCGCGTGAGCCGAGCCAGGGTGGCGTGGCTGGTGCCGAGGTGACTGGCCGTCTCCGCCTGGGTCAGCCAGGAGCTGTTCAACAGCTCCTGGCTGGGCCGATTGGGACCGAACGCGTGGGCCAACAGCGATGACGTACGAAGAACGAAGCGGGGGCCATCCCGACGGGCCTCGACCGCGCCTGACTCGACCCAGGACAGCACCGTCCGCCGGCTCACCCGAGTGAGAGTCGCCGCCTGGGGCACCGTCAGCTCGTTTGCGTCGAGCAGCTCAGCCAACCCGGCCGCCCCCTGAGAGTCAGGCTCCGGCTTGGCCTTGGTCGCCCTACGCCGGCGAGTGGTGGCTGGCTTGGCTTGGGTCGCCTCAGCCTGGGTCGGCTGAGCCTGGGCTGGCTGAGCCTGGGCTGGCTGTGCGGGCGGCGGCGCAACCACGACCAGCTCGGCTCGGAGGGCCATCCGGTCACATGCCTCGGACACCAGGGCGCTAACCAGCCCGGGGGTCTCCCAGGCCAGATTGTGGCCATGGCCTTCAGCCAGGCGGACCGACAGCCAGGGTCGATCGGCGGCCGCGTCCTCCAGGTTCTCGACCGGGACGCACAGGTCCTGGTCCCCGTGCAGGGCCAGGACGGGGCGTGGAAATTCTAGGTACCGCCCGGGTAGCTGGGCGTCGATCCAGCACGACTGGAGCGTTCCCGACAGCGATTCCCAATGGTGGAGGAAGGCGTCCTCACGAACCTCGGGAGGCAGGCCCGGTGCAAACCACCGGGCCAGCCGCGGCACCACCGGCCGACCCCCGCAAATTGTGCGGCAGAGGCGGCGAGCCCGGCCTTCATGTTCCACCAGCCAGCGGGACAACCACCAAGGCCCTCGCAACCCACGACGCCCCTCCTGGGCCGATCGATACCACGGCGTTCCCAGAGCCACCACCGCCCGCACCGCGGCGGGTTGGCGGGATGTGTGAGCCAGGGCCACGGTTACGCCGGCCTGGTGGCCCATGACCACTGCCGGCTGGTCCAGGACCCCAATCGTCTCCAGGGTCCGGGCTAGTACGTCTGCATGACCTTCGGTGGTGTAGCCCAGGTGTGGCCAGGGCGAGCGGCCGAAGCCGAGCAGATCGAACACAAGTACCCGATGATCAACGGCGAGCTCATTCAGCACCCGCCCCCAGTAGCGGCTGCTCTCGGCCACGCCGTGGAGGGCGACGACGAGCGGGCCGGATGTCCCCACTTCCCAGACAGCAAGGGGCCCGGCATCCAGGCGCCTCGCCGCTGGCGAGGGTGCACCGTCGCTTGCGGTGGAGATTTCAGCGCTCGTGGAGCGCAAGCTACCAGAGTCGGCCTGGCCATCGGTAACATCTGGCGTCCGGCACCTGTACCACCGGGTAGGGAGGTTGTTGATGGCTGGGGACGATGTCCTGGTATCCACCGCTTGGGCGGCCGCCCACCTGGACGACCGGCGTGTGCGCTTCTTGCAGGTGGACGACGACGAGCTTCTCTACGACACGGGCCACCTACCCGGCGCCCAGCCACTGCGATGGGACCGCGATCTCCAGGCCACTTGGAGCCGTGACGTAGCCGAGACCACTGCCCTGTGTGCCACCCTGGGACGCCTGGGACTGGGCCCCGACACCACGGTCGTCGTCTACGGGGACCGGAGCAATCTGTGGGCCGCCTACGCCTGGTGGGCTCTCCGCCTGCGTGGCCACCGAGACGTGCGGCTGATGGACGGCGGATGGGGTCGGTGGGCCGCCGAAGAAAGGCCCTTCGTCACCGGTCCGCCGGGCGAACCGCGCTCGGCGCCCTATCCCATCCAAGCGACGTCTGACTTACCCATCCGGTCCACCAGGGCTGACGTCGAGGCCGCCCTGGCCACCAATCAGGCACTCCTGGTCGACGCCCGATCCCCCGATCATTACGCCGGTGAACCCTACTTCGCGGTGCTACCGCCCCTTACCGGGGCCCACCGCTCGGGACGGATCCCGGGCTCGGTCAACATCCCGTGGGCCTCCATGTTGGACAACGCCACCGGCCTGCTCCTGTCCCCCCGTCAGCTGGAGACCACCTTCACCGACGCCGGCGTCAGCTGGGACCGGCCAGTGATCACCTACTGCATCCTGGGCGCCGGCTCGGCGTTCGTCCACCTGGCCCTGGCCGGGATCCTGGGTCATCCAGCGGTGACCAACTACGACGGCTCCTGGCTGGAGTGGGGCTCATCGGTGGGGTTACCCATCGAACGCTGAGGTGCGCCCCAGCCGTGACGGTCGTTGGCTCTGATGGTCGGCCGGCGCGGTCCCAGTCGCCGACTCAGCTGGCCTCGGGCAGGCCCGAGAAGGTGAGCCCGTCCAGCCAGAGCAGTCCGTCCACCGCCATGCCCACCGGATGCGGAGGCCACCGGGGCATGGGACGCGCCTACCCGCCGCTCCTTCTGTCGAGATGAGTAAGTGAACAGCAGTGGCAGTGCCTCACCATCGCGTACTCAGCCGACAATGGTCACCTGGACAACAGTGAGCAGAGGGCCGACTGGGCACGCCGTCACGCGGCTGGGCCGGTGGTCAGGGTGGCGGTGGCACTGTGATGGGCGCCGGACGGATCGACCCAGCTGATGCTGACCTGGTCGCCTGGGTGGCGGGTGTCAATCACCTTGGTCAGCGAGGAGGGCGAGCTCACCGACTTACCGGCCAGAGAGACGATCGCGTCGCCCGGCGTCAACCCGGCGGCCTGGGCCGGGCTGGACGGCTCGACTCCCAGGACCACCGCTCCCAAGCTCACCGGAGCAATGCTCGTAGCGCCGCCAAATCCCCCGCCCCCGCCGCCGAAGCTCGGACCGCCCCCACCCAGGTTGCCCCCTCCGGAGCGATAGCCGCCACCGCCCCTACCGGCATTGTTGGCGTCGCTGACGCTCGTCACCTCGACACCCAGCAACGGGCGAGGGCCGATCAGGATGTTCGCGCCGCCGTGACCGGCCTCGATCTGCTGGGCAATTGCATAGGCCCGGTTGATGGGGATGGCGAAGCCGATGGTGGATCCCGATCCGCCGGTAGAGGCCACGTCAGCGGCGGTGTCCATCCCGATCACGTGAGCAGCGGAGTTGACCAGGGGACCCCCCGAGTTGCCCGGATTGAGCGGGGCATCAGTTTGGATCATCCCTGTCAGCCGCTCGCTGCCGCCTCCGGTGCTGTCACCCGCGGTGATCGAACGGTTGAGCGCAGAGACAATGCCTTGTGTGACGGTTGGCGCCCCCCGAAGGTCCAAGGCATTGCCGATGGCCACCACCTGCTCGCCCACCGACACATTGGCCGAATTGCCGAGGCTCACGGTATTGAGCCCGGAGGCACCGGTCAGCTTGAGCACCGCAATGTCGTCAGTCGGATCGGCGCCCACCACCGTGGCGGTGTACCTGCGGGACTGGCCAGCCACCTGCGCAGTGATGCTGGAGGCTCCGGCGATCACGTGGTTGTTGGTCAGCACCACGCCTGAAGAGCTGAGGACCATACCCGTACCGGCAGCCTTGCCGCCTTGGCCAACCCCGCCACTCAGGTTGGAGGTGATGTCGACGACGCCCGGGTCGACCTTGTTGGCGAGGGCCGAGACGTTCAGTTGGTTGGCACTGACACCGCGCGCCGGAGCCGACCCCGGACCGGCCGAACCGCCCGATCCCGGCGAACCGGCCGGTGCCGAGCCGACATGAGACGTGCCGCTCCCACCCCCATCGAGGGCCAGCACAATGGTTCCCCCTACCCCACCGCCCACTACCACCAGGACGGCCGCGCCAAGCAAGGTGGCCAGCCACCGGGGACGCCCCTTCGAGGAGCCGGCATCTGGGTATCTGTTCATCCTCCCGGTGTCTCCCACTCTGTTGGTGTCCCCACTCTGTTGGTGTCCACAGTCGCTCTCCTCTTGATGGTCAGCCCAAAGCCAGGACCACTCGTTTCAGCATGCCCACCGCAACTGAGTCGTGCCTGTGAGGCGCCTTGGACCGTCCGCAATTATCGACACCCGACCCGCCACCGCCCAGCGGACCAGCGGCGTGGCCCGGTCGGATAGCGTTGATCATGTGAGCGCCACCCCGGGGGAAGCTCAGTCCAGTCCCGGGACACCCTCGTCCGACCCCCCCAAGGCGGGTGGTCCGGTCGGCGGGTTGGCGGCCAAGGGCCTGGAACCCCGCGAGAAGTGGGCCGGACTGGCGGGCGCCGGACTGGCGGCCGTCGGGTTCGCCGTCATATGGGTTCCTCACCTCAGCCAGCCCACCCCCAAGGGACACGAGGCGGCGGCCGTATACCTGGTCATCGGGCTCGTCGAGGCGCTGGTGCTGGCCACGTGCACGGTGGCCAGGCGCCGGTACCTGGTCGGGCTGGCCTCCCTGGTAATCGGCTTCGGGCCTTGGAACAGCTACTCAGTGGTGGGGGTCCCCTTCATCGTCCTGGCCGGCTGGACGCTCTACCGGGCCAGCCGCCTGAGCCGCCTGGCCGCGGCCAACAGCCGCCCATCAGGGGCCGCACGCCAGGGAGGCCTGCGCTCGACCAGATCGGCCAATCGTCGGGCTGCCGGCGCGATCGGCGGCGGCCAGGCCGCTTTGGGGGGAGCCAAGGGCGCGGCTCGGCGCTCCGCCCGGGCACGCCCGGGTGCCAGAGGGCGTGCCACCCAGGAGGCAGTTGACGCCACCGGCCGGCGCCGGCCCGGAGCGTCCAAGCGCTACACCCCCCCCAAGGCCGTTCCCAAGAGCGCCGCCAAGGCCACACCCAAGACCGACCCTAAGAGCGCTCCCAAGAGCTGAGTGTCCCGACCCGTCCCGTCTCGCCCCGACCCGCCGGCCGATGATAGGCAGGGACGATGATCGCCGATGCCCTGGCCGGCCAGCGGATCGGCGTCACCGGTGGCACCGGCTTCCTGGGGACCGCACTGGTCGAGCGGCTCCTGCGCTGCGTACCCGGATGCGAGGTGATGGTGCTGATCCGCCCCGGTCGGCGCACTACTGCGGCCGAGCGGACAAGCAGGGAAATTCTTCGCAACAGCTGCTTCTCCCGACTGCGCTCAGAGCTTGGGTCGCGTTTCGACGCCGACATCAAGCGTCGCCTGGTAGTGGCGGCCGGCGATGTGGGTGTGGATGGTCTGGGGCTGGATGAGGCCGGCCGCTCGGCTCTGGCCGGTTGTGACGTGGTGATCCACTCGGCCGCCGCGGTCAGCTTCGACGCACCCCTGGACACGACCGTCGAGGTCAACCTGCTCGGGCCGTCCAGGGTGGCCGAGACGCTCAACCACATCCGAACCGAGCGAAGCCGACTACCCCACCTGGTGGCAGTGTCGACTGCCTACGTCGCTGGCACCCGCCGGGGCGACGCCCGCGAGACCCTCCTGTCAGACACTCCCTTCGCCACCGAGGTCGACTGGCAGGGCGAGGTGGCGGCTGCCCGGCGGGCCCGAGCCGACGCTGACGCCGAGAGCCGCCAGCCCGAGCGGTTGGCCCGTTTCACCAAGACGGCCCGGGCTGAGTTGGGTGCAGCCGGCGTGCCCCTGCTGGCCGAGAGGGCCGAGCGCGACCGCCGGGACTGGGTCAAGGCGCGCCTGGTGGAGGCCGGTCGGACCAGGGCCCGGGCCCTGGGCTGGCCGGACTGCTACGCCTACACCAAGGCCCTGGGAGAACGGGCATTGCTCGACAACCGGGGCGACCTCCCGGTGACCATCGTCCGGCCCTCCATCATCGAGTCGGCTCTGACCGAGCCGGAGCCGGGATGGATCCGGGGCTTTCGCATGGCTGAGCCGGTGATCATCTCCTACGGCCGGGGCCTGCTCAAGCAGTTTCCCGGGGTGCCCGAAGGGGTGGTCGACGTCATACCGGTGGATCTGGTGGTGGCGGCTCTGCTGTCGGTGGCTGCCACAGGACCAGCCCCCGGGCCGCCATCGGTGTACCAGGTGGCCTCCGGGTCACGCAATCCTCTGCGCTATGACCTCCTGGTCGACCTGGTCCAGGCCTGGTTCTCCGAGCACCCGCTGTACGACACCGATGGCCAGCCCATCGTCGTGCCGCCGTGGTCCTTTCCCGGTCGTGGCAAGGTCCAGCGCCAGTTGAACCGGGCCACCAAGGGGCTGGCCGCGGCCGAACGGGCATTGGCCGCCGTGCCCGGGCGCGGCAAACGAGCCGACCTGTCGGGCCGCTTGGACGACAAGCGGGGCCAGGCTGAGAGGGCTCTCGGTTACGTGGAGCTCTATGGCTCCTACGCCGAGATCGAGGCCAGGTTCAAAGTGGACAGGCTGATCGGCCTGTGGGACTCGATGGGGCCGGACGACCGGCGGGACTTCTGCTTCGACCCCGGCGTGATCGACTGGGCTCACTACGTGCAAGAGGTCCACCTACCGTCGATCGTCCATCACGCTCGGGTGCGCACCACTGGCGGCCCGCGCCACACGTCCAACCGGGCCGAACGGGGGCGACGGGCCATCCTGGCACCGGAGCGCCAAATGGCGGCCTTCGACCTGGAGAACACCCTCATCGCCTCCAATGTGGTCGAGTCCTATGCCTGGCTGGCCACCCGGCACCTGTCGGCCGGCGACCGGGCTCGTCTGTGCCTTCGCCTGGCCAGCCAGGGCCCTGGCTTGCTGGCCATGGACCACCGGGACCGGGGCGACTTCCTGCGCTCGTTCTATCGCCGCTACCAGGACGCCCCCGCCGAGCGGGTACGAGCCGATGCCTGGGAGGTCTTCAGCGACCTGATCCTGCTCAAGGCCTTCCCGGCCGGGCTGCGCCGGGTCCGCCAGCACCGTGCCCTCGGCCACCGGACCCTGCTCATCACTGGTGCGCTGGACTTCATGATCGAGCCCCTGGCACCGCTGTTCGATGACATCGTCTGCGCCCGCATGGACGAACGTGACGGCAGGCTGACCGGTGAGCTGACGCAGTCACCCCCCACCGGGGAGGCCCGAGCCATGGTCCTGGCTGATTATGCCAGTGCTGAAGGCCTGTCCCTGGCCGAGTCGGTGGCCTACGCCGACGCCGCCAGTGACCTGCCCATGCTCGAAGCGGTGGGGCATCCGGTGGCGGTCAACCCGGAGGTGAAGCTGGCCAACATCGCCCGCAAGCGGGGCTGGCACGTCGAGCACTGGTCCCGGGCACCTGGGGGTGCTCGGCCGCCCCTCCTGCCCCTGGCCGCGACGGTGTCGGTGGGCCCGCAGCACTTGGGGGGCTCTGCCCCCCAAGAACCCCCCAAAGTCAAAGGACAGCACTTGGGGGGCTCTGCTCAGGGGGAGGGGCCTTGAAGGCGCTGGTGTTCGAGCGCAACCTGCCTCGCTGGGCCGCCTCTCGGGGTGCCTCCGCCCTGGCCGGCACCGGGCGGGGTGTACGGGTCGGCCCGCTCCGTCTGGTCGACATGGAGCCTCCGCTCCTGCCCGGGCCGGAGTGGGTGTCGGTACGGCCGACACTGGCCGGTATCTGCGGCTCGGACCTGGCCACCCTCGACGGACGGAGCTCCCGGTACTTCGAGGACGTGGTGAGCTTCCCGTTCGTGCCCGGCCACGAGGTGGTGGGCGAGGTGGAGGGCAGTCGGGTCGTCATCGAGCCGGTGCTGGGCTGCGCGGCTCGAGGGATAGTCCCACCCTGTTCGGCCTGCGCCCAGGGGCACACCGGCAGCTGCGAGCGGGTCGCATTTGGCCACCTCCAGCCGGGCCTGCAGACCGGTTACTGCACCGACACCGGTGGTGGCTGGTCGAACACGCTGGTCGCCCACCACAGCCAGCTGCACCCGGTACCTGACTCCATGACTGACGAGGCGGCCGTGATGGTCGAGCCCACTGCCTGCGCGGTGCATGCCGTGCTGGCCGCCGACATCCAGGAGGGCTCGACGGTGGCCGTGCTGGGGGCCGGGACACTTGGACTGTGCACGGTGGCCGCCCTGCGTCACCTGAGGCTGCCGGGCGCGGTGGTGGCGGGGGCCAAGCATCCCGAGCAGCGCCGGCTGGCCGCCGACCTGGGAGCCGACCTGGTGGCGGAGCCCGGTCAGGTCCGCCGAACGGTGAGACGCCAGACCCGGTCGCTCACCGTCGGCGACCGGCTCACGGGTGGGGCCGACGTGGTAATCGACTGCGTGGGCAGCGCCGCTTCGGTGGAGGAGGCTCTGGCCGTGGTCCGCCCGGCCGGGAAGGTGGTCCTGGTGGGAATGCCCGGCACCGTCAAGGTCGACCTCACGCCCCTCTGGCACCGCGAGATCAACCTGATGGGCGCCTATGCCTACGGACGAGAGGCCAACGGCCGGCGGACCTTCGAGGTGGCCTTCGACCTGGTGGCCGAGGCCGACCTGGGCCGGCTGGTCTCGGCCCGCTACCCGCTCGATCGATATGAAGAGGCCATCGCCCACGCCGGGACAGCCGGTCGGCGGGGAAGCGTCAAGGTGGTCTTCGAGCCCGCCCGACGGGGCTCGGTGGCCCCGGACCGACGGGGCTCGGTGGCCCCGGAGCATCGCCCGGACCCACGCCCCCGTCCGGACCGACGCCCTGGGCCGCCGAGCCCTACCCGCACCAGGACGAAAGGACTCTCCCTTTGACCCCCAGGCCCGGCTTCGTCCTCGAGGTCGACCGCTCCACCCCGCCCACCCTGTTCTGGCACGGCGAGGGCTACCGATTGGAGCGCCTGCCGGTGGGCGCCCGGGTGGTGTACCCCCCTGAGCCCCTCGATGCCCTGGCCGATCCCCAGGGCGCCATCGCCCACGCCCTGGCCCATCCGGAAGGCGACAGCGCTCCCCTGGTCGCCCTGCTCCGACCGGGCATGCGCCTCACCATCGCCTTCGACGACATCTCCCTGCCCCTGCCCCCCATGCGCTCCCCCGACGTTCGCCAACGGGTGATCGAGGCGGTGCTGGAGCTGGCCGCCCAGGCCGGGGTGGACGACGTGGTGCTGATCGCCGCCCTGGCGCTGCACCGGCGCATGACCGAGCCGGAGCTGCGCCACGCCCTGGGAGACCGCGTCTACGACGCCTTCGCTCCCCACGGCCTGCTCACCCAGCACGACGCCGAGGACCCGTCCAACCTGGTCCACCTGGGCACCACCGATGCCGGCGAGGACGTGGAGCTCAACAAACGGGCGGCCACCAGTGACCTCTTGGTGTACGTCAACATCAACCTGGTGGCCATGGACGGAGGTCACAAGAGCGTGGCCACCGGCCTGGCCTCCTATGCCAGCCTGCGCCATCACCACAACGTGCGCACCATGCTCCAGAGCCGCTCGTTCATGGACCAGCACCACTCGCAGCTGCACTCCTCCAACTGGCGCATGGGCCGGCACATCGCGGCCAGTGGGATCAAGGTCTTCCAGATCGAGACGACGCTCAACACCAACAGCTTCCCCGAGCAGTTCCGCTTCCTCCAACGCCGGGAGTGGGAGTGGACGGCCAGGGACCGGGCCGGCTTCCTGGCCTCGTCCACGGCGCTCCAGCGCACCCCTCCCCGCCTGGCCAGGGGCATCTTCCACTCCATCCGCTCGCCCCAGGACGTGACCGGGGTATGGGCCGGGGAGGTGGAGGCGGTCCACGCCCTCACCACCGAGGCGGTCTACGCCCAGCAGCTGGTGGAGGTGGAGGGCCAGGCCGACGTGTTGACCATGGGCCTGCCCTACATCTGCCCGTACAACGTCAACTCGATCATGAACCCGGTCCTGGTGGCCTGCCTGGGCCTGGGCTACTTCTTCAACTCCTACCGGGGCAAGCCCCTCGTGCGAGAGGGAGGGGTGGTGATCATGAGCCACGACACGCCGTGGGCCTTCAACCCGGTGCACCACCCCAGCTACATCGACTTCTTCGAGCAGGTGCTGGCCGAGACCACCGATCCCCTGGAGATCGAGGCCAAGTACGAGGAGTCCTTCGCCACCGATCCCTGGTACATCCACCTGTACCGGACCAGCCACGCCTACCACGGCGTGCATCCCTTCTACATGTGGTACTGGTGCGCCCACGCCCTGGCGCATCTGGGCGGCGTGGTGGTGGTGGGCGGCGACCCGGCCGCCGTGCGCCGCCTGGGCTTCAAGCCGGCCTCCAGCCTGGCCGACGCCCTGGAGATGGCCGAGGACGTGGTCGGGCGCGACCCATCGATCACCCACTTCCACTCGCCCCCACTGCTCATGGCCGACGTGCGTTGAGCAGCCAACTGTTGGCGGGCACGATTTGAGTGAGCGCCGCGCTTTGGCAAAATTGAGCCATTTTTCGCCCAAGCGCCTCGGCCACTCACGCCCTGCCGCCTTCCCCCTGGGCCCTCCGACGTGGCCCGGCGGGGTCGAGCGGCCAGCCCTGGAGAAATCCCTGGGAGTGGACTACGACACCGAGTGGTCCCGGCGCTGGCCAGCTCGGGTGGCCCGGGCGGTAATGCTGGAGGTAGTCACCACGCCGGTCATGCAGGTGCTGGCGACGCCCCGGGTGCGGGGCCTGGACCGGCTGGCCGACCTGGAGGCGCCGGTCATCTTCGCCGCCAACCATTCCAGCCACCTCGACCTCAGTCTGTTGCTGGTGTGCATGCCCGAGCGGTTCCGGCGCCGCTGCGTGGTGGCGGCCGCCGCCGACTACTTCTTCGACCGCCGCTGGAAGGCAGCCATGTGGGCCCTGGCCATCGCCGCCATACCCATCGAGCGCACCCGGGTAAGCCGCCGGGGCAGCGAGCTGGCCACCGAGTTGCTGGGCGGGGACTGGAACCTGGTCATCTTCCCCGAGGGTGGCCGCAGTCGGGACGGCTGGGAACAGCCGTTCCGGGGTGGAGCGGCCTACCTGGCCAAGAAGGCCGATGCGCCAGTGGTCCCGGTGTACATGCAAGGCACCCGGCGCATCCTGGCCCGAGGCGCATCTCGGATCCGGCGATCACCCACGACCGTCACCTTCGGCCCCGCCCTGTGGCCGGCCGCCGACGAGGACGCCCGGCGCTTCTCGGTCCGCATCGAGGCGGGCGTTGCCGCCTTGGCCGACGAGGTGACCACGGATTGGTGGTCGGCCCGTCGGCGGGCGGCGGCGGGGACCACCCCCGGCCTGACCGGCCCCGACGCCTCACCTTGGCGGCGGGCCTGGGCCCTCGATCAAGGTGACCAGCGCCGGTCCGGCAAGGGTGCCGCCACCTGGCCTCCGCTCGGTCGTGCGCCCTCCCGGGTAACCATGACCCCTCGGGCCCCGGGTTGATCGGTCCGACCGGCCGGGACGACGCTGGCGCGCCAGCCACATCCGTGCCAGGTTCACCCCTGGACCACCGGAGCGGGTGGGCCAGCTGAATAGACGAGCTCGTTCCGCACAACACACCTAGTCTCGGTCCATGGACCTGTTCAACCACCGAGCCCACCAGGCGGCCCGCGACCTGTCCGTGTGGCAGGCGGTCGACACCGAGTTGCGCCACTTCGTGGAGGAGGTCGACCAGAACCTGCCCAGCCAGCAGCCGGACGGGATCGCCCTGGGCCCTGGCGAGCAGCTGGTCCTCCAGATGGTCGGCGTCGGGCTCATGGAGCCCCACCGTGCCCGGGGCACCTACGAGGGCGGCTACGCCGGGGTGAGCCTGCCGTCGATCGGCGGCATGCGGCCCCGGATCGGCGCCACCAGAGGCCACTATGTCCAGGGACCGGAGGTGCAGCAGGTAATGGACACCGGGCGGGTGGTGGTGACCACCGAGCGAATCGTGTTCACCGGGCCGCTGCACGCCATGACCTGGCCGCTGGCCAAGCTGTTGGGTGTCAACCCGGCCGAGGGAGCGCCGGCGACCACCCTGCTGCCGGTCCAGGGACGGGAGAAGGTCGACGCCTTGGTGGCCGATAATGCCGGCGCCGATGAGCTGCGTTTTAGGATCAAGTTGGCTCAGGCCCACCACCAGGGAGCGGCGGCAGTGGCCGCCTACAAGGCCACCCTGGTGGACGAGTTGGCCCGCCACCAAGCCACCAAGCCAGCCGCCTCCGGCTAACCGGAGCCTGGGCAGGGATCTCACTACCTGTACACAGACCGCCGCTACATCACTGCGTGGCCATCGACCCTGCCTGAGATGCTCACCGTGGCACCGTTCCCGTCGTTGATCGGCCTCAAGTCGCAGTGACCGGCTCAGCTTGACCTTCGAACTGGATTCGGTACAGGTCGGCGTACAGACCGCCAGTCGCCAGCAGGTCCTCATGGCGCCCCTGCTGGACGATGCGGCCGTTGTCAACCACCAGGATTCGGTCCGCCTCTCGCACGGTGGACAGCCGATGGGCGATGACCAGGGACGTCCGCCCGGTCAGGGCTGAGCGCAAGGCCTCTTGCACGGCCGCCTCGGACTCCGAGTCCAGGTGCGCAGTGGCCTCGTCCAGCACCACCACATCGGGAGCCTTGAGCAGGAGGCGGGCGATGGCCAACCGCTGCTTCTCACCGCCTGACAGCCGGTAGCCACGGTCCCCCACCAACGTGTCCAGCCCGTCGGGCAGGGATTCCACCAGCGCCAGGATGTGGGCCGCCCGGAGCGCGCCGACCATCTCCTCCTCAGTGGCCTCGGGCCGGGCGTAGACGAGGTTGGAGCGGATCGTCTCGTGGAACAGGTGGGCGTCCTGAGTGACCACGCCCACCACCTCGGAGAGCGAGGACAGGGTGGCATCCCGGACATCGATCCCGTTGATCCGCACCGCCCCCTGGCGCACGTCATACAAGCGGGGCACCAGATGGCTGATGGTTGTCTTGCCGGCACCTGACGGTCCCACCAGCGCCACCATCTCACCCGGCTCGGCGGTGAAGCTGACATCAAACAGCACCTGCTGGGACGGAGCCGACTCCAGCACGGCCACCGACTCCAAGGAGGCGAGGGAGACTTCTTCGGCCCTCGGGTAGCTGAAATCGACGTGGTCGAACTCGATCCTGGTCGGACCCCGGGGCACGGTCAGCGCGTCCGACTTCTCATCGATGCCGGGGGCCAGGTCGAGGACCTCGAACACTCGGTCGAAGGAGACCAGCGCGGTCATCACGTCCACCTGCACATTGGACAGGGCGGTGAGCGGACCGTAGAGACGATTGAGGTACGCGGTGAGGGCAACCACAGTCCCCACGTTGAGCGCTCCTCGCACGGCCATGGCGCCCCCCCAGCCGTAGACCACGGCGGTGGCCAGTGACGCGGTCAGGATGAGGGCCACGAAGAACAAGCGGGCGTACATAGCCTGAGTGACACCGATGTCACGTACCCGTCCAGCCTTGGCCTCGAAGGTCCGCCGCTCCTCGCCCGGCCGACCGAACAGCTTGACCAAGAGGGCTCCAGCCACATTGAACCGCTCGGTCGCGGTGGTGTTCATCTCGGCGTTGAGGGCGTAGGACTCTCGGGTGATGGAGGACAAGCGCCGCCCCACCCGCCGGGCGGGGATGACAAACACAGGCAGGATGACCAGGGCCACCAGGGTGATCTGCCACGAGAGCACGAGCATGGCAGCCAGGACCAGAGCGACTCCTACCAGGTTGGAGACGACCGACGACAAGGTGTCGGTGAACGCCTGCTGGGCGCCGAGGATGTCGTTGTTGAGCCGGGTGATCAGAGCGCCGGTCTGAGTCCTGGTGAAGAAGGCCACGGGCATCCGCTGGATGTGGCCGAACACCTTGGACCGCAGATCGAAGATCACGCCCTCCCCGACCCAGACCGAGACCCAGCGCTGACCAACCAGCAGGGCAGCGTCGAGGACCGCCAGGGCGGCCACCACCCCGGCCAGCTCCACCACCAGGCCGACGCGGTGCCCGAGGATTCCCTTGTTGATGATGGCCCGGTAGATGAGTGGGTTGGCCGCGCCCACCACCGCGTCCAGCACGATGAGCCCCAGGAAGAGGACCAGGATCCGCCGGTAGGGGCGGGCGAAGGTCAACATCCGCCGGGCCGTGCCCGGCGTTACCTGCACGTCGGTGATCGACTCGTCCCGCCTCATCGAGCGCATGGCCGGCCCCCACGTCCTGGCGCCCATACCTGGTGTCATGGCACCTTCAACCCCGAGTTACGGCCAAACATTACCGACCCACTCGAATCCACCGCACTCTTATGGCCGCCAACTCGATACCAACCATGCCGACCGACCGATCCAACCGCCCGACCGACCGACCGAACCGAGGCGGCGCTGGGAATCGAACCCAGGTACAGGGCTTTGCAGGCCCTTGCCTAAACCACTCGGCCACGCCGCCGTTACCAGCGCACACCCTAGCGGCCGGGTGGGTCGAGGCCCGTCTCCCAAGTTGGCCGGTGCAGTGCCTGCGATACTGTGGCGGTGAATGCCCGACGAAGCGACCCGGCCGGAGACCTTGTCCCCGGGAGCGCCGCTCGAACGCCGACGGGTGTTCAGACCGGGCCCGGGCATGCTGGTGTTTCCCATAGTGCTCCTGTTCGCCCTGGCCGGGGTGGGCGCCCTGGTGTTGGCCGGCGCCCATGGGGCGAGCCCCCCCGCAACCGCTGGTCCGACGGGACCGGTACTGCGCGGCACTGACAGTGCCACGATCTTCAAGCCCTTGGAGCATGCCGGTGAGCCCCCCACCGACATCCTCAGCCAGCTACCCGTCCCGGTGGCTGCCTCGGTGCTTGGCCACCAGAATCACGACCGCGGCAATGGCGTCTACGACCGGGAATTGGATCTGAGGGTGGACGCCTCCTACGCCCAAGTGGTGGAGTTCTACCAAACTGCGCTGGTGAGCCACCACTGGGTGATCATCTCGCAGGGGCCGCCCCGCACCGGTACCGGGCGCCAGCTCTTGGCCCGCCGGGCCAGCAGCGACGGCTTTTACTGGGAGGTAGCGGCCACTGTCCGCCCGCCGGACGCGAGTCCAGGAACCAGCACCACCGGGACCCCGCTCCAACTACGGCTGCTGGAGGCCGAAGAAGAGCAGTAGCACTGCTCCACAGGCACAACTGCTCGACAGGGGCAATGAGAGCTAGGCCGGGAGCGGATCAGGGGGCAACGGAGGCACTGGGTCACCCGGCACCGGCCCCGGTCCGGGGACTGGATCGGGCATGGGCGGTGGAAGGAACGGATCCACCCGAGAGCTGGCCAGTGGTGTCATCGGAGGCTTGTACCCGATGACCGCTGGTGCAACCCCGCAGACGGAGCCTGCGTGGACAGTGGGCACGATTACATCCGTACCACTGAGCGAAGGACCTGGCCGCCCAGCATGCTGGCGAACGCCTCTTCCACCTGGTCCAGCGAGATGACCTCGCTCACGAAGCCCTCCAGGTCCAGACGCCCCTTCAGATAGGCGTCGATAAGTACGGGAAAGTCCCGGGAGGGCAGGCAGTCCCCGTACCATGAGGACTTGAGGGACCCGCCCCGGCCGAACAGCTCGATCATCGGCAACTCGACGGTCATGGTCGGGTTGGGCACTCCCACCTGGACCAGCGTCCCGGCCAGGTCCCGGGCCAGGAAGGCCTGGAGGTAGGTGGCGGGCAGGCCGACCGCTTCGATCACCACATCAGCACCGAACCCATCGCTCAGTGCCCTGATGGCCTCCACCGGATCGGTGGCCGAGGAGTCGACCACATCGGTTGCCCCGAAGCGGGCTGCCCATTCCAGCTTGCGGGGATCCACGTCCACCGCGATGACTCGACGGGCCCCGGCCAGGCTGGCCCCGGCGATGGCTGCGCAGCCAACTCCGCCACAGCCGATCACCGCCACCGTGTCGCCCTCGGACACGCCGCCGGTGTTGACCGCCGCGCCGTACCCGGCCATCACCCCGCAGCCCACCAGGCCGGCTGCCTCCGGACGGGCCCTGGCGTCGACCTTGACGGCCTGGCTGGCCGCCACCAGAGTGAGCTCGGCAAAGGCCCCGATACCCAGGGCTGCCGAGAGCGCAGTGCCGTCCAGGAGGGTCATGGGCTGGGAAGCATTGCGACTGTCGAAGCAGTACCACGGCCGGCCCCGCCGGCACGAGCGGCAATCTCCGCATGGGGCTCGCCAGGCCAGGACCACGAAGTCGCCGGGGACCGGCTTGGCCACTCCGTCACCAACCGCCTCCACGATCCCAGCCGCCTCGTGGCCCAAGAGAAAGGGAAAGTCATCGTTGATGGCCCCATCCCGGTAGTGCAGATCGGTCCGGCAGACCCCGCATGCCTGCACCCGGACAAGGACCTCTCCCGGTCCTGGATCGGGAACGATAATGGTCTCGACTGACACTGGTTGACCCTTGGCTCGGGCCACCACCCCTCGAACCTCACTGGCCATGCCTGCCTCCTCGTTGGATTGTTCTCGGAGTCTTACCCCTCTCCCGGGGTCAGCCAGAGCAGTCGACAGCCACCGCCAGCGCCACGCAGACCTGGCGCATCCGTTCGTCGCTCAACCGCCCAAGCCGTTCGACCAGGACTCCCACCGAGACGTGCTCGACCGAGTCGAGGTTGATGACCGATCGGCGTGGGATCGGATCGTCACCGGGTTCCAGCGCCACCTCACTCGGGAGACCTCTGATGGTCGTCGTGCACGGGGCGATCAGGGCACGGCGCAGCCGCGGGATGGCGGCGTCGCGGGACAAAACCACGACCGGGCGTCGGCCGATGTCCAACAACTCGCACCACCACAGTTCACCGCGGGAGGGCAGCGGGCTCACTGGGCCGCGGCAGCCTCGTGAAAGGAACCCAGGTCGCCCCACTCGTCGGGCTGGCCGAGCGGGTGCTCGTCATATACAATATATTGAGCGTCTATCTCGGCCTCACGATGCCGGGCCACCAGGGCCTTGAGCGCCTCGTCGAGAAGGGCCGAGTCCGTGAGGTTCGAACGAAGCCGGCGAGCGCTGACCAGTAGACCCTCATCCACCGTGGTGCTCACTCTCGTTCGAGTCATGCCATTATCATGCTACATGAATGCCACGGGGCCCGGCCACAGAGAACGGGCAGGGATGCGATCATTCCTCCATGGCCTCGCGCTCGCTGGAGGGCCGACTGCTGGTTGCCGCCCCGTCGCTGGTTGATCCGAACTTTGCCCGGACAGTCGTGCTGGTACTGGCTCACCATGACGAGGGTGCTCTCGGTGTGGTCCTCAACCGACCCAGCCATCTGGAGGTGTCTCAGCCCCTTGCGCAGTGGGCGGAACTGGCTGCACCGCCGTCGGTGGTCTTCGTGGGAGGACCGGTGGCCCCGGCCGGCGCCATCTGTTTGGCCGAGGTGGACGACGAGGTGGGCCCGACCGACACCTGGAAGCCGCTGAACGGGGTTCTCGGGACTTTGGATCTGGCCGGCGATCCGGCCAGCGTGGGCCCAACGGTCCGGCGGCTGAGGGTCTTTTCTGGCCACGCCGGCTGGGGGGCAGCCCAGCTGGAGGGCGAGGTGGCGGTCGGGGGCTGGATAATCACCGACGCCCGACCGGACGACGCCTTCTCGCCGCGGCCCGAGGACCTGTGGCACCAGGTGCTGCGCCGCCAAGGCGGTCCCCTGGCCATCCTGGCCGCCTATCCGGAGGACCCCACCCTCAACTGACACTCGGGGGCTACGCCCCCCGAGGGCCCCCCAGAATCAAGGGCACCGCCTCGCCTTCGGCGAGGCTCCCTCTTGTTCCGACCAGCCGAAACGCCTCCGGCGTCGGCTCGTCGGTCAGCCGAGGTTGACCAGGTTGCCCAGGCCGATCAGATGGAGTACCGCTACCAATTGACTGGTCACCCAGGAGAGGCGGTTGAGGGTCAACAAGACGCCGAACCCGGCCAGGGCGAAGGCGGAGACCAGGGTGAGAGCGACGAAATGGCGCCTGACCCACGAGAAGGCGCCGGCCAGGCGCCCCAGGGCCAGGCCGGTGGCCAGGAAAGGCACTCCCAAGCCGGCCGAGTAGGCGGCCATCAATCCGGCCCCTCGGGCCACCTGCCCCTGGGTGGCGGCGATGGCCAGCACCGAGCCGAGCACCGGCCCCACGCATGGTGTCCATCCGAACCCAAAGGCCGCCCCGGCTACCGGCGCAGCCAGCGGCCCGAACCGGGTGGGATTGAGCGGCAAGCGTCGCTCCCCGTACAGTGAGGGCGCCCGCAGGACGAGCGAGCCGGCCAGGAACAGGCCCATGGCCAGGACCAGCAGGCCGGAGAGCCGGGTCAAAAGGAGTTGGTTGGTGAACACGGCGCGGCCAACGGCCGTCGCCGACAGGCCCAAGGCGATGAAGACTGCCGAGAAACCCAGGATGAACAGGCTGGTGTCCCTGGCGATGCGGCCCAGATGGCGCTGGCCCTCGCTCTGGATCTCGGCCAGGTCCAAGCCGGTAAGGACGGACAGGTAGGCCGGCACTATGGGCAGCACGCACGGAGACAGGAACGACACCAGGCCACCCCCGAAGGCAACGACATAGCCGAGGTCCCCGGTGTTGATGGCCACCGGCCCATGTTGTCACGGCTCGCGCCCCAGCCCGGCCCCGCGTCCCGGCCCCGCAGCCAGTACCCGCGGCGCTCGGCCAGAGGGCAGACTGACAGCATGGCCGTCCTCCTGGTTCGCCACGCTCGGGCCGGCAATCGCCGGCGATGGCAGGGTGACGACCGGGATCGGCCGTTGACCAAGAAGGGCCACCAACAGGCGCAGCGCCTGGCCGACCTGCTCGGGCCCTATGGCCCGGAGCGAATCCTGTCCAGCCCCTACACCAGGTGCGTCCAGACGTTGGAGCCGCTGGCGGCCAAGCTGGCGCTGGCCGTCGAGCCGGCCGATGATCTGGTGGAGGGCCGGGGCGTCCAGGCAGTCCACCTTTTGCGCTCGCTGGCCGGTCAGGCTGTGGTCACCTGCACTCACGGCGACATGGTGCACGAGGTGCTTGGTGCCCTGGCCGGCCTCGACGGGTTGCGCCTACCCCGCTCCACAGCCTCCCCCAAGGCCTCGACCTGGGTATTCGAGGCCACCAACGCCCGCCTGACCAGCGCCTGTTACCTGGCGCCGCCCGAGAGATGACCGAGCCCGTCTCCCTGCGCCGCCTCCGTGACCAGCTGCTGGCCCGGACAGACCTCCAGGGCAGCGCCTGGTGCGCGGCGTACTCGGCGGCAGCCGACGCCTGGTTGAGCGAGCTGCTGGCCAGGGCCACCGACGGCAGGGTGGACGGAGTTGCCCTGCTGGCCGTGGGGGGCTACGGCAGGGGCCAGCTGTGGCCGGGCAGTGATCTCGACCTGGTGCTGGTCCACCGCGGCCGGCGGGACATTGCCAGCGTGGCCCAGGCCGTCTGGTACCCGGTATGGGACGAGCGGGTGCACCTCGACCACAGCGTGCGCACTCCTCGAGAGGTGATGGCGGTGGCCGACACCGACCTAAGGGCCGCCCTTGGGCTACTGGATGCTCGGGTGGTGGCAGGCGACACCGAGCTGGTCGCCGCCCTGCCGGCCAAGACTGCCGCCCTTTGGAAAGCAAGGGCCAAGCGTTGGCTGCCGGCCCTGGCTGCCTCGGTGGAGGACCGCCGCGCCAGCCATGGTGACCTGGCCTTCTTGTTGGAACCCGATCTCAAGGAGGCCCACGGCGGTTTGCGGGACGCTCACGCCCTGCGAGCCGCAGCCCACGCCGCCCCGGTGCTGTCCGGCCTGGCCGAGGCGATCCAAAGCGGAGCTGACCTCGCCGGGCCCATCCACGCCGGGCCCATCCACGGTGGGGCCGCCCACGGCGGGGCCCCTCGCGATGGGGCCGCCCACGGGGGCGCACCGGATGGGGACACCGGCGATTGGGCCACCGATCTACGAGGCTCCATGGAGACGCTGGGCCGGGTACGGGTGGAGCTCCACCGCCGGACTGGGAAGGCCCTCGACCGGCTGCTCCTCCAGGAGCAGGACCAGGTGGCGTCCGCCCTGGGACTGGAGGACGCCGACGCCCTGATGGCCGAGGTGGCCACCGCTGGGCGATGTCTGGCCTGGGCCAGCGACGACGCCTGGCGCCGGGTGGCGTCCTGGCTGGAGGGCCCACCGGGGCGTCGGGCCGGTCGTGACCGACCGATCGAGCCGGGCCTGGTGACTCGGGACAAGGAGGTCACCCTGGCGCCTGGTGCCGACCCGGCCAGCGACGCCTCCCTGGCCCTGCGAGCGGCAGCCGTAGGGGCCGAGTTGGGCTTGCCCCTGTCTCGCCAGTGCCTGGGCCGGCTGGCTGCCGAGGCCGCCCGACCAGGAGATCCCTGGTCTCCGGAGACCCGGCTGGCCCTCGTACGGGTGCTGGCCGCCGGTCAGGCGGGAATGGCTGGGCTGGAGGCCCTCGACCAGCAGGGCATCCTGGTGCGGCTGGTGCCCGAGTGGGAACCGGTGCGTAACCGTCCTCAGCGCAACGCCTACCACCGGTTCACCGTCGACCGCCATCTCCTGGAGGCGGCCGCCAACGCCGCCGCTCTCACCGACCGAGTCTCCAGGCCGGACCTGCTGCTGGTCGGGGCGCTCCTCCACGACATCGGCAAGGGCTTCCCGGGCGACCACACCGAGACGGGGATGATCGTCGTGGCCGAGGTGGCGACCAGGATGGGCTTTGCGCCGCTCGACGTCGGTGTATTGGTGGCCATGGTCCACCACCACCTGCTACTGCCCGATGCCGCCACCCGGCGAGACCTGGACGACCCGGCCACCGTCGAGTCGGTGGCCGCCGCGGTGGGCGACCAGACCACCCTGGACCTGCTGGCCGCCCTCACCGAGGCTGACAGTCTGGCCACCGGGCCCGCCGCCTGGGGATCCTGGAAGGCCGGACTGGTGAGGGACCTGGTGGCCCGGACCAGGCTCCAGCTGGCCGGTCATCAACCGGGCCCGGCGGCTGCCCTGCCGGACGAGGACCACCTCCGCCTGATGGCCTCGGGTGAGCTGCACCTGAGCGCGGACCAGTCCTCGGTGACGGTAACCGCCCCTGATCGTCCCGGCCTGCTGGCTTGCGCGGCCGGGGTCCTGGCCCTTCACCGTATCGACGTTCATTCCGCCCAGGTCGGCTCGGACGGGGAGGGCATGGCAGTCGAGGTGTTCGAGGTCGAGACGGGCGAAGATGGCACCGACTGGGCCCGGGTGGAGCGCGACCTGGCTGAGGTGCTGGACGGCCGGCTGGCTCTGGGGCCGCGCCTGGCCGAGCGGGCCCGCGCCTATGCCGGAGGCCGCCGCCCCCGTGCCGCCCGGGCCACCGTGACCGAGGTGACGGTCGACAATGGCGCCTCGACCACCGCCTCGGTCGTCGAGGTAAGAGCACCTGATGGCGTCGGGGTGCTCTACCGGATCGCCAAGGCGCTGGCCGACTGCCAACTGGACGTCGGGTCAGCCAAAGTGGCCACCCTCGGCCACGAGGTGATCGACTCCTTTTACGTACGTGACCACACGGGCGCCAAGCTGCTTGACACCGTTGCCGCCAGGAAGGTCGAGTTGGCAATTCACACCGGGCTGGCCGGTGAGCCGGTGGTGGCGTAAGGCCTATCCAGCCTGGTCAGCCTCCGGGTGGCCGGCCTCCGGGCGGTTGGCCCCGTGGTGACGGACGAAGTCGTTGACCTCGTAGTAGGCGGCAATGGACTCACCGGCGTCTCCCCAAAAGCCGTCCAGCACGTCGAACTCGATGTTGCCACGAGCCACAAAGGAGTTGTTGACGTCGGTGATCTCCAGCTCGCCCCGCCCGGACGGCACCATGTCGGCAATGAGCTCGAACACGCTGGCGTCATAGCCGTACACTCCGGTAACCGCCAGGCGACTGGGGGGCACATCGGGCTTCTCGACTATGCCCACGATGTGACCGGACTCGATGTCGGCCACGCCGAGGTGGCGGAGGTGGCACCGGTCATCGACTTCGGCCAGCAACAGCCGGGCGCCTTGTCCCTGGGCCTCGAAGTTCTCCACCCAGGGCCGGATGGACCGCCCGAAGATGTTGTCGGCCAGCATGACCACCACGGTGTCATCGTCGACGAAGCGCCGGGCCAGCCCCAGGGCCTGCGCAATCCCTCCGGGGCGGTCCTGATAGCTGTACAACAGGCGGTCGACTCCCCATTCGCTGCCGTTGCCCAGCAGCCTGAAGATCTCCCCTGCGTGGGTACCCCCCGTGACCACCATCAGCTCGCCAATACCCGCCCCCACCAGCGCCTGGATGGCGTACACCACCATGGGCCGGTCGTAGATGGGCAGCAGGTGCTTGTTGGTGATGCGGGTAAGGGGGTCCAGCCTGCTCCCGGTGCCGCCGGCCAGGACCACCCCCTTCACGCCAGCAAGTTAGCCGGAGAAGGGGGTGGGCCCTGACCGCGGTCAGATGGCGTCCATTCCGCGTTCGCCGGTGCGTATGCGAACCAGAGAGCTGGCATCGGTCACCCACACCTTGCCGTCCCCGATCTGGGCGGTGCGAGCGGCCGAGACGATGGCCTCCACCACCTCCTCGGCGTCATAGTCGCCCACCAGCACCTCCAGCTTGACCTTGGGCACCAGGTCGATGGTGTACTCCGCGCCCCGGTAGACCTCCGTATGGCCCTTCTGGCGTCCGAAGCCCTGGACCTCCGACACGGTCATCCCCTCGACCGCCGTCGCCTTGAGGGCGTTACGGACGTCGTCCAGCTTGAAGGGCTTGATGATGGCTGTGACCAGCTTCATGCTGTCGCCCCCCCGGTTCCTCCAAGAGGTGGACTCTCGGCAAAAGGAGCCGCAGCCGGCACAGGCCCATCGGCCACTACCGGCTGGCGCCCCCGGGCACCGGCCCCGAGGCTGGCGACCCCGGTGTCCGAGGGATAGGCCTCCTCGTCGTGGACGGCCAGGTCACCCACCTCCAAGATCTCGTCGGGCATCCGCAGGGGTATGAACATGCCGATCACCTTGAGCAGCACGAAGGTAACGAAGGCATCCCACACGATCACCGTGGCCGCCGCACCCAGTTGGGCAACCAATTGCTTGGGGTGGCCGTACAGCGCCCCGGAGACGGTGGAGGCGGGAGTGGCGCCCGATCCCGGGTAGACGACGATGGACGGGTCGGCAAAGACCCCGACCAACAGGCCGCCGGTCAGCCCGGCCACCCCGTGAGTGTGGAACACGCCCATGGCGTCATCCACCTTCTTGAACAGGCGCAGCTTGCCCACCTTGTTCCATGACACCCACACCACGGTGGAGGCGATGAGCCCGATGAGCAGTGCCCCGGCGCCGTTGACGTAACCAGCTGCGGGAGTGATGGCAACCAGGCCGACGATCATCCCGTTGACCGCTCCGAGGAAGGTGGGCTTGCGCTGGGGACCGCCCACCATGTCCCAGATCATCCAGGTGAGGAGGGCAGCCACGGTGGCCAGGTTGGTATTGAGCACCGCGGTGGCCGCGTCGGCGCTGGCAAAGTAGGGATCGCCGCCGTTGAACCCGTTCCAACCCAGCCACAAGATGCCGGCACCCAGTGCCACCATAGGGAGGTTGTTGGGCAGTGGCCGGGCCCTGTCCCGGGCCAGGCGGGGGCCGATGACGGCCGCCGCCACGAAGCCGCTGGTGCCGGCGGCCAGGTGGATGACATAGCCGCCGGAGTAGTCCACCGCTCCCCGCTGGGCCCACCAGCCGCCTCCCCAGATCAAGAAGGCGTTGACCGAGTAGGCGAAGGTCGACCACAGCGGTACGAAGACCAGCCACGCCTTGAGGTTCATTCGGCCGAGCACACTGCCCAGGAACAGCAGGGGGGTGATCCCGGCGAAGACGAACTGGAAGTACACCAGGCTCGACTGGGGGAACCTGAACTGCGGCATGAGCCCGGTGCCGCTGAGCAGGGGGATGTTGGCCCTGCCCTGCTCGGCGGTGTGGCTGAGCACGGTGCCCGGATGGCCGATGGCGTTGGCCAGGAAGCCTGGGCCCAGGTGGACGGGGTTGCCAAAGCCCATGTCGAAGCCCCACAGCACCCAGACAATGAGCACGGTGGCGAACCCGGAGAAGGCCATCAGCATGGTGTTGACCGCCCACTTGCGCTGGACCAGGCCTCCGTAGAGGACGGCCAGTCCGGGGATGCTCATGAGGCCCACCAGGGTGGCGGCCGTGAGCTGCCAGGCGTTGTCACCCGAGTTCAGGTAGGAGGGATCGGGCACCAGCCCCCCGAGGAGCATCATCACATTTCCTTTCGTTGGGACCGCACCGTCAGCGCCAGCTGGACGATCATCCAGGCGGCCAGGATGAGATAGAGCAGGGGGAACAGCTTCTCCGGGCCCCACGGCCCGGCCGCTACGAGCAGGGCCCCCAGTCCCACCGCCAGCTGGCGTCCGCTGACGGTGGCCAGGGCCAGCAGTGCGGCCAGGGCCAGCCCGACAGCCAGGTACGTGACCCCACTGGGCTGGCCAGCGGCGTGTACGCCGATGTTCGGTACCCACAGGGTGAGGAAGGATCCCACTGCGATCACGGCTCCTCCGTACCCCAACAGGCGCCCCTGGGGTCGCAGTCGGGCGTCCAATATGGCTGGAAAGGCCTCGGCGCTAACCGAGCAGGGTTCGGGCATGGCGATCACGCTAGGAAAGGTCCGTTCCGGGACCATTGCCAGAGTGTGAACACTGCGTTACGCGCCCTCGGGGGGGCTCCGCCCCCCGAGGGCCTGGCTGCTACCCTAGGGGGGTATAGTATGGATGGGACCTAGAGGGGGTACGATGTACAGCTACAGCGGGAACAAGGACGACTATCTGAAGCGGTTGCGTCGCATCGAGGGGCAGATCCGGGGGCTCCAGCGGATGATCGAGGATGACCAGTACTGCATCGACATCCTCACCCAGGTGTCGGCGGCGACCAAGGCGCTCCATTCGGTGGCCCTGGGGCTGCTCGACCAGCACATGGCCGGCTGCATGGTGGAGGCGGCCAAGGCGGGAGGACACGAGGCTGAGGCCAAGGTCCGGGAGGCCTCCGACGCCATTGCCCGGCTGGTGCGGTCATGATCTCCCCTGCTGGCATCGAGACTCACGTGGTGGCCGTCACTGCGCTGTCAGCTCTGGGCGCCATCGGATCCTCCCTGGAGGAAGCCTTCTTCATGTTCTGGGAGACGCTGTGGGCCCTCATCCTCGGCTTCACCCTGTCAGGGGCCGTGCAGGCGTTCGTGTCCCGCGAGTCCATGCAGGCCAAGCTGGGCAACCACCGCCCCGCTGCCATCGCTCGGGCCTCCGGCTACGGCATGGTGTCCTCGTCGTGCTCCTATGCGGCCTCCGCCATGGCCAAGTCCCTCTTCGCCAAGGGTGCCGACTTCGTGGCCGCCATGGTGTTCATGTTCGCCTCCACCAACCTGGTGGTGGAGCTGGGCATCGTGCTGGTCATCCTCATCGGCTGGCAGTTCGCAGCCGCCGAGTTCGTCGGGGGAGCCGTCATGATCGTCCTGCTGGCCACCCTCGGCGGACTGTTCCTGGCCGGCCGGCAGGTGGAGGCAGCCCGGGCCCGGCTCAACCAATCCGACCCGTCAGGCACCCCCGACCCTGACCACGAGACGCAGGAGGTGGTCCGCCAGAGCCAACCCTGGGCCGCGAAGCTGCGCTCCAAGGCCGGCTGGGCCGACGCCGCCAGCTACACCATGTCCGACCTCGCCATGCTGCGCAGGGAGATGGTCGTCGGCTTCTTGGTGGCTGGGTTCCTGGCCATCCTGGTTCCCAGCAGCGTGTGGAACACCGTGTTCCTCCACGGCCATGGCACCTGGACCAGCGTGGAGAACGTGATTGTGGGGCCGTTCATCGCCCTCATCAGCTTCGTCTGCTCCATCGGCAACGTACCGCTGGCCGCCGCCCTGTGGAAGGGCGGGATCAGCTTCGGGGGGGTGATCAGCTTCATCTTCGCCGACCTCATCGCCCTGCCCCTACTCCTCATCTACCGCAAGTTCTACGGTGGCCGCCTGACCCTGCGACTCCTCGGCGTCTTTTGGGCGGTCATGGCCGCAGCTGGGCTGGCCACCGAGCTCATCTTCGGAGCCGCCGGACTGGTGCCCAGCGGGCGGCCCACCCAGATCGTGCCCGAGCGCCTGACGCTCAACTACACCACCATTCTCAACATCGTCTTCCTCGGCGCCTTTGCCCTGCTCTACTGGACCTACCGCCACCGGGCGGCTCTGGGCGGCGGATCTGGCTACGCCTTGGATCCCGTCTGTGGCATGCAGGTGGAGATGGCCAACGCGCCGGCCAACGCAACCGTCGACGGGGCGGTCTACTACTTCTGCTCCGATCGCTGCCGCGATCGCCTGGCGGAACGTGGGGGGGCGCCGCCCCCCCACGAACCCAGCTCCTGTGCCGGCAAGCCGAAGGCGGTCTCGCCGCCCGGCTAGCCGGCTAGCCGGCTAGCCGGCTACCAGCGGTACCAGCGGTGCCCCTCCCCCATGCGAAGACCAAAGCCGACCAGCCATACCACGAACACGATGGCGGCGATGATCCACAACAGGTGAACAGCAAAGCCCAATCCAGCAAAAACGATAGCCAGCAGCAAGACCAGCAGGATCAGACCCATCACGGCCTCCTATTTTCGCTACCCGGCTTCCCCTGCCTCCCAGTTGGAGACAGCGTCGCCGAGTCAGGAATCGGTACCGTAGCAGGTGACAGATCACCTCGGACGAGTGCTCAGATAACCGTGCTCCTGCCACCGGGCCAGGGCCCAGCAAAGGTCGGAGAGCCGGTTGAGATATGGGCGGACATGGGACTCTTCGGGCAAATTCATGCAGTGTCGCTCGGCTCGGCGGACCACGGTGCGAGCCACGTCCAGCAGAGCCGAGAGACGGTCCTGTCCGGGTACCACGAACTCGCGCGGCATCTCGAAGCGCTCACTGATGCTGTCGATCAAGCCCTCCAAGCCGTCCACCATCTCGCTGGTGACCAGCGAGGCTCCGGCGGCCAGCTTGTGACGATTGACGGGAGCGGTGGCCACCTCGGCCATGAGCACCCACAGGTCCCGCTCCAGGCCCACCAGGATCAGGTCCAGCTCGCCGCCCCGGTCGGCCTCGGCCCGAGCCAGACCGAGGGCAGCCTGGGCCTCGTCGACCGTACCGGTGAGCTCGATGACGTCGGAGTCCTTGCCCACCCGCCCCCCATGGAGCAGCCCAGTGGTGCCGTCGTCGCCCTTGCGCGTATAGATTTTCGCCACCGGTCAGCCAGGGTAGTGGAGGGCCCGCAGTAGCCTGGGAAGTCATGTCCAGCTACCTCGACGCGGCCCGGGAGCGGGTGGTCGTCTTCGACGGTGCCACTGGCACCAACATCCAGCTGGCCGACCTGGGCCCCGACGACTTCGGCGGCCCGGTCCTGGAGGGCTGCAATGAGGTCCTGGCGGACACCCGGCCGGACCTGGTGGCCGAGCTGCACCGCTCGTTCCTGGAAGTCGGCGTGGACGTGGTGGAGACCGACACCTTCGGCGCCTTCTCCACCGTGCTGGCCGACTACGGGATCGCCGAGCGGGCCCACGAGCTCAACGTCAAGGCAGCCGGCATCGCCCGAGAGCTGGCCGGCTCCTACTCCACCCCAGATCGGCCCCGGTGGGTGGCAGGGAGCCTCGGGCCGGGTACCCGCTTTCCCTCGCTCGGACAGATTCCCTTCGTGGCCCTACGGGACGCCTACGAGGTCCAGGCCCGGGGACTGCTGGAGGGGGGCGTCGACCTGTTCGTGGTGGAGACCGTGTTCGACCTCCTCCAGGCCAAGGCGGCCATGGTGGCTTGCCGGCGGGCCATGGCCGCGGTTGGCCGCGAGGTGCCCATCCAGGTGCAGGTGACGGTGGAGCTGACCGGGCGGATGCTGCCGGGGACCGAGATCGGGGCCGCCCTCTGTGCCCTGGATCCGATGCGGCCCGACGTGGTCGGGCTCAACTGCGCCACCGGGCCGGCTGAGATGGGCGAGCACCTGCGCCATCTGTCCCGTCACGCCCGCATGCCGATCTCCTGTGTTCCCAACGCCGGCCTGCCGAGCGTGGTGGACGGGAAGATGCACTACGACCTGTCCCCCGATGCCCTGGCTGAGTACCACGCCCGCTTCGTGACCGAGCTCGGCGTGTCGGTGATCGGGGGCTGCTGCGGGACGACCCCCGAGCATCTCCGCGCAGTGGTCGAGCGATGCGCCGGCCTGGAGGTCGCGTCCCGCTTCCCCGTCCATGAGCCGGGGGCGGCGTCCCTCTACACCCACGTCCCCTTTGCTCAGGACACCTCGTTTCTCTCCATTGGCGAGCGCACCAACGCCAACGGTTCCCGGCGCTTCCGGGAGGCCATGCTGGACGCCGACTGGGACACCTGCGTGGGCATGGCCCGAGAGCAGGTGAAGGAAGGGGCCCACCTGCTCGATGTGTGTGTCGACTACACCGGGGCCGACGGGGTGGCCGACATGGAGCAGGTGATCAGCCGCCTGGCCACCCAGGCCAGCCTGCCCCTGGTGATCGACTCCACCGAGGCACCAGTGGTCGAGACTGCCCTTCGATGGATCGGCGGGCGGGCGGTGCTCAACTCGGTGAACCTGGAGGATGGCGACGCTCCGGGCACCCGCCTCGACCGCTTCTTGACCCTGGCCCGGGAGTACGGGGCGGCCGTGGTCTGTACCTGCATCGACACGCAGGGCCAGGCCCGCACCGCCGAGTGGAAGCTGCGGGCGGCCCGGGCCATCCACGACCTGGCCGTGGATCGTTACGGCCTGGAGCCGGGCGACCTGCTGTTCGACACCTTGGCCCTGCCGCTGTCGACTGGCATGGAGGAGAGCCGCCGGGACGGCATCGAGACCATCGAGGGGATCAGGAGGATCAAGGCCTCCCTCCCCGGCGTGTACACCGTGCTCGGCTTGTCCAACGTGTCGTTCGGGCTCACCCCGGCCGCCCGCCACGTCCTCAACTCAGTGTTCCTTCACGAGTGCGTGGAGGCCGGCCTGGACGCAGCCATCGTCCACGCCGCCCGCATCATCCCCCTCAACCGGATCGACGACCGGGCCCGAGAGGTCTGCCTGGACCTGATCTATGACCGCCGCCGCGACGGCTATGACCCCCTCCACGAGTTGCTGGGTCTGTTCGAGGGCGTCTCCTCCAGCACCAAGGTGGCCGAGGACCGCAGCTCGTGGAGCGTCCAGGACAGGCTGGAGCGCCGCATCGTGGACGGGGACCGCAACGGCCTGGAGGCCGACCTGGACGAGGCACTGGGGTCGGGGCAAGAGGCGCTGGCCATAGTCAACGAGGTGCTCCTGCCCGGCATGAAGACCGTGGGTGAGCTGTTCGCGTCCGGGGAGATGCAGCTTCCTTTCGTGCTGCAATCGGCTGAGACCATGAAGGCGTCAGTGGCGCGCCTGGAGCCCCACATGGAGAAGGCCGACCAGGGCGGCAAGGGCAAAGTGGTGCTGGCCACGGTCAAGGGAGACGTGCACGACATCGGCAAGAACCTGGTCGACATCATTCTCACCAACAACGGCTACGAGGTCCACAATCTGGGCATCAAGGTGGCGGTGGGCGAGATGCTGGCCAAGGCCGAGGAGGTGTGCGCCGACGCCATCGGGATGAGCGGCCTGCTGGTCAAGTCCACCCTGGTCATGCGGGACAACCTGGAGGAGATGAACGCCCGGGGCCTGTCGGGCATCCCCGTCCTGCTGGGAGGAGCCGCCCTCACCCGGACCTACGTGGAGCGGGATCTGCGGGCCGTCTACCAGGGGCGACTGTTCTACGGGCGGGATGCCTTCGAGGGGCTGCGAACCATGGACCAACTGGTGGCCCTGCGGCGCAGTGGCGGCGACCACCAGGATCCTGACTTCGGCCGCACTCCGGGCGGACGCAACCTGCCCCCCCGCCAGAGCCAGCAGCGAGCGGCCATCGACCCGTCCACCGTCCCCCAACGCTCGCCCGAGGTGGCCGCCGACAATCTGGTGTACCAGCCACCCTTCGTGGGGAGCCAGGTGGCCAAGGGCGTGGCCCTGGACGACATCTCCGCCTACTTGAACGAGACCGCACTGTTCCGCAACCAGTGGGGATTCAGACCAGAGGCCGGCGAGGATGACAAGGCCTTCAAGGACCGGGTGAGAGCGATCCTGCGCTCGCAGCTGGACCAGGCCAGGGCCACCGGGGTGCTGGTGCCCCAGGTGGCATGGGGTTACTTCGCGGTCAGTGCCGAGGGCAATGACCTGATCGTATGGAGAGACGACAGCCGCTCCTCGGAATGGCTGCGGTTCACCTTCCCGCGCCAGCGGGTCGAGCCGTGGCTGTGCATCGCCGACTTCTACCGTGCGGGGGAGTCGGGGGAGGAGGACTGGGCCGCCTTCCACGTGGTGACCATGGGGGCCGCAGTCTCACAGGCCACCGCCGCGCTGTTCGCCGAGGACCGCTACCAGGAGTACCTGTTCCTCCACGGCCTCGGAGTGGAGATGGCCGAGGCCCTGGCCGAGTACTGGCACCGGCGCATCCGGGAGGAGTGGGGCTTCGCCGGCGAGGACGGTCCCAGCCTGGGCGGTCTTTTCCGCCAGAAGTACCGCGGGGGGCGCTACTCGTGGGGCTACCCGGCCTGCCCGGACCTGGAGGACAACGCCAAAGTGGCCGACCTGCTGGACGTGGAGCGCATCGGGGTCACCCTCACCGACGGGTTCCAGCTCAATCCCGAGCAGACCACCTCGGCCATCATCTGCCACCACCCCAGGGCCAAGTACTTCGTGGCCAACTGAGGCGCTGGGCGACAGCCAAGGCTGCCCTTGCTCACAGCCCGAGGTCTCTGCCCAAAGGCATGGCTTCGGTGGGCTTGCGGCGCTGTCCGGGGACCGTCGTCAAATAGTGACGCCGACCATGCCGGCCGCCACCGTGGCGTGGGTCTGGCTGTCGATCAGCACGAAGCTTCCTGTCACTCGGTTCGACCGATAGTCGTCGAGGGCCAGGGCCGTACCAGTGGTGATCTGGACCAGCCCGATGTCGTTGTTGGACAGTGTGGTCGCCGGCTCGAGGGCCATGGCGTTCACGTCCAGACGCCCTTGGACCGTCGTGATCACCGCCGGTGTGGTGCGGGTGGTGTGCTTGAGCACGAACCGGTCAGCCGCCGCCACCGGCCGGTGGGAGAACCAGCAGACGGTGGCATCCAGGTCGCGGGCCAACCGGGGAGGCTCAGATGCGGGGGCCAGCAGATCACCCCGGGCCACGTCGAGATCGTCCTCAAGGGTCACCGAGACAGAGAGTCCAGGGGACGCCAGATCGAGCGCCCCGTCGAAGGTCTGGATGGAGCGAAGCCGGCTGCGGGCACCCGACGGCAGCACCACCACCTCGTCGCCGGTAGCCATAGGACCGCCGCATACCATGCCGGCGTAGCTTCGTCCCCCGCCCGGGTGGCGCAGTACCCATTGGACCGGGAAGCGGGGCCCTGAGTCGGTCGAGGATGCCTCCGCGGCTGACTCAAGGCACTCGATCAGCGTCGGGCCGCGATACCACAGGGCCACGTCACCGGGCCGGACCACGTTGTCGCCCAGCAGAGCCGAGGTGGGAACGCATATCAGGGTGTCCACTCCCAGGCCCTTGGCCAGGGTCTCCACCTCGGTCACCACCTGGTCGAACGTTCCCTTGTCCCACCCGACCAGGTCCATCTTGTTGACCGCCACCACCAGGTGATCGACGCCAACCAGGGTGGCTATGCACAGGTGGCGACGGGTCTGCTCTCTCACTCCAGTCCTGGCGTCCACCACCACCAGGGCGAGGTTGGCCGTGGAGGCGCCAGTGGCCATGTTGGATGTGTACTGCACGTGCCCTGGGCAGTCGGCGATGATGAACTTGCGCCTAGGGGTGGCCGCGTAGCGATACGCGACATCGATGGTTATTCCCTGCTCTCGTTCGGCCCTCAGGCCGTCGGTCACGAACGCCAGATCCACCCCGACATGACCCCGCCGCCGGCTGGCCTCCTCCACTGCCTCGACCTGGTCCTCGAACAGCTGTCGGGTGTCGGCCAGCAGTCGCCCGATCAGGGTCGACTTGCCGTCGTCCACCGATCCGATGGCACAGAACCGAAGCAGGTCCACCTAGAAATACCCCTCGCGCTTGCGGTCCTCCATCGAGGTCTCCGAGAACTTGTCGTCCGCCCGGCTGGCTCCGCGCTCGGTGATCCGGGCCGTCGCCACCTCGGCAATAACCTCGTCCAAGGTCCTGGCCTCCGAGCGAACCGCTCCCGTGCAGGTCATGTCGCCCACCGTCCTGAACCTGACCGTCTCCTCGGTGACCCGCTCGTCTGGATCTGGGCTCACCCATTGGCTCTCGGCCAGGAGCATGCCGCCGCGCTCCACCACTCGGCGGCGATGGGCGAAGTAGATGTCGGGCAGCTCCATGCCCTCCCTGGCGATGTACTGCCAGACGTCGAGCTCGGTCCAGTCAGACAGAGGGAACGCCCTCAGGTGCTCCCCGGAGCGGACCTGGCCCTGGTAGAGCTGCCACAGCTCGGGCCGCTGGTTGCGGGGGTCCCACTGGCCAAAGGTGTCTCGAAAAGACAGGATGCGCTCCTTGGCCCTGGCCTTGTCCTCGTCCCGCCGGGCGCCCCCCAAGCAGGCGTCGAAGCCATGAGCAGCGATGGCGTCGAGCAGAGTTACGCTCTGAAGCCGATTGCGGGAGCCCCTTGGGCCCGGATCGCCCACCCGACCCTGGTCGATTGTTTCCTGCACCGAGGCCACGATCAGCCGCTCCCCCAGTCCGGCCACCCGGCGGTCGCGGTACGCCAGCACCTCCGGAAAATTGTGCCCAGTGTCCACATGGACCACCGGGAACGGGAAGCGGGCCGGGCGGAACGCCTTCTCGGCCAGTCGCAGGAGCACGGCTGAGTCCTTGCCCCCACTGAACAGCAGGGCTGCCTGCTGGCATTCGGCCACCACCTCGCGCATGACGAAGATGGCGTGGGCCTCCAGCAGGTCCAGATGATCGGGTGGCGCGGTGAGGTCGGTACCCGGGTTCACCACCGCTGTCGTCAGACCACCCACAGCAACCTCGCTCCCGTAGCCAGAAGGACGGCCACCAGGGCACCCCGAGCCAGCCGGCCGTTTGAGTAAGAAGATAGACGGGCACCGACGAATACCCCAGGCAGGGCCCCGATCATCAGCGCACCGGTCACGCCCAAGCGGACGTCACCCATCAGGAGATGACCCAGGGCGGCCGCTCCCACCAGGGGGACGGCTTGGACCAGGTCGGTCCCGATCAGCTCGGCGTTGGAGATCCCCGGGTAGAGAAGGGTCAGCCCCACCAGCATGAGCGACCCGGATCCGACCGAGGTAAGACCGACCAGCAGACCTCCCAACAGCCCCACCAGAGCGGTGGGCCACGGCCGCAGGCTCGGCGTCGGTGGGGCGGAGCGAGCCAGGCGAGGCCGGACCAGCATCGCTACTGCGGTGACCAGCAGAGCCGCTCCCAGGATGGGCTTGAGCACCGAAGAGGCGGATGAGCCCGTGAGTGTGATCAGGCCCACGCCGGCCAGCGCTCCGGGCACCGACCCGACGGTCAGCCATTTGACGATGTCCAGTCGCACCGTGCGATGGTGGAGGTGGACCAGGCCGCCCACCGGCTTCATGAACAGCGATGCCACCAGGTCGCTTCCCACCGCAGCCAGGGCCGGCAGTCCGAAGACGAGTACGAGAAGGGGGGTAAGGACGGCGCCACCTCCTGCCCCGGTGAGTCCGACCAGGATTCCCACCGCCAGCCCAGCCAGGGCCAGGCCGGCGCTCGAATGGGCGCCCACCGCCACGTGGGCCGGGATGACTGCCAGTACGTGAGGAAGCGCGGTGTGAATCATGGCCCGGTCACGACCCCTGGCGCACAGCCACCGGCGCAGGGACCTCCGTCGGCTGGGGCACGGCTCGTCGCTGCACCCGACCGGCCAGACCAGAGCCCGCATGGGCCCACGTCCGCTCACCCATCAGCCACATCCACAGCTCCAATTGGTAGCCGGCGGAGATCTCCGCCAGGCGTCCCTGGCTCACCCCGGCCTGAGTGAGGACCAGCCCCCAGTGCGGCCAGAGGGCATCGGCAATCCATCTCCCATCGGCAGCCATCTGCCGCCAGGCGGCCGGCGAATCCAGAGCGATCAGACGCCACCGGTCCCGCTGCTCGGCCGGCTCCGGCGGCACGACAAGCTCCTTGGTGGCCAGGGTGATCATTTCCTCACCGTTGGCGCCCGATCGGTGCCCTCGTAGCTGGCCACATGCTCGTCGTACTCGATGAACAGTGGGCCGTCGGGGTCGAAGTCTCTCTGCAGGCTGGCCAGGGCCACCTTGCGGTCGTAGGCATCCAGCTTGGCCAGTGCCTCCGGGCACTGCAGATCGTGCACGTCCAAGTTGGCCACCGCTCGGTCGAAGGCTCGGGCGCCGACCTCCGACCGCACCAGGACACTGGAGAAACCCTCTGGGCTGCCGACGCTTCCCACCGAGATGTCGGCCGATCGCCCCAGGAAGTCGGCACACTCGTCACAGCCCTTGAGCGCCGCGCCGTGAAAATCCCTCACCGGTTCGCACACCATGGTCTGGCTCTGTCGATCCTCGACGATCATCTTGCCGTGGATCACATCCACCTTGCCCACCTGATCGAGGTCGAGGCCCCGCTTGTCCCGCAACTGGCGCAGCATGAGCCCCTCGTAGTCGAAGCTCTTGGTGCACAGCAGGGCAATGGTGAGCATCACCGCGTCGACCCTGGCTGAGCCCCGGTTCCAGTCGTGGGACTGCATGGCCCTGATGCCCTGGATCTCGCAGGGGGTCCCCACCACCGCGATCCGGGGATGGGAGGGCAGGTCATCGTAACCCTTGAGGTCCAGGTGGCCCAGGGCCATGGTCTGGTTGTAGAAGCTCCCCCCGCACTCGATCACCTCTGCGGCGGTCCGGGCCAGGTGAGCCACCCCCTTCCAGCGCTCGGTAGGGCTCTCCCGGGCCAGGAGAGCACCGTCGATGTCACCGGCCTCCAGGGCGGCGACCAGGATGGCGCTAACCACTCCGCCATCCTGAGCGCCGGGCAGCCGCGGGTTCACTCGGGCGGTGTAAGACCGCTCGACCAGACCCAGGCCTTCGCCCCTGCCCCCGGTGATCTTCCAGTCGACCGGGGCGGGAGCCGGCTCGGGGGGCAGCTCCCGAGCCAGCGCCGGCTCCGGCTCCCGCACCACCACGGGCATCGGTACCGGTACGGGGGCAGCCGGCGGGCCCGCCTCCGGGCTGACCAGCGGTGCCGGCACCGGCCAGGTGGCCTCGTAACGCAGGCCTCCCCGAGGGCAGAAGTCCCAGCACAGGGAGCAACCGGTGCACATCTTCACCAGCATGGGCAGGTCGTTGCGGCCGATACCTATCGAATCGGATGGGCAGACGGCGACGCATGTCCCACACTGAATGCAGCGGTCGGCGTCGATGACGCCTGCCGCCAACTCCCAGAACCACGTCTTGCCAGGGGCCTCGGCGATGCCGTTCATCTCCTCGCGGATGGCGGGACCTGCACCCGTCACTTGCCGCCTCCTGCGACCACCGGTTGCTCACTACCGACCAGCACATCTCGCAAACTGGGATTGGGGACGCGCCGGGCCCATTCGTGAAAGCGCTCGTCGGAGCGCCGTTCCCTGCGGTAGCGCCGAACCAGGCGCACCAGCGCTTCGGGTACCTCATCGGTAGGTCTGGCCCCGTCGACCCAGTCAATGAAAGCGGCGTCGGTGCCCAGGCTGCCTCCCAGGCCGATGTCCACCGCCTCCACGATCCGGCCATCCCGCTTGGCGGTCTCGCCCCGCAGGCCGATGTCCGCGATCTGGGGCTGGGCACACGAAGCCGAGCAACCGGACAGGTGAATGCGGACGATGTGGTCACCCGAATGACCCGGACCAGTAGTGTCATCAGGAGTCCCACACGGGCCGGTTGTGCCATCGAAGACCTGGTCCAGGTGTCGAGCCCACTCGACCATCCGGACCTTGGTCTCCACGATGGCGAACCGGCAGAACTCGCTGCCCGTGCAGGTTACCGCCCCTCGCTGGAACGTGCCCGGGTTGGGTGAGTGCACCTTCAGGAGCGGCGCGGCCAGCAACTCGCCCAACCGGTCGTCCGCCACGCCGGAGATGATCAGGTTCTGGTCGGTAGCCAGACGGACGCTACCGTCACCATAGGTATCGGCCAAGAGGCCCACATGCTCCAGGTCAGTGCCGGCAATCCGTCCGACGGTCACATTGAGCCCCACGTAGCTGAGGCCGGCCTGACGCTGACGGTGAACCCCCACGTGATCGCCCCGGTACCGACGGGTGAGGCTCTCCCCCGCCGGCGGTAGGGCGAAGGCTGCCCGCGCTGCCAGCTCCTCCCGAAAGCCCTCGGGACCCAACTCTTGCACCAGGTAGCGCATCCGCGACTGGCCCCGGTTCTCCCGATTGCCCAGCTCTCCAAAAAGCTGAGCGATGGCCCGGGCGACTTCCACCGCCCGGTCTGGTGCCACGAACACATCGATGTCACTGGCCAGCCGAGCACCGTCGGACAGTCCGCCTCCTACCAACAGGTTGAACCCAAGTGCTCCGTCACCTCGCCGGGCGGGCCACAGGCCGATGTCGTTGAGCTCGGCCTGGGCGCAGTCGTCCAGGCAGCCGGTCACGCTGATCTTGAACTTGCGCGGCAAGTTGGCGTACTCCCGGTTGCTGGTGAAGAAAGCGGAGATGGCCTCGGCCGCCGGGTAGGCGTCGAAGGCCTCCTCGGCGTCGATACCGGCGACCGGGCAGCACAACACGTTGCGGGCCGAGTCGCCGCAGGCCTGGACGGTGGTCATGCCCACCTTCTCCAGCTGGCGCCAGATCTCGGGGACCTCGGCCAGCCTGACCCAGTGGAGCTGGATGTCCTGTCGGGTGGTTATGTCACAAAAGCCCTCGCCAAACACCGGATTGCTCTCGGGGCCCCTGGCGTGGTCATCGGTGATGCGCCCGATCGTCCGTACCTGCTCGCCGGTCAGGCGACCGCCAGGGACCTTGATTCGAAGCATGAAGGCGTCCCCTCCCTGGCGCTGGGGATACAGGCCCACCCACTTGAGCCTCTCCTGCTCACCCTCCACGGCCGCCACCGCGTCTGGCCCCTCGGCGGCGTATCGGTCGACAACCGCCGCATAGACGTCCAAGGGGTGCCGTTCCAGCTTCCAGCGCTCGACGTTGTTGAGCTGGTTGGTCCTGCGAAAGGGCGCTATGAAGTCCATGCCGGGAAATCCCAGGTCACGATGGTCCAGGTCATATGTGCAGCCCGCACTCGGTCTTGCCCGAGCCGGCCCACCGTCCCGCCCGCTGGTCCTGGCCCTCGACCACCGGCTTGGTGGTGGGGGCACAGCCGATGGAGAGATAGCCAGCCGCGGTGAGGGGGTGAACGGGCAGATCATGTTGGCAGACGTAGCTGGCCATGTCCTGATCTGACCAGGAGGCCAGCGGATTGATCTTCGCCAATCCCCTGGCCTGGTCCCAACCGATGATCGGGGCATGGGCCCGCTGGGGAGTCTCCACTCGCCGCAGACCCGTAATCCACGCCTGGCGGTTCGCCAGATGGGCATTCAGGGGTCGGACCTTGCGGAGCTCGCAGCAACGCGAGCTCCCACATGGCCAGGCGGCGGCCTCCTCGGACGGCTGAAGTACGGTGAGATTGAGGTTGTAGTGGCCACGCGCCAGCTCCACGTACTCCAATGTCTCCGGGAAGTGGGCTCCGGTGTCGAGAAATATGACCTCGATGCCGGGGAAGACGCCAGTGACGATGTCCAGCAGGACGCAGTCCTGGAAAGACGCGGCCAGCACCAACCCTGCACCGAAGCGGCCCCGGGCCCAAGCCACGGCGCTGGAGGCTGGCTGGGCCTCGAGCGCAGCAGAAACAATCGCGAGGTCGGTCTCGTCAACCACCGGACCAACCATAGCAGTAAACCTGACTAAGTTGATCAGATTTTGAGGGATTCCGAAGATCGTGCCCTCAGGCCTCCACCACGGCCAGGCCGTGGTCGGCGGTATTGAGGGACTCTGGCCCAGTCTCGGTGGCCACCACTATGTCCTCCAGGCGGGCGCCGAACCGACCTTCGAGGTAGATGCCAGGCTCCACCGAGAAGGCGTGACCGGCGACCAGATGGGTCCGGTTGCCGGACACCAGGTATGGATCCTCGTGCTCCTCCAAACCGATGCCGTGACCGGTCCGGTGGATGAAGGCGTCACCCCAACCGGCCGCGCCGATGACCCGGCGAGCTACCCCATCCACCTCCTCACAGGTCGCACCAACGGTGGCCGCCCGGACCGCGCACGCCTGCGCCTCGTGGAGCACGGCGTAGAGCTCGATCAGCTCGGCGTCGGGCGGACCGGTAACGACCGTGCGGGTGATGTCGGAGCAGTAGCCAGGGCCGCCGTCGGTCGAGAGGCGGCCCCCAAAGTCACACACCACCACCTCGCCGGCACCGATCACCCGGTCGCCCGGCTCGTGATGGGGACTGGCTGAGTTGGGCCCACTGCCCACGATGGCAAAATTGACCCGACTGTGCCCCTCGGCTCTCAGCCGAGCCCCAATCTCATGGGACACCTGGGACTCCGAGCGCCCAACCAGCGCAATGTCCCCGGCCATGAGCTGGTTGGCCACCCGGTCGGCGGCTCGGGATGCAGCCCGTAGCTCGGTCACCTCAGCCTGGTCCTTGATCGCTCGTAGACCCGAGGTGACGACCGAGGCCGGTTGCCAGGATGCGCTCGGCAGGCGGCCCTGGAGGGCCAGCAGCGAGACGGCCCAGGACCGCTCGGATATGGCCAATGATCGGCGGGGGCCGACCAATTCGGCCACCAGATCAAGCGGATCCTCTGTCTCAGCCCAGGGCCTGAGTGCGAACAGGCCGGGATCATGATCCACCCGGAAGGCCTCCAGCGCTGGCACCACCAGGGTGGCCTCCCCGTCGGCCGGCAGGACAAGCATGGTGAGGCGTTCCAAGGGCATGGCCTCGTAGCCGGTGAGCCAGGGCAGGTCGGCCCCGTGCGACAAGAGCAGGGAGTCGACTCCCAGATCGGCCATGCGGGTGCGAACCTGATCGGTCCGGGCCACCCTGGCCTTCCTGGGACCAGACGGGGCCATGCCCTCAACCACAGCCATGTCCAGCTCCGACGCTGACCGCCTGGGCGGAGGCGGCGGCCGCCTTGGCGTGATAGCTGGAGCGGGTGAGGGGAGATGCCTCGACATGGGCAAAGCCAAGGTCCTCTCCAACCGCCCGCAGATCGTCCATCTCCTCGGGGGACCACCATCTGGCCACCGGCAGGTGGTCCGCGGTAGGCCTCAGGTACTGACCCATGGTCACGATGTCCACCCCCACCGCCCGCAGGTCAGCCAGCGCTCCGCAGACCTCAGCCTCCGTCTCCCCCAGACCCAACATGAGCCCGGACTTGGTCACCAGACCGGCCTTCTTGGCCCGTCCCAGTACGGACAGGCTACGGGCGTACGACGCTGACGGACGGACCGCCCGCTGGAGGCGGGCCACCGTCTCCAGGTTGTGGTTCAAGACTTCGGGGTGGGTTTCGAAGATGGCGGCCAAGGCGTCGTCGTCGCCCTTGCAGTCGGGAATCAGCACCTCCACTGCGGTGCCGGCACAGCGGCGATGGATGGCGGCAATGGTGGCGGCGAAACCGGCCGCGCCACCATCGGGAAGGTCGTCGCGGGCTACCGCGGTCACCACCGCGTGGTCCAGTCCCAACCGAGCCACCGCCTGGGCCACCCGTTCAGGCTCTTCGGGATCGGCGGCCAGCGGGCGGCCGGAGTCGACCAGGCAGAACCCGCAGGCCCTCGTGCAGCGCGACCCGTTGATCATGAAGGTGGCGGTGCCGTCGGCCCAACACTCGAAGATGTTGGGACAGCCCGCTTCCTCGCACACCGTGATCAGGTCGAGGCCACGCATGGTGCGCTGCATGGCTCTGTACTCAGGTCCCAGCTGGGCCTTGACCCGTAGCCAACCGGGCTTGCGGACGTCCATCGCCAGGGGGCCAACCGGGAGTTCGTCAGCTGGATGGTCAAGCGGCAGAGCCACCGCAGGCCGAGCGCCTGCCTGGAGTGACGTCCGCCTGTCGCCCACGTCCTGTCGCTCCATTGCTCCTGGTGAAGCCCAGGCCTCGGTGGCCCTGGTCACGATGGCATCGACCACGTCTGGCATGGCCACCTCCATGTCCTCGGCGGCCAACGAGGTCACTGCCTTGTCCGAGATACCGCACGGCACTATGTGGGCGAACATGGCAAGATCGGGATCGACATTGAGGGCGAAGCCGTGCATCGAGCGACCCCGGCTGACCCGTGTCCCGACCGCGCATATCTTGCGCGGAGCCGGGCCATCGGGGTCGACCCATACTCCAGGGTGCCCGTCGAGGCGGCCGGTACCGGCCAGCCCCAGGTCACCCAGCGTCCGGATGACCACCTCCTCCACCGCCCGGATGTGACCCGGAGTGGCCCCCGGTCGCACTGGTACCTTCACCAGGGGATAGCCCACCAACTGGCCCGGCCCGTGGTAGGTCACCAGTCCACCCCGGTCGGCCCTCACCATCTCAGCGCCCACCGATGCCGGCGGAACGAGGACATCATCCATCCTCGCCCTCACGCCCAGGGAATAGACGGATGGGTGCTCCATCAACAACAGGTAGTCGTCGTCCTGCGTCCCCACCATGATCGCTTGCTGAAGGGCATGGGCGTCCCGGTAACGGGCCCGACCGAGCCAGCGCACTCGCAGCACACCCAGCCGTCCTAGCACTGCTCCGCAGGGGCAACCGTGCTTCGCACTCGCAACACTGCTCCGCAGGGGCAGATGTGCTTCGCTCTCACCTACAGCTCCTCAGCCCAATCGCGAGACTCGATTACCTCCCTGACCCGAGCCAGGAAGCCGGCCGCATAGGCGCCGTCCACCGCCCGGTGGTCGAAGGAGAGGGCGAGGATGCCCACCGAGTGAACGGCAATCGCCTCGCCGCCGCCTGGTAGGGGCACCACCACTGGCCGGCGCTTGACCCCATCGGTCGAAAGGATGGCCACCTGAGGCTGGTTGATGATGGGCACGGTCAGGAAGGTGCCGAAGGGCCCTGGATTGGTGATGGTGAACGTGCCCCCGGCGATGTCGTCGGCGCCCAACCGCCGGGTCCGGGCCCGTTGAGCGAGATCGGCCATGTCGCGAGCCAGGGCCACCAGGCGCTTGCCGTCGGCACCATGGACCACCGGGACGATGAGCCCCTCGGCCTCCAGCGCCACGGCGATGCCGAGATGCAGTTCCCGGTGAACGACCAGCTCGTCATCGCCTACCGACGCGTTGAGCATCGGGAAGGCTCGCAGCCCATCGACCACCGCCCGGGCCACGAACGGAAGATAGGTGAGGCTGGCGCCGTGCTCCGCCTTGAACCGCTCACGGTGGCTTCGTCGTACCTGCTCGATCCCCTCGAAGTCAGCCTCCACCGCTACCAGGGTGTGGGCCGATGTGGCCTTGGATCGCACCATGTGCTCAGCGGTGCGCCGGCGGATGTTGGAGAAGGCAATGACCTCGTCCCGGTTCCCCCGTACCGTCGGCCGGCCTCCGTCTTCGGACCGGGCCAGAGGGCGATCACCGCGCTCCTGGGTCGCCGCCGCCTCGCCGGGAGCAGCCGGTCGGGCGGGGCTCTGGCGGGTAGGGGTACCGCCCACACGGACTCTGCTCCGGTGGTCAATCAGGGCCAGTGCGTCTGCCCGAGTGATCCGCCCATGCGTGCCGGTGCCCTGGACGTCAGCCGGATCGATGCCATTGTCGGCCAGCAGCCGACGCACCACCGGCGACAGTACTCGTCCCGCCCACCGGGACCCATCCCCGTCCGCCTCGCCGTCCGCCTCGCCCGGCCCGCGGTCGATCCCCGCAGTCAAGCGGCCCTGATCCTCGCCTGGCTCGTCGGGACCCGCCCCGACGGGGGGCGGGGCGGAGGATGCCACTCCCTGGCCGGCCGGCCCAGGCGGCTGCTCGGCGGCCGGTCCGTCGGTCGCTGGCCGGGCTGAGGTCAGGTCGGCCGGGTCAGCGGCGCCAGCCCCGTTGGCCGGGTCGGCGGCGCCAACCGCGTTGGCCTGGTCGGCGGATATGACGGCCAGCCGGACGCCGACGTCGACCGTCTCACCCTCGGGCACGAGGATCTCGGTCACATAACCCGTAGCGGGAGACGGCACCTCGGAGTCGACCTTGTCGGTCGAAACCTCGAAAAGGACCTCGTCCTCGGTCACCTGGTCACCGACCTGCTTGAGCCACCGCGTGATGGTCCCCTCGGTCACCGTCTCGCCCAGCTGGGGCATGGTGATGTCAGCCAACGTGCAGGCCCCTCCCGGTCAGAGCCAGCACCGTCTCTCCGAACGCCTCCGAGAGGGTCGGGTGAGGTTGCAGGAAGTGGCCGACGTCGGTTGGTCCGGCCTCCCAGTTGAGGGCCAAGTAGCCCGTTCCCAGCTGCTCTGTCACCCACGGTCCCACCATGTGCACTCCCAGAAGGCGTCCAGCTGATCCGTCAGAGCCGCGCTCGGCAATCACCTTGACCAGGCCATCCGTCTCGCCCACGATCCGAGCCCGGCTGTTGCCACCGAATGGATCCCGCTTGACCGCCACGTCGTAACCGGCCGCCCGGGCCGCCTCCTCGGACAGGCCGGCGAAGGCCACCTCGGGATGGGTGTAGATGCACCAGGGGACCTTCTCGTAGTCGACCGGCATGGCCGGCTCACCCAGGATGTCCCGCACTGCGACCATGGCCTCGGCGAAGCCCACATGGGCCAACTGCGGACTGGCCACCAGGTCGCCCACCGCGTAGACGCCATCAGCACCGGTGCGCATGCGGTCGTCGACCACCACGTGGCCTCGCCCATCGAGCTCCACTCCCAACCCGTCCGCCACCACTCCATCCGAGCGTGGGCGGCGTCCCACACACACGACCACCGCATCGGCCGTGGCCTGCTCGACGTCTGAGGCGACCTCAGGGTCTGACCCCGTCCGGACGAAGGTCACCACTGTTCCCGTGCCGTTGGCCTGGTGGCCACGTACGGCTACCCCGGTGCGGACCACTATCCCGCGCTTGTTGAACGAGCGTGTCACCACATCCACCACTTCGCGGTCACAGCCGGGCAACAGCTTGGGCAACGCCTCGAGCAGGGTGACCTGGGTGCCGAGATCGGCCAGCATGGACGCAAACTCGCAGCCGACGGCCCCTCCGCCCACCACCACAACCGAGCCGGGGAGCGCTTCGAGGTCGAGCAGCTCGTCCGAGGTCATCACCACCTGACCATCCACCTCGAACCCAGGCAGGGTTGTCGGCACCGATCCGGTGGCCAGGATGACGTTGTGCCCTCGGAGCTCCTGGCCGGTGTCGCTCACCCGGACCACCCGGTCCAGGCCGAGGTAGCCGGACCCTTCGACAGTGGTTATCTGGCGCCTCTTCATCAGACCAGCCAGGCCTCTCCAGAGTTGGTCCACCACCTTGCGCTTACGGGCCTGGCTGACCGCGAAATCGACACTCGGCTGACTGGCCTGAATGCCAAACTCCTTGGCCCCGGCCACTGTGCGCAAGACGGTAGCCGTCTCGAGGAATTGCTTGGCCGGGACGCAGCCCCGGTGGAGGCAGGTCCCTCCCACCTTGTCCTGTTCGACCACCGCCACCGACAGTCCGGCGGACGCGCCGTAGAGAGCGGCGGCATAGCCGCCGGGCCCTCCTCCGACTACGACGAGATCGAACTGCTCAGCCGTGGGTATCACCTCGTTCATGCATCGAGCTCAGCCTAGAGGTACGGTGCCGGGCGGGTTGACGAGGCAAGTGACCTGGAGGAGTGATGCTCACCCCACCGGACCAACCGGACCAGGAGGAACCAACGACGGCAGCATCGCCTGGCGATGATCGGGGGACCTCGCGGCCCGGACCCCCCGAGCCGCCCGGACCCCCGCCCACCACCCGAGCAGGTGCCGCGCCCAGTTCCACAAGCGTCGGGGGGCCTGGGAGGGCAGTCTCACACGCCTCGTCGGATCGCACCCACAGCCGTACCCGGGCGGCCACGCTCTGGGGGGGCCTCGGGTTTGGGGTGTTCTTCTTGTTGGCGGTGCTCATCTTCATCATCCAAAACGGTGCCCGGGCCAAGGTCCACTTCGTAACCCTCCAGGGCACCTTGCCGTTGGGAGTGGCCCTCCTCCTGGCCGCAGTGGGGGGCGCTCTGGTGGCGGTGTTCTTCGGCGCGGTGCGCATCAACCAGCTGCGCCGGGTGGCCAGCCGTCACCATCGTGGGCACACCTGAGTCACCACCACCGTCAGCGCCAGGGTGCGCCTCAACCCGACCCCCGGCCGACATATGAGCGCACCACCGACGGGACTGCTCCCAGGCCTCGCCTCGGGACAAAGGCGTCGGAGGCCGAGGTCAGCTGCTCATCCTGGTCGGCCGAGAGCTCGAGGTCGGCGGCCGCGGCGTTGGACTCGAGCTGAGCCACGCTGCTGGCCCCGGGTATGGCGACCACGTTGGGGTGCCGGATGACCCACGCCAGGGCCACCTGGGCGGGGGTGGCTCCTTGGGCCCGGCCCACCTCTCGGAGTGCCTCCAGCAGCCCACTGGCCCGCCGTAGGTTTTCCGGGAGGAACAACGGATTGGCCGCCCGGACTCCGCCCGGGCGGCTGGAGGCGTCGTAACGGGCCGAGAGAAGGCCCTGGGCGAGGGGACTGAAGGCGATGACCAGGCGGTCATGGGCCTGGGCCCATCCCAACAGCTCGGCCTCGGGGCGCCGGGCGGCCAGGCTGTACTGGACCTGGTTGCTCAGCACCGGCCGACCGAGGGCCGCCTCGGCGCCCTGCCACTGGGCCAGGGAGAAGTTGCTCACCCCGACCCGGCTCACCACGCCAACGTCTTGCAGGCGGCCCATGCCCTTCATGGTGGTCGAGATGGGAACCAGCGGGTTGGGCCAGTGGACCTGGTAGAGGTCGATGCAGTCGACACCCAGACGGGCCGCGCTGGCCCGACCCCGCTGAGCCACGATGGGGCCGAGTGGGAGCACCGGGAAGACCTTGGTGGCAACGAACGCCTCATCCCGGCGGACCGCCAAGGCTCGGGCCACGATGCGCTCTGAGCGCCCTCCGCCGTACACCTCGGCGGTGTCGATGAGGTTGATACCGAGGTCGAGAGCTCGGTGGGTGATGTCCAGGGCGTCATGGGTGGCGTAGCGGTCGCCGTATCCCCACTCCCGAGAGCCGAACTGCCAGGTGCCCAGCCCAATGGCGGACAGACGCACCCCTCCCACCTCGACGTAGCGCATCAGCCGGACCCCGCCTGGATCATCTGGGCCCGAGCCAGGGCCAGGACCTCGGTGGTGGGCCGGCCGGTACTCGTCCCGCTCTCGATCACCTGAAAGGTGAGCCGGCCCATCTGGAGCATCACCACCTCGTCATGCAAGGTGGCAATGGAGGGAGGGCCACCTGAGGGAGGGCCACCTGAGGGAGGGCCACTGGAGCCGGGGCCATTGGGGGTCGACTCCCGGATCCGGTAACCGACGGCATGGGACAGCGTACCCACCGAGAACGCCACAGGCCCATTGGCGGCCGCCCCCAACAACAGGACCTGCATCCAGTCGGCGGCCCCGGCCGGCGTGGCGAACGCATACCCTGAGACCACGATGGCCCGGTCCCGGCCGGGGAGGACCCAGGCTCGGCGGTATCCCCCGGTGAAACCGTCGTTGGTCAGCACCGCCCTTACCTGCGCCGGGCGGGCGAAGACCGCCGACTCGCCAGCCAGGGTCATGGGCCCGGTGTGGCCCTGACCGGGCGCCACCGGAGCAAAGCCGCCCGGCACCACACCGCTCAGCCCAGGACCGCTCAGCCCAGGACCGCTCAGTGAGTGGAGCAGCCGATTGCCCACCTCCGCACTGGTCAGGAACTGCGGAGCGGCCAGGCCCGTTACGGGATCACCGCCCCCGGCAGCTCCCGTCGAGCGCGCCGACATCCCAAGGGACAGGGCCACCGCCACCGCCACCGCCACCACCAGGAGCATGGTGGCCGCCCCCAGCAAGCCGGCGAACAACCGTACCCTCCAGTCTGTGATGCATTTTGTGCTCATATCAGCACTAAATGCATCACAGACTCCGTCGGGGCGGCTCAGGCGGCGGCTGGCCCACCCCTCCACTTACCCCGAGCTGGGCCCTGGCCGCCTCCACCGCCAGCCTGTCGGCCAGGTCGTTCATCACGTCACCCGAGTGGCCCTTGACCCAGCGAAAGCCCACCTGGCCGTCCCCCCGCTGCCTTACCGCTCTCACCAGGGGCTTCCACAGGTCCTGGTTGGCCACCGGCTGGCCCTTGGAGTTGCGCCACCCCCGGGCCTCCCAATTGACCCACCAGCCCTGCCGGAAGCAGTTGACCACGTAGGTGGAGTCACTCACCACCTCGACCGGGCCGTCCAGTGCCCCCAGGGCAGCCACGACGGCAGTCACCTCCATGCGCTGGTTGGTGGACCTTGCCTCGGCGCCACTGGCATAGGCGCCCCCATCAGCCACCGCCCAGGCCCATCCGCCGGGGCCGGGGTTGCCCAGGCAGGCTCCATCGGTGTACACGACGGTTGCCACCGCCCCAGCATGCTCGTACTCCTGCGCAGGGGCAAAGGGCGCAGGCGGCGACGTGCGTGGGCGAGGGGCGCAGCCTACGAGGAGGACATGCTTCGCGTGGGAACATGGCGAGGTGATCTTCGACGGATTCTCACACCAACTCCCCGACACCGACCCCACCGAGACGGGCGAGTGGGTCGACTCCTTCGACGCGGTGGTCGAGGCCCACGGGCGCTCCCGGGCCCGCTTCTTGCTGATGAAGCTGCTGGACCGGGCCCGGGCAGCCCAGGTGGGGTTTCCGGCCACCGTCTCCAGCCCCTACATCAACACCATCGCTCCCGAGTTCGAGCCCTGGTTCCCCGGCGACGAGGACATGGAGCGGCGCATCCGGGCCTTCATCCGCTGGAACGCGGCGGTCATGGTGACCCGGGCCAACATGGTCTCCGAAGGCATCGGGGGCCACCTGGCCACCTATGCCAGCTCGGCATCGCTGTACGAGGTGGGCTTCAACCACTTCTTCCGGGGCAAGGACGACGGCCGGGCCGGAGACCAGGTCTACCTCCAGGGCCACGCCTCGCCCGGGATCTATGCCCGGGCCTACCTGGAGGGCCGTCTCTCCGAGTCCCAACTGGACCGGTTCCGCCAGGAGATCGGGGGGGGCGGGCTGTCCAGCTATCCCCACCCCCGTCTGATGCCAGAGTTCTGGGAGTTCCCCACGGTCTCCATGGGCCTCGGGCCCATCAACGCCGTGTACCAGGCCCGGTTCAATCGCTACCTCCTGCACCGGCGCCTGGCCGACACGAGCGGCTCTCGGGTGTGGTGCTTCGTGGGCGACGGGGAAGTGGATGAGCCCGAGACCCTGGGTGCCTGCTCGCTGGCCGCCCGTGAGTCCCTCGACAACCTCATCTTCGTGGTCAACTGCAACCTCCAGCGCCTCGACGGTCCGGTGCGGGGCAACGGCAAGATAATTCAGGAGCTGGAGGCCACCTTCCGGGGGGCGGGCTGGAACGTGGTCAAGGTCATCTGGGGCTCCAAGTGGGACGAGCTGCTGGCTCGGGACACCGACGGTGTGCTGGTCAACAAGATGACCAGCACCCTCGACGGGGAGTACCAGAAGTACGCCACCGAGTCGGGCGCCTACATCCGCGAGCACTTCTTTGGCCCCGACCCCCGGCTGCGCAAGATGGTCGAGCACCTCTCCGACGCCGACCTGCAGGCCCTGCCTCGGGGCGGCCACGACTACCGCAAGCTGTATGCCGCCTACAAGGCAGCCACCGACCACCAGGGCGCCCCCACCGCCATCCTGGCCAAGACCATCAAGGGCTGGACGCTCGGCCCGGAGATCGAGGCCCGCAACGCCACCCACCAGATCAAGAAGATGACCACCGCCCAGCTGGAGGTGCTGCGGGAGCGACTGCACCTGGAGGAGGAGATTCCAGACGAGGCCCTGCGGGCCAAGATGCCGCCCTATTATCGTCCCGCCCCGGGCTCGGCCGAGCACGAGTACCTGATGCAGCGCCGGCGGGCCCTGGCCGGGTTCGTCCCTCAGCGGGTGGTACGGGCCGAGCCACTGGCGCCACCCCGGGACACGGCCTTTGTCGAGCTGCACTCCGGCTCCGGCAAACAGGCGGTGTCCACCACCATGGGCTTCGCCCGCCTGCTGCGCAACCTGCTGCGCGACCCGGAGGTCGGCCCCCGGGTGGTCCCCATCATCCCCGACGAGGCCCGAACCTTCGGGCTGGACGCTTTGTTCAAGGACGTGAAGATCTACGCCTCCGGGGGCCAGCGGTACACGCCGGTCGACGCCGGTCTGCTGCTGTCCTACGCCGAGAGCCAGTCCGGCCAGATCCTGGAGGAGGGCATCACCGAGGCCGGCTCCATGGCCAGCTTCACCGCCGCCGGCACTTCCTACGCCACCTGGGCAACGGCCATGATCCCCTTCTACACCTTCTACTCGATGTTCGGCTTCCAACGGGTGGGGGACCTGGCCTGGGCCTGCGCCGACGCCCGGGGGCGGGGCTTCCTGCTGGGGGCCACCGCCGGGCGAACGACACTCAATGGCGAAGGACTGCAGCACGAGGACGGCCAGAGCCTGCTGCTGGCCTCCACCTACCCCAACGTGCGAGCCTACGATCCGGCCTTCGCCTACGAGGTGGCGGTAATAGTGGAGGACGGCATCCGGCGCATGTACGGCCCGGACCCCGAGGACTGCATGTACTACCTCACCCTCTACAACGAGAACTACGTGATGCCGGCCCTGCCTGAGGGGGAGGCCGGGGCGGCGGTGCGAGAGGGCATCCTGGCCGGCCTCTACCAATTCGCTCCCGCCCACCTGGGTCCGGCCGGCCCCGAAGGCCAGCAACCGAGCGCCCGCCGGCGAGCCACCCTGTTGTTCTCCGGGCCGTCCTGGCAGGCGGCCATGGAGGCCCGCGAGATGCTGGCCGCCGACTGGGACGTGAGCGCCGAGGCCTGGTCGGCCACGTCCTACAAGGGCCTCCGGGAGGAGGCGCTGTCCACCGAGCGCTGGAACCGGCTGCACCCGTCCGAGCCGCCCCGAACCCCGCTGGTGAGGCGTGCCCTGGAGGGGGCCGAGGGCCCGGTGGTGGCGGTCAGCGACTTCATGAAGGCGGTGCCCGACCAGGTGGCTCGCTGGGTACCCGCCCACTTCAGCGTGCTCGGCACCGACGGCTTCGGGCGGTCAGACACCAGGGCGGCACTGCGCCGGCATTTCGAGACCGACGCGGCCCATGTGGTGGTGGCCACCCTCCAGGCCCTGGCCGCCACCGGCGAGGCCAAGGCCGAGGAGGTGGCGGACGCCCTGGCGCGCTACGGCATCGACCCCGAGACGCCAGACCCCCGGACTGCGTAGGGTCTGCTCTCGGCGAAATAGGCTCTTCGCCGCTAACGCCCCTCGGCCACTTCCGCCCATCTCCGCCCGGCCATCAGGCCCGGACTGGACAGTTGCTTCACGGAGTTCACCGGGCCACGACGAACCACCGGGCCAGGCGAGAAGCTTCGTAGAGGCCGTCCTTGCCGCTTTCCCGCCGCTCGTCTTTGACCTGCGCTGCGCCCGCACGCACGCGCGGCTCTGGTCCGAGCTGGCTGGGGCGGGAATCGACATCGGTGCCCACGACCGTCTCGTGGCCGCCACCGCCATCGCTGCGGGCTGGGCGGTCGGAACGGCCAACCTGCGCCATTTCAAACGCGTTCACGGCCTCGACGTCCTTCCCATCCGCCTGATCAGATGATGATCACTGCTCGCCGGTACCATGCACATTCGATGCTTCCTCTGAGCCAAGACCCCGAGGCTGACGCCCTCATATCGACTGATCCCCTCGCTCTGCTCATTGGAATGGTCCTGGACCAGCAGGTACCTCTTGAGCGGGCCTTCCACTCTCCCCTTGACCTTCAGCAGCGGCTGGGCCGGCCGCTGGACGCAGAAGAGATCGCCGACATGGACCCTAACGAGCTGGTCGAGCTCTTCACCCGTCGGCCGGCACTGCACCGCTTCCCAGGGTCAATGGCCCGGCGGGTGCAGGACATGTGCCAGGTGCTGGTGGATGAGTACGGCGGCCGGGCCGATCAGGTGTGGCGGTCGGCACCCACCGGACAAGCCCTGCTGGCTAACATCCGGGCCCTCCCTGGCTTTGGCGAGCACAAGGCCGCCATCTTCGTGGCCCTCCTGGCCAAGCGACTGGGAGTGGCACCACCGGGGTGGGAGGCGGCAGCTGGGGAGTTCGGCGCTCCCGGTACCTATCTGTCGGTGGCCGACATCGACAGCCCCGAGGCGCTGGCCCAGGTCCGGGCGCACAAGGCAGCCGTCAAGGCTGCGGCCAAGGGGCGCCCGGGAGCAGATTCGAGGGACGTGGCCAGGGCCGGCGGGCAGGTCGCGGGCACCGCCCCGGTTTGACCCACCGCTTGCTGGCCGGGCGGCGGCTCTACCTGTGCACGCCGGACCGGTCCGACCTGGCCTCGTTCCTGTCGGCGTGCATCCGGGGCGGGGTGGACGTGGTCCAGCTGCGGGACAAGACGCTGGAGGCCAGAACACTCCTGGTTCGGGCCGCGATTGCCCTGGACGTGTGCCGGGAGCTCGGCGTACCCTTCATCCTCAACGACCGCCCCGACCTGGCCCTCGAGGTCGGCGCCGACGGCGTCCACGTCGGCCAGGACGACGCCCCGCCCAGCCTGGCCCGGCGCATCCTGGGACCTCATGCCATCGTGGGCCTGTCCACCCACTCCCCCTCCGAGCTTGACGCCAGCCGGGACCAGCCGGTCGACTACATATCGGCCGGCCCGGTGGAGCCCACCCCCACCAAGCCGGGCCGGCCCGGCACCGGCCCCGGCTACGTGGGCTACGCGGTGGCCCACGCCGGCCGTCCGGTGTTCGTCACCGGCGGGGTCACGCCCGATACCATCGGCCCGCTGGTGGCGGCGGGCGCCCGGCGATTGGTGGTGGTCCGCTGGCTGACCACAGCCGACGACCCGCAGACCAGGACCAGGAGCCTGTGCCAGGCCCTGGACGAGGCCTTGTTACAGGGCCCGAACCAGGCTGGGTCACAGGGCCCGAACCAGGCTGGCTAGCGGAGCTGGCGTTCCAGCCAGCCGAGCAGGATGGCCACCGTACGGGGATCGTGGCGCAGGCGGTGGCCCGCCCCTGACAGCACTCGTAGATCTGCCTGACCGTCGGCCGCGTCGGCCAGGGCCCGGGCATCCACGATGGGAACCACCTCGTCGTTGCCGCCGTGAATGAGGAGGAGGGGGCGGGGAGGAACCGCCCCCACCTGGTCCAGGGGCCGAATGTCTCGCAACTCACTCCCCCAACCAGCCACGTCGGCCGGGAACCCACTCTGGCGGATGACGCCCAGCCTCCGGCAGGACTCGAGGAACCGCTTCGGGTCGGTCGACCAGTCGCCAAAGTCGGCTGGTGCCCCCAGGGCCGCAACCCCGCGAATACGCGGGTCCTGGCCGGCCGCGCACAGGGACAGGGAGCCGCCGGTACCGAAACCGGCCAGCCAGACACCATCCACATCCGGCTGGGCCATCAGGTGCTCGATGGCAGCCGACAGATCGGCCCGCCACCCGCCGGCCGAGAAGTCCCCCTCCGAGTGGCCCGTTCCCCGCAAGTTGGGGGCCAGCACCACCCAACCCGCCTCCGTGGCCAACCGGTTGGCCAGGCGGTGGCAGCTCTCCCCGGCCATGGTCTCCCCTTGGGCGCTGTCCGGGAAGCCGTGACACAGCACCAGGCCCTGACGAGTGGTCAGGGTGTCACCCTTGGGCCGGAACAGGTGACCACGCAGCATGAGGCTTCCGCTGCGAATCTGGACCTCCACCGGGCCTCCTGGGCAGAAAAGCGAACCGGGGGCGCCTGTAGGCGCCCCCGGTTCTTCGGTTGCTGAAAGAAAATTCGACGGACCGTACTACTTCGGGCGGGACCGGCTCCCGACCGGCTCATCGATTGGTGTCTGGCTGAGACTTGCCAGGTGGTCCAGCAGGCCGCCCTAGCGGCCAGCCACCTCCAGGGTCCCAAAACGTTGATCGCTCAGTTGGACCACCTCCTTTCTCTGGTGACGCCAGAATACACACTGGAGGCGCTCCCACGCCAGCAATACGGTCCCTGCAAGGCGACGCCTGGCTCAGGAGGGAGGATCTGGCTCCACTACGCCCAGGGCTTCCAGGTAGGTCATCTGCACCTCCAGGACGGCATGCACCTGAGCGGCGGTGTAGGACCGTCCCGAGGCTCCTGCCCGGTCCAGCACCCAGGCCACTGCCTCAGCGCCAGCTACGACCACTGGCCCACCGCTGTGAGGCGAATGCCCGTTGCCCGACGTCTCCCTGGACCTGAAGTAGTCCAGGTTCCATCCCATTATCCGGCGGATGTCCCCCGGATTGAGCTGGCCTCCCACCTGGCCCGGGAGGTGGCGAAGGGCCCAGGTGACGGCATCGTCAAGATCCCCGGCTGACCCGGCGCGAGCCGGACCAGGGACCCCCTCGTTGCTCGGAGCCGGAGGTGCGGTACGGCCAGTAGGGCTGATCCGGCCGCCAACAACCGACGACTCTGCTCCCGACGACTCTGCTCCCGACGGCCTGGCCAACCCGCGGCGCCGAGCGACCACTACCGACACCGCCGCCACTACCAGTCCCGCCACCGCGGCTGCCGCCGCCACCGTGCCTGCAGCCATTGGTCTCATGCTATGCGCCAGCGCTCGGGCGCCATTCCCCGCTAACTTGGGTCAATGGCTCCTGGATCTGTGCACTACGAGGACGAGCGCTGCGAGATTCACCGACTGGTCGTTGGTCCGCTGGACAACAATGTCTACGTCCTGCGGTGCAAGCAGACGGGTGGCGCCATCTTGCTCGACGCGGCCAACGAGCACGAGAAGCTGCTGGATCTCTGCCAGCGGCTCAATGTGGACAAGGTGCTGGAGACCCACGGCCACTGGGACCACATCCAGGCGGTCCCGGCCGTGCGTGACGCCGGCATCGAGGTAGGGGTAACGGCGGCCGACGCCGCCATGCTGCCTTCCTACGACTTCGTGCTGGAGGACGACACCGTCGTCGAGGTGGGACGGCTACGGTTGCGCACCATTCTCACGCCCGGCCACACTCCCGGCTCGATGTGCTTCTTGCTGGAGGGATCGCCGGTGCTGTTCAGTGGAGACACCCTCTTCCCCGGTGGCCCCGGCAACACCAGGACGCCCGAGGGTGACTTCCCGGCCATCATCGACTCGATCGAGAACCGCCTCTTCGCCGCCCTCGGGTCCGACACCCTGGTCCTGCCCGGCCACGGCGACGACACCACCATCGGCGCCGAGCAACCGCATCTCCCGGAGTGGCTCGACCGCGGCTGGTAGGCCCATGCAGAGCAGAATGAGCATTTTTCCGTTGCCCCTGCGGAGCAGTGCGTGTTTCTACTACGGCCGTAGTGCTAATAGACTGGGGGCATGACTACGGCTGCCCCTCCCCTTTTCGAGGTCCAGGACCTCCACGTGGCAGTGGAGGGCACCGAGATCCTCCGAGGGGTCGACCTGGTCGTCCAGGCCGGGCAGGTGCACGCCCTCATGGGGCCCAATGGTTCGGGCAAGACCACCCTGGCCAACACCTTGCTGGGCCACCCCGGCTACGACGTGACCTCCGGGAAGATCCTGTTCAGGGGGGAGGACATCACGGCGTGGCCGACAGACGTGAGGGCCAAGGCGGGTATTTTTCTCGCGTTCCAGTACCCCGAGGAAATCCCCGGCGTCCCGGTCGCCCAGTTCCTGCGACAGGCGCTGTCGGCTCGCAAGGGCATGGACCTGTCCGTGCTCGAGCTGCGGGTGTCGATCATGGAATGGATGGAGCGCCTCGACATGGACCCCTCCTTTGGCGACCGCTACCTCAACGAGGGGTTCTCGGGGGGCGAGAAGAAGCGCAACGAGGTCCTCCAGATGGCCATCCTGGAGCCCGACCTGGCGGTCCTGGACGAGACCGACTCGGGCCTGGATATCGATGCCCTGCGGGTGGTGGCCCGGGGGGTGGAGGCGGTCAAGGCCACTCGCCCCGAGCTGGCTGTGGTCCTCATCACTCACTACCAGCGCATCCTGGACGAGCTGACCCCCGACCGTATACACGTCCTGGTGGACGGTCGCATCGTCGACAGCGGTGGCCCGGACCTGGCCCATCGCCTGGAGAAGGAAGGCTACGAGGCATGGCGAAGGTGAGGACATGGCGAAGGTGATCGACACGCCCGCCATCGGGCTCGACGTCGAGAGGGTGAAGAAGGACTTCCCCATCCTGGACTGCCCGACTCACGGGCGCCGGCTGGTGTTCCTCGACTCGGCCTCGTCGGCCCAACGACCTCGGGCGGTACTGGAGGCCATGGACCACTACTACGAGACCACCCACGCCAACGTCCACCGGGGCGTGTACGCCATCGCCGAGGAAGCGACTCGCCTGTACGAGGGTTCCCGGCTCAAGGTGGGCAGGTTTATCGGAGCCCCGCGCCCCAGCCGAGAGATCGTCTTCACCAAGAACGCCACCGAGGCCATCAACCTGGTGGCCCACGGCTGGGGCCGGCGCTTTCTGCAGGCGGGGGACGTGGTGGTGCTGTCCGAGATGGAGCACCATGCCAACCTGGTGCCCTGGCTGATGCTGGCCGAGGAGCGCGGCATCGAGCTGCGGTACCTCCCGGTAACCGACGACGGCCAGCTGGTGCTGGACCACCTGGAGCAGGTGGTGGAAGGGGCCCGACTGGTCAGCCTCACCCTCGTGTCCAATGTGCTGGGAACCATCAACCCATTGCCGGGCATCGCCGAGGTGGCTCACGCCGCCGGAGCGCTGGTGCTGGCCGACGGCTCGCAGTTCGTGCCCCACCTTCCGACCGATGTGAGCAGCCTGGGCTGTGACTTCCTGGCCTTCACCGGGCACAAGATGCTGGGCCCGACGGGGATCGGCGTGCTGTGGGCCAGGTCCGAGCTGCTGGAGGCCATGGCTCCGTTCCTCGGCGGCGGTTCGATGATCTCCGACGTGCGCCTCGACGGTTTCCTGCCCAACCAGGTGCCGTGGAAGTTCGAGGCCGGGACTCCCCCCATCGCCGAGGCGGTGGGACTGGGGGCCGCGGTCGACTACCTGGTAACCCTGGGCATGGACCAGGTGCGGGCCCACGAGCGAGAGCTGACCGCCTATGCCCTGGATTCTCTCGGTGATCGCTATGGTGACGACCTGATCATCCACGGGCCGGCCGACCCTGGCGCCCGGGGGGGCGTGCTCTCGATGGTCTACAAGGGTGTACATGCCCACGATCTGGCCCAGGTGCTGGACCAGGCAGGCGTGTGCGTTCGACCAGGGCACCACTGCGCCAAGCCGCTCATGCGGCGCCTGGGCGTGCCTGCCACCGCCCGGGCCTCGTTCTACCTCTACAACGACGCCGCCGACGTCGACGCCCTGGCCGACGCCCTGGCCGACGCCGACGCCTTCTTCGCCTGACACCAACCGCCTGAAACCAGGAGACCCATGGCCGGACTCGAAGACCTTTACCGGGAGATCATCCTCGACCACTACCGCAACCCCCGCAACCGGGGAGAGATGGCGTCGCCTCCCGCCCGGCGGGTCGAGGGCTTCAACCCCTTGTGCGGGGACGAGATCGTGGTCTACCTGGATCTGGACAGCGAGCGGGTGCTCGACGTCAAGCTGGCCGGCCAGGGATGCTCGATCAGCCAATCCTCGGCCTCCATGATGTCGGCGGCCGTCAAGGGCCGAACCACCGGCGAGGCCCGGGCGCTCATCCGGGCCTTCAAGTCCATGATGTCCATCCACGAGGCTCACCTCGATGGGGAAGAAGGCGAGGACGGGGACTCGGCCGGCTCGCAGGGTGCTCAGGAGGAGCCCCCCGATCTGGGTGAGCTGGCGGCGCTCCAGGGAGTGGTCAAGTTCCCGGTACGCATCAAGTGCGCCACCTTGTCCTGGGTCACCCTGGCCCTTGGCCTGGACGAGGAGGAGGCCAGCAGGGACTCTGTGTCGACCTCGGCGCCTTCGGCTCTGTCGACCCCGGCGCCTTCGGCGGAGCCACTGGCCGCGGGGGACGGCTGACCCTGGCGCTGCGCCACATCGCGGTGGTGGGGGCCTCTCTGGCCGGGGCCCAGGCCGCTCAGTCCCTGCGCCGTCAGGGTTACGAGGCCAGATTGACCCTCATCGGTGCCGAAGCTCACCTGCCTTACGAGCGGCCGCCTCTGTCCAAGCAGCTCCTCTCGGGTAAATGGGAGCGCTCGCGCATCGACCTTCCGCTGGACGAGGGACTCGATCTCGACCTCCGGCTGGCCACCCGGGTCACTCGTGTGGACCTGGGCACTCGCCAACTGAGCCTGGAGCCGGCCGCACGGAAATCTGGGGCCGCCCCCGAGCGCCGGGTCCTTGGCTTCGACGGCCTGGTCATCTGCACCGGGACGGAGGCTCGATCCCTACCCCTCCTCGAGGGCGTCCACCTCGAGGGCGTCCACCTCTTGCGAACAGTGGACGACTGCCTGGCCATCAAGGCCGAGCTTGCCGCCTCACCCAAGGTGGCGGTGGTGGGGGCCGGCTTCATCGGTTGCGAGGTGGCCGCCACCTGCCGCACGCTGGGTCTGGACGTCACCATCATCGAAGCCCTTCCCTCCCCCATGGCCAGAGCCCTGGGGGAGCGGATGGGCCAGGTGCTGGGCCGGCTGCATCTCGACCACGGCACTCAGCTGCGGATGGGCACCGGGGTGATCGGTCTGGCGGGAGATCGACGGGTGGCTGGCGTGCGCCTCGACACCGGCGAGGTGGTGGAGGCCGATCTGGTGGTGATCGGAGTGGGCGTGGCGCCCGCCACCGGCTGGCTGGAGGGGTCGGGGATCAAGCTGGACGACGGAGTGGTCTGTGATGCCACTTGCGCATCCCTTCGAGCAAGCGACGGGGCGCCGGTGGGCAACGTGGTGGCAGCGGGCGATGTGGCTCGGTGGCACCACCCGCTCTTCGAGCGGAGCATGCGCCTGGAGCACTGGGACAACGCCGCCCGGCAGGCCGATGCGGCCGCCAGCACCCTCCTGGCCGGCCCGAACGCTGGCCGCCCCTACGCCGAGGTCCCTTGGTTCTGGTCGAACCAGTACGACACCAAGCTGCAGTTCGTCGGCACCGCCCAACCGGGCGACCAAGTGGAGGTGGTCGAGGGCAGCACCGAGGGACGGCGGTTCGTGGCTGCCTACGGCCGGGAGGGACGCACGGTGGGGGCCCTGGTCCTCAACCGCTCCACCGTGGCCGGCTCCTACCGCAGGCTCATCGCCGAGCGGGCCGCCTTCCCTCCCCGGACGGAGTGAGATTGCAGAGGCAGGGCGACTCTTGGGTCGGCCTACCACGCTGGCCTGGTCAGCCGACTTCTTCGACAGCCTTCAGGGGCCATGACCCTCCTCCCGGGCAGTGCAAAGGCGTCGGCAAAGCTGCGGGCGGTGGTGGCTGCCGACCTCACCAAAGTGCTGTAGGCTGCAGGAGCCGGTTGAATAGTCAGCCACACGGTCGAGCGGCGAGCCGTTCCAAGGAGTGGCTCTGTCTCCCGTGAGACGAGTCCGCCCCGAGCTTCCTCGAGGAGGATGGCGTGTTGACTGTGCCGGAGCACGACCAGGACGATTGGCCCAGATCAGGGACAGCGGGCGCCGGGCGCCTGCGAGCAGCACTGCGATCCGGCGACTCGGCAGACCCCAATCGCGGCCATCCCGCCGGTAGGTACCGTGGGCCCACTCTGGCCCTGGTCGGCGCTCCAGTCGGCCGCCACCACGAGAAGGGCGTGGTTGGCCCGCAAGAGCAGTCTGACCAATTGCTTGGCGCGCCGGATGCGACGCCGAGCTCGCAGGAATGGGCCACCCAGGGGAGCCAGGCGTGAAGGCGGTGCCCGACCAATTCTCCGTGATCGCGGCCGAGCTGCCAGGCGGTCAGATGGTCCTGTCGGTGACGGGTGAGGTGACGTCGCCACCGCCGCGGTGCTGGACCGGGTCATCACCAGCCTCGACGACGGCGCCGAGCGGGTGGTGGTGGACATGAGCCGGGTCAGCTTCATCGATTCCACCGGGTCGCTGACCCTCACCGAGATCCGCCGGCGCCTCCGCCAGGCCGGCCGAGAGCTGCTGGTGGTCGATCCCAGCCCATTCGTAAGCCGAGTGCTGGCCATGACCGGCACGGCCGACCTGGTCCGACCCATCGCCAGCATCCCGGCCCACGCCACCGTCCCCACCAGCGCCACCGTCCGCATCCCGGCCAGCGTCACCGCCCCGGCCGTCCCGGCCAGCGTCACCGCCCCGGCCGCCTCCGCCCCGGCCAGCGTCACCGCCCCGGCCGCCTCCGTCCCGGCCGCCTCCTGGGTGCCTGCCCGCTGGGACCTGGGCTAGGCGGTCAGGCCCTCGTCCCCTGCCCCGCCGTAGGCCCGGTAACCAGTCCGGTCCAGTTCCTCGGCCAGTTCGGGGCCGCCGGTGGCCACTATCCGGCCATGGGCCAGGACGTGGACCACGTCGGGTCGCAGTACCTGGAGCAGACGGCTGTAGTGGGTGATGGCCAGAACGCCCAGGCCGACCTCGTCAGTGGCCGCCTCCACCCGGCGGGCGACAGCCCGCAGGGCGTCGTAGTCGAGGCCCGAGTCCACCTCGTCCAGCACCGCAAAGCGGGGACGCAGTACTCCCATCTGAAGGGTCTCGTTGCGCTTGCGCTCGCCTCCGGACAGGTCGACGTTGAGCGGGCGGGATAAGAAGCGATGGTCGAAGCCAATCCGGGCCGCCTCTGCCGCCACCAGGGCACCGACCTCGGCCCGGTCCCGCCCGGCCGCCGCCACCGCCTCGCCCAGGGCTTCCTCCAGGCTGACCCCAGGCACCTCGATCGGGTACTGCATGGCCAGGAACAGCCCCGCCTGGGCCCGCCGCCAGGTGGGCAGGGCAAGCAGGTCGGTACCGTCGATGGTGACGGTACCGGCATGCACCTGGTAGCCGGGGCGGCCCATCAAGACGTGTGACAGGGTGCTCTTGCCGGACCCGTTGGGCCCCATCACGGCGTGCACCTCGCCGCTGGCCACCTCGAGGTCGATGCCGTTGAGGATCTCGCGGCCGGGGATGCCCGCCCGCAGCCCGGCGATGCGCAGCTGGCTCAAGGCAGGTCCACCATGACGTCATCCCCCTCCAGGGTCACCGGGTACACAGGGATGGCAACAGTGGCCGGCAGGCACATGGCCTCGCCCGTCTCCAGAGAGAAGGTGCTGCCGTGCTGGGGGCACTCGATCTCGCAATCCTCCGGGTAGACCTCCCCCTCGGCCAGTGAGTAGTTGGCGTGACTGCACTCGTCACCGATGGCACGAAAGGAGCCCCCTACCCTCACCAGGGCAATGCGGTGGTCGCCGACGTCGAAGCGCCGAGCAGTCCCGGGCTCGAGATCGTCCCTCCGGCACAGCCGGACCCGCTCTCCCATCAGACCGGGACCACCGGCGGCGCGGCCAGGGGGCGCGTCCCCAGCTTGGCCGCCACCGCCCGACGCAGGTGGTGATGAAGGCCCCCCATCGGCGCCTGCTGGAGGAGATCGTCGAAGAAGCCCAGCACGATGAGCCGGTTGGCCTCCTCCGGAGGCACCCCGCGGCTCTCCAGGTAATACCGCTGGTCCTCGTCGATCGGCCCCACCGCCGAGGCGTGACTGCAGCGAACGTCGTTCTCGTCGATGTCGAGGTTGGGGACCGAGTCGGCCCGCGAGTCCTCCGAGAGGACCAAGTTGCGGTTGGTCTGGAAGGCATTGGTCCCCACCGCGCCCTTGCGAACACGGATCAGGCCGGTGTACACCGATCGGGAGGAATCCTTGACCGCGCCCTTGAACACCAGGTCACTGGTGGTTCGAGGGGCGTCATGGTCCTGGAGGGTCCGAAAGTCGTGCACCTGGCTCCCCGACCCCAGGTAGGCAGCCGCCAGATTGGCGGTGCCCCCCTGACCAACCAGCCGGGAGTCACTGCGCAGCCGGGCGTAGTCCCCGCCCAGGGAGAGGGTGAACGAGCGCAGGCTGGCGTCCCGCCCAACCTGGCTGGCCTGGTAGGCCAGCTGCCAGACTCGGGGCCCGGCCACCTGCAGTCCCAGGTAGGCCAGGTCTGCCCCATCGGCGACCTGCAACTCGGTGACCGGGACCACCAGGGCGGCCACGTCGGGCGAGGCGAACACCTCGACCACGCTGGCCCGGGCACCGTCAGCCAGCCTGACCACGGTGCGGGGGAACCCCGCCGCCCCGTCGGCGTCATGCCAGTGGGCCACCACCACCGGTGCGGCCACCTCGACCGACGCCGGCACGCTGACCAGCACGGCATCCAGGAGAAAGGCGTTGCCCAACTCCACCAGGGCATCGGGGGCGCCGGCCACGCAACCCAGTGCCTCGTTCCCATCGGGTGCCTCAGCCAGGCCCTCGACTCGCACTCCCCGGGCCGCCACCTCGGGATCCAGCTCCGAGCGGACCAGCCTCCCGTTGCGCACCAGCACCAGCCCAGCTCGCGGCCCGAGGGCGCCCAGCACCTCGGCCAGCGGGTCGGGAAGAGCCTCACCTTCGACGGCCACCCCCCCCAGCGGAGAGTACGAGCCCAGGTCCAGCTCGTCGATCGGGCTGTAGCGCCAGACCTCCTCCGCCTCCTTGGGCAGCTCGGCCGCTGAGAAGCGCTCGAAGGAGGCCGCCCGGCGATCCCCCAGCCACGTCGGGCCGGGCAGCGCTCGAACCAGGTCGGCGGTGAATGAGCTCAGGACTGGCCCCCGTCTGGGTAGGAAGGTGCCGCAGATGGCACGCGAAAAGGGGCCTCCCCTTGCCCCGGCCCCTCGCCCACTCTAGTGCGGCCGGTGCCCGGCCCAAATCCCCTAGACTTTGACGTCAACGTCAGAAGCTACAAAGGAGTGAGCCCTCTTGTCAGTAACCAGCGCCGCCCTGAGCGCAACGACCCAGGAGAAGAGGCACGACCGCCCGGTGGGGCCCCGGTACAAGTGGATGGCCCTTTCCAACACCACCCTGGGCATCCTCATGGCGACCATCAACTCGTCGATCGTGCTGATCGCCCTGCCGGACATCTTTCGCGGCATCCACCTCAATCCGCTGACCCCGACCAACACGCCCTACTTCCTCTGGCTGATCATGGGCTATCTGATGGCCACCGCAGTCCTGGTGGTGACCTTCGGGCGCCTGGGTGACATGTACGGCCGGGTGCGAATGTACAACCTGGGGTTCGTCGTCTTCACGGTGGCCTCGGTCCTGCTGGCTGTGACCTGGATGACCGGGACCGGCGCGGGGCTGTACCTCATCGTCATGAGGGTGCTCCAGGGCGTCGGCGGGGCGTTCCTGATGGCCAACTCCAGCGCCATTCTCACCGACGCCTTCCCCGAGAACCAGCGGGGCATGGCTCTGGGGATCAATGTCATCGCCGCCATCGCCGGGACCTTCATCGGCCTGATCCTGGGCGGTCTACTGGGTCCGATCTCCTGGCGCCTGGTGTTCCTGGTGTCGGTGCCGGTGGGTGTCTTCGGGACGGTGTGGGCCTACCTCAAGCTGCGGGACACCGGCCAGCGGATCCCCTCCAAGATCGACTGGTGGGGCAACGTGACCTTCGCGGTCGGCCTGGTGGCCGTCCTGGGGGCCATCACCTACGGCATCCTGCCCTACGGGGGCCACACCATGGGCTGGACCAACCCCCGGGTGCTGGGCGCCCTGGTGGGTGGGGTGGTCATGCTCGGGCTGTTCGGGTGGATCGAGACCAAAGTGGCCCACCCGATGTTCCGCCTGCCGCTGTTTCGCATCCGGGCCTTCACGGCTGGCAACCTGGCCAGCCTGCTGTCATCCCTGGCGCGGGGCGGCCTCATGTTCATACTGATCATCTGGCTCCAGGGCATCTGGCTGCCGCTGCACGGCTACAGCTTCGTCTCCACTCCGCTGTGGGCTGGGATTTACATGCTGCCTCTCACCGTCGGCTTCCTGGTGGCCGCGCCCATCTCCGGCTACCTGTCGGACCACTTCGGCGCCCGACCCTTCGCCACCGGCGGGATGCTGGCGGCGGCCGCCACCTTTGGGCTGTTCCAGTTGCTCTCGGCCGACTTCAACTACATCTGGTTCGCCCTGTTGCTCCTGGCCTACGGCCTGGCGGCCGGGATGTTCGCCTCTCCCAACCGAGCCGGCATCATGAACAGCCTCCCATCCAGCATGCGGGGAGCCGGGGCCGGCATGGCCTCCACCTTCCAGAACTCAGCCATGGTGCTGTCCATCGGCATCTTCTTCACCCTCATCATCATCGGGCTGTCCTCCAGCCTGCCCCATGCCCTCTACGGGGGGCTGGTGGCCCAGGGGGTGCCCAACGCCGACGCCACCCGGATCTCGCACCTGCCCGCAGTCAGCAGCCTGTTCGCCGCCTTCCTCGGCTACAACCCGATGCAGACCCTGCTGGCCCCGGTGCTGCCCCATCTCTCGCATGCCCATGCCGCCTACCTCACCGGCCACAGCTTCTTCCCCCGGTTGATCTCACCACCGTTCATGCGCGGCCTGCGAGCGGCCTTCGACTTCGCCCTGGTGGCCTCCTTGCTGGCCGGTGTCGCCTCGTGGCTGAGGGGAGGCAAGTTCATCTACCGCGATCCGGAGGAGCCGGCGGCCGAGGCCGCTGCGCCGGCCGCCCCGGAGCCGGCCGCCCCGGAGCCGGTGGCGCCAGAGCCTGAACCCGTATCGGTAGGCTCGCCGGCCTTCTCGCGGGGGGCCAACGTGGCCGACGGTGCTCCCGAGATGGGCACTTTGTGACCGCCACGACCATGGAAGTGGGCCAGCCGGGTTCTGAGCAGACAAGCCTCTTTTCGATAGGAAAGGTGGCCGAACAGCTGGGAGTGTCCGAGAGGACCCTTCGCTACTACGAGCAGATCGGCCTGTTGACCCCGGGCGGCCACAGCCCCGGCGGATGCCGGCGCTACACCGCTCGGGACATCGAGCGGGTGGCCCACATCCGAGAGCTCCAGGAGGTCATGGGCTACAGCCTGGAGGAGATACACGAGCTGCTCGGGGCCCGGGACCGCCTGGAGGCCATCCGCACCGCATATCACCAGACGCCCGAGCCGGCCGACCAGGCCGAGCTGGTGCAGGAGGCCCTCAGGACGCTCGATCAGCTGAGGGCCAGGGTGCGGGCCAAGGTCGAGCGACTGGGGCGGATCATGGCCGAGCTTGACGCCCGGTCACTTCGCTACCATCAAGCCCTCGAGGACCTGGCCGAGAGATGACCGCGTTCGACGCCATCAGGGCCGAGACCATCCGCCTCCCGGGGCACCAGGGCGACCAGATCGCGGCCTATCTCGCCCGCCCGCTGGGCGCTGGACCGTACCCGGGGGTGGTGGTCATCCACCACATGCCCGGTTTCGACGACTGGAGCAAGGAGGTCACCCGCACCTTCGCGGTGAACGGGTACTCGGCGGTGTGCCCCCACCTGCACTACCGGGAGGGCCCCGACGCCAGCCCCGAGGATGCGTCGGCCACGGTGCGGGCCGCCGGTGGCGTCCCGGATGACCGCTGCGTGGGGGATGTCGCCGGCGCGGCCCGGTTCCTGCGCTCGCTCACCAACTCCAACGCGAAGGTGGGGGTCATCGGCTATTGCTCGGGGGGCCGGCAGGCCTACCTGTGCGCCTGTCGTCTCCCCTTCGACGCCGCTGTGGTGTGCTACGGGGCCAAGATCGTGGCTTCTCCCGACCAGCTGTCGGACCGCCAGCCGGTGGCACCCATCGACCTCACCTCCGATCTGAGGTGTCCATTGCTGGGACTGTTCGGGGCGCATGACACCAACCCCTCGCCCCCAGACGTGGACCGGATCGACCAGGAGCTGGAGGCAGCCGGCAAGACCTACGAGTTCCACAGCTACCAAGGGGCCGGGCACGCCTTCTTCGCCGTGCAGCGGGCCGCCCAGTACCGGGTCGAGGCGGCCAACGACGGCTGGCAGCGCATCTGGGCCTGGTTCGGTCAGTACCTGGCCTGACCTCCGACCCGGGCGGGGTGGCATGGACGGCCCCTCGGCGCCGCCGCGGCCCTCGGCGCCGCCGTTATCCTGTGCGGATGACTCGCATCGGCGTCTGTGGCGGCACCTACTCCAATCCTTACGCACTGCGGGCGTTCGTCGAGGATGCCCGCCGACGGGGTGCTGAGCGGCTGATCTGCCTGGGTGACCTGGGCGGTTTCGGAGCCGAGCCCGATGCCATCTGGCCCATCCTGGCGGAGCACGGCATCGAGTGCATCGCCGGCAACTACGACGTGGCCATCGGCCGAGACGACAGCGACTGCGGGTGCGGGTACCGCGACGAGCGGGACAACCAGTTCGCCCAGGTCATGTACGACTTCACTCGAGCCCACACCAGTGATGACTTTGCGGCCTGGATGCGCACACTGCCCACCCAGCGCCGGGAGGTCGTCAGCGGTGTCGACGTTCACCTGGTCCACGGCTCGACCCTCATGCTCAACGACTTCTGGTGGGAGTCACTCTCGGCCGACGAGCATCGCCTGCGAGTCGAGGCCAGCGGTGCCGATCTGATCTGCTGCACCCACTCGGGCCTGCCCTGGCAGCGCCGGGTGGGCGACACCCTGGTGGTCAACGTCGGGGTGCTGGGCCGGCCGGCCAACGATGGTCGGCGGGAGGTCTGGTATGCCCTGGTGGACCTAAAGGAGGGGCGGCCCGAGGCCCAGTTGATCCCCCTCTCCTACGACTGGCAGGCCCACGCCGCCTCGATGCGGTCGGCCGGGTTGCCCGAGCCGTTCGTGGAGACGGTGGAGACGGGGTGGTGGACCACCTGTCTGGAGGTGGTGCCGCCCTGGGAGCGCAGCCGAGGTCGTTACCAGCTCTATCGCAGCGCCCTGCCCACCGATTTCGAGGCCGCCGCCGTGAGCTGGGGCGACAGTCCGGCACCGGTGGACGACGGGCTGCCGGTGGTGCCACTGTTCGGCTCCCCGCTGTTCCCCCCCCGGCTGTGGATCTACACCAACTTCCACTGCAACCTGGCCTGCTCCTACTGCTCGGTGGCCTCCTCCCCCAGGGCCAGGAGGCGGTCCGTCGGGTTTGTCCGATTTCGTGAGCTGGTGGACGAGGCGCTGGACGAGGGCTTCAGGGAGGTCTACGTCACCGGCGGCGAGCCCTTCCTGGAGCCCGACCTGGTGGAGATGATCGACTACGCCAGCGACCGCCTGGATACCGTGGTGCTCACCAACGCCATGCTCTACCGGGGCGCCCGGCTGGACCAGCTGCGACGCCTGGCCGGCAAGCACCAACTGGTGCTGCAAACCTCCATCGACGGTGCGCACCCGGCGACTCATGATGCCAACCGGGGCGAGGGCTCATGGGCCCGGGCCATGGCCGGCATCGCCACCGCCAAGGAGCTGGGCCTGCCCGTTCGGGTAGGAATGACCGAGACCGAGGCCAACCACCACGAGGTGGACGAGCTGCGGGCCATGCTGGCCTCCATGGACATAATGGGCGCCGACTTCGCGGTGCGCCCACTGGTCCGGCGGGGCCACTCGGACCATGGCGTGGAGATCGCGGACACCAACACCGTGCCCGAGCTCACCATCACGGCCGACGGTGTCCACTGGCACCCGGCCGGGGCCGACATCGACACCAGTCCCGACATGCTGCTGGCCTCAGGACGGGTAAGCCTGGCCACAGCCAAGCAACTGGTGATCGAGCGCTTTTTGTCCCTTCGCCAGCAGGATGGCTCCCTGCCGGTGGCCTACAACTGCGCCGTCTGAACGGGCAACCCCGACCACACTGTCGAGGCTGCCCGTTCATCGGGCGGAGACCGCTCCTACGTCGTGGCTGGGTGGAGCAGCACCTTGGTCCAGCCATCGACCCGAGAGTCGAACTTCTGATAGGCGTCCAGTGCCTCTTCCAGTCCCAACTCGTGCGAGACGATGAACGACGGCTGGGCCCGTCCGGCGATGATGAGATGCCGTAGGCGAAGGCGACCCGACCGTGCTTGGCTTTCTCGGTGGGGGCGCCCGGGTCCTCTGGCCCGTAAACACCCACCACGCCGATATGACCGGTTGCTCTCGCCACTTTGACGAGGGGTGGAGATCCGAACCACAGATATTGGCGGTGGTAATGCGTATAATAGCGTCTAGGGATTCCTCAATCGTGGGGTCAGCAATCTCGTCGACCGAACCCTCGGGCGGGCCGTGAAAGACCAATCCCTTTATCGATTATCCCCTTTGCGTTTAGTCTGGTTCAGGCTGAGATGCTGCTCTTGGAAAACTGTTCGACAATGGCCTTGGTGAAGGCATCGAGGTCGTCTGGCTTGCGACTGGTGGTCAGCATCCAGCCACGGTCTGGGCATACGAACACCTCCGCGTCGACCCAGGCACCCCCCGCATTGCGAATGTCGGTCTGCAAGCTGGGCCAGCTGGTCAGGGTCTTTCCCCCCAGCACGCCGGCTTCGACCAGGGTCCACGGGCCGTGACAGACCGCCGCCACCGGCTTGGAAGCCTCGACGAAGCCCTTGGCGAAGGCCACCGCCTCGGGCACCATCCGCAACTTGTCGGGGTTGGTCGTGCCTCCGGGGAGCACCAAGGCATCATAGTCCTCGACCGACGCATCGGATACCGCGATGTCTACCGGGAACTGATCGGCCTTCTCGACGTCATTGTTGAAGGCTTGCACCTGCCCAGACTCAAGCGCGATCAGGGTGGGCTCGCCGCCGGCATCCTTGACGGCGTCCCACGATTTGCTCAGTTCGATTTGCTCGACACCGGAGTTGGCAACCAGGAAGGCGATCTTCTTTCCCTGCAGTTCGTTTGTCATGTCTTAGCGTTACCCACCCACGGCCAAGATATTCAGCCGTTGGCCAAACTCTGGGCTAACGATGAGGAAGATGCCGGCGCACTGCCATCGACCGCGGCCAGGCAAAAGGTTGATCCGGCGTAGGCCAGGATGCCTCGGAGCGGCCGGGGCGAGATCGGCCATCAGCTGACCCGCCCCTGCTCGGGCGCCCTAGCCTTCGAGTTGTGACCTACGTCATCAGCCATCCCTGCATCGACGTCTTGGACCGATCCTGCCTGGATGTCTGCCCGGTCGATTGCATCATGGGAGATGACGGCGTTGACTGGATGCTCTGAGGGTCAGCGCCCTGACACCAGCCGTGTTGGCCGACCGGGCCACGCGAGGAGAGAGACCTACCGACCTCGCCAGTCACGACTGCGGGGCCGCCGAGGCGAGGGCGTCCGTGACCTCGCTCACCTGGTCCCAGCCCACCCTCAGGAGGAACTGGTTGTTGCGCCCGTAGGACTTGGCGCCCAAGATGAAAAAGTTGGGCTCGGGGTTGCGCAGGATGTCGACGCCGTGGCTCACCTGGTCGAGGCAGTCCCCCCCGGCCGCCCCCAGGAGGGCGGCAGAGAGCTGGATGGGGGCATCGGTGGCATAGCACTCGTGCACCTGGAGCTGGCGGTAGAGGTGGTTGTCCCCCACGTAGCCGGTGAGAGCCAGGACCCGGTCGACGGTCACCTCCTCGGTCCTTGCGGAGCCGTCACCGGTCAGGCTGGCCTGGATGTGCCCGTTGCTCGGCGCCAGCCGGCTCACCCTCACGCCCAGGCGAGCCGCAACGGCCGGCGAAGAGCCCGCGGCCAGCCGGCGAGCCCGGTCCACCAGAGCGGCTCGGGCCGGCAGAGGGTCGTCCGGTACTGCTCCCCAGGTCGGCTCCGGGCTGCGAACGGCCCAGGTCACCTGGGTGCCAGGGGCCTGGCGGGCCAGCTCGGCCAGTCCTCGGGCGGCCGTCTGAGCCGAGGCTCCGGCCCCCACGAGAAGCACCGAGTTTCCCCCCCAATCCCGCGTGTCGGCGGTGAAGTTGGGGAGGTGGTGCTGGATGCGCCCCGCCAACCCCCGCTCCCCGGGCGCCGGGACTCCTCCGTCTCCCAGGCAGTTGGGATGTCCATAGGTCCCGGTGCAGTCCAGCACCACGTCGGCGGCGGCCTCCTCCTCCACCTGCTGCGGCCCGGTCAGGAGAAGCCGGAAGGGTCGGGAGGCTCGGGCCGGAGTGGCGATCTCCTCATGCTTGAGCAGGCCCTGGCGTCCGACGGCGTCGACCCTGGTTCCCAGGCGTATGTGGGGAGCCAGCTCGGGCAGAGTGGCCAGCGGCTCCAGCAGCCGAGCAACCAGCTCGTCCCCGGTCGGGCAGGCCGACCCAGAGGGCACCTCCAGTCCGGCGTCGGTGAGGTGCCGAGCCATGCGGGGCGAGACGCTCAGGTCCCAGGGAGTGAACAGGGCGACATGGCCCCACTGGCGAACATGCTCACCCACTGCCTGCCCCGCCTCATAGACGGTGAAGCCCAGGCCGGCGTCGACCGCCGCCAGGGCCGCCTCCAAGCCGACGGGGCCCGCTCCCAATATGGCCAGATTGCCGACTGCCCGGTCCATGTCTCCTCCTTGTCCGACCCCGCCACCAATCGGCAGATGATACGCATCTGCCCAAGGGTATGGGTGGCAGGACGATCGGACAGGATGGCGGGGTGAGACACTCCCTCGAGCGTCCCGGTGGGTTCCTGGTAATGGCCTATGCCTTTACCGTGGTGATGCTGGGGGGCACCATCCCCACCCCGCTGTACCCTATCTACCAGCACCGGATTGGCTTCTCAGCCCTGGTGGTGACCCTGGTATTCGCCGCCTATGCGGCGGGGACCCTGACTGCCCTGCTGGTCTTTGGCCGCCTGTCGGACCAGGTCGGGCGGCGACCGGTGATCCTGGCTGCCCTCGGCGTGGCAGTGGCCAGCACGGCCGTGTTCGTGTTGGACCAGGACCTCACCGGGCTGATCGTGGGTCGGGTGCTGTCGGGCTTGTCAGTAGGTCTGTGCACCGGCGCGGCCACCGCCGGACTGGCCGAGTTGCACCCCAGTTCGGACCGGGCCAGGGGAGCCCTGGTGGCCTCCACCGTGCAGATGGCCGGGCTCGGGCTTGGTCCCCTCCTCTCAGGGCCGCTGAGCCAGTATGGGCCGGCGCCCACGACCGTGCCCTACCTTGCCTTCCTGGTACTGCTGCTGCCGGCTGGGCTGGTCGCCCTGGTACCCGAGACTGTCTCGGCAGTTGGCCGGCCGTGGCTTCGTGTCCAGCGCCTGGCCGTCCCGAGCCAGATTCGGGCGCCCTTCGCGGCCGCCGCCGCCGCCGGGTTCGCCTCCTTTGCCTTCCTCGGGTTGCTCACCTCACTGGTCGGGAGGTTCCTGGCCACCTCGCTGCACGACCACAGCTACTCTTTGGCCGGCTTGCTGGTCTTCGGTCTCTTCCTGGCCGTAGTGGTGGCCCAGATCCTGGGGGCCAGGCTGGCCACCCGCAGGGCACTGCTGGCCGGCCTGGGACTGCTGCCGGCCGGACTGCTCCTGTTCGTGCTGGCCCTGCCAGTTGGGTCTCTGGGACTGTTCGTGGGCGGCATCGTCCTGGGCGGTCTTGGCGTCGGGTTGAGCTTCAGGGCCGCCCTGACCCTGGTCAGCCAACTCGCTCCAGAGGGCAACAGGAGTGAGGTGGTATCGGCCTTTTTCGTGGCTGCATATCTCGGCATCACCCTGCCGGTCATCGGAGTCGGCATCCTCACCACCTTCGCCTCCACCCTGGTGGCGGCGGCCGCCTTCGCCGGCGTGGTCACTGCACTGGCCGGCGCGGCCGCCTGGGTGATCAGTAGCCGGACCACCAGCCCGGCGCTCAGAGGGTGACGAACTGCAGACCCCTCGCCTTGAGCGCCGGCAGCACCACCTTCAGCGAGGCTACGGTCTCCGATCGGTTCCCGCCCCCGTCGTGGCAGAGGAGAATCTGGCCCGGCCGGGCCGCCACCAGCTTGCGGGTGATGTAGGCAGTACCGGGCCGGGCAAAGTCCTTGGGATCCACGCTCCAGTCGATGGGGACCATCCCATACCGGGCGATGCAGTCGTACACGGCCGGGGACCAGTCTCCCCCCGGCGATCGAAATACCCCCGGGACCGTGCCGAGCACGTCGTAGATGGCCTCCATGCAACCGACGATCTGCCGCTCGATCTCAGGTTCATCCAGGATGGCAAAAGGCTCGGGATGGGTCATGGAGTGGTTGCAGACGCTGTGACCCTCGGCCACGATGGCCTGGACCAGATCGCCATGCTTGGCAACTTGGCGCCCGATGAGTGAGAAGGTGGCTTTGACCTGGTAACGCGACAGCAGGGCCAGCACCTCGGGAGTCCAGGGCTCGTCGGGCCCGTCATCGATGGTAAGGGCCACCGCGTCTTTGGGCAGGCCCGGGCTGTAGTCATCCACGTAGTAGATCGGCGCGCTGCGGGGCGCGACTGGGGTGAACCGGAAGCCGACGTCGGTGGTGGTGGTGGTGGTGGTGGTGGGAAGAGCAGGTACCTTTCCCTTCATCAGTCGAGCTGGGCCACGGCCCGCGGTTGGGGCGGTGGCACAGGCCCCGAGCACCGATCCCCCGAGCACCGATCCCCCGAGCGCGGCCAGGAAGCGGCGGCGGGTGAAGGGGCGCACGAGCATCAACGGTAGCGCAACCAGGCACTGCCGCCTCGCCGTCAAGCGCAGGCTCCCTCCCTTATCCCAGCGCCTGCACCGCACCCAACTCGCACCAGCGCCGATCGGCGATCCTGACCAGATGGGAGAGACAGCTGCGCTCCCACTCCCTAATGGGCCGACCGGCCCGGCCCAGGACCACCTGCAGCTCCGCGCTGGCGAGATGGTCACAAACCGTGTCCTTGTTGCGGTTTGGCGTCAACCCAATAAGGTCGGGCGCCTCCTTCCAGGGAGTCCCGGCTGATGCCCGCAGACCACCATCCGGGTCGACCGCGATCACCCAGTCGGCATCCATCATCCGGTGAGCCTGGTGCACCAGGGTGGACAGCAGCGCATCCGACCCAACCTGCGCCACCAGGGCGGCCGCCGCCTCCAGCCCATCGAGGCGCGGATCGAGTGCCGGCCCGGGCAGGAGCCGGACGTCTTCCACCACCACGCCATCCACCTGGGCCACCTCCTCGATCAGGAGGGGCACCAGATCCGCGCTGGGCAACCTGACCATCAACTCGTACTCCCAACCTCGATCTGTCAGATAGCTCGGCCCGTAGGTGATCAGGGATCCGGATGCGCCACAGGTTCCAGAGCCTTGCCGCCACTGCGTTCCAGGATGTCGATGCCGATCACGTCCCCCCGAACGGCACCAATGCGACTGGCCACCGCCCCCAACGCACCGGGCCGGTCAGGCAGCCAGGCCCGGATCAGATGGGTCGGCACCATTCCACCCTAGGACCCAGGCCGGCCAAGACGCTGCCTCGCGCCCGGCTCAGGCCCCGGCCCCAGCTTCAGCTCAGGCCCCGGCCCCGGCCCCGGCCAGATCGAGCGGCGTCACGACTACGGGCTCGTCCTTGCAGACGTCGTGGCATTCCTTCTCCAGGGTGCAGCACAGGGAGCAGATGGTCCCACCGTGGAACGGGCACTCGGCCATGTCGGGCAGCTCCCAGTCCTGCTCGCACACCACACAGGTGAGCGAGGATGCCGGGAGCGGCTCGACCTGCTCGGCCAGCTCCATCAGGGCGTCCGGTCGGGCGATGTACCAGCGGCCCCCGGTGGCCAACGCGATCACCGGGGACAGGACAAAGGCGATGGCCAGGGCCAGGAAGGGTGAGAAGGCGGCCAAGGTGGAACCAAAGGCGTTGTAGAAAGCCATGACCGACACCACCGAGGCCACCACCATGGAGCCGAAGCCGACCGGGT
>JAABUZ0100000732.1_pt1 | contig 74687 bp, 57 predicted proteins | sample 5562091 | NCBI WGS metagenome assembly JAABUZ01 (sample SAMN12813069, study PRJNA571459) | rock metagenome | isolation source: Antarctica rocks | place: Antarctica: Victoria Land, Linnaeus Terrace sud | collected 2015-12-21
CGGCCCGCCCGCCCCGCGACCTGCGTCAGCAGTTGGAAGGTGCGCTCCGCCGCCCGGAAATCCGGCAGATGCAATTGCGTGTCGCCATTGACGACGCCAATCACGGTGACCATCGGCAGGTCGAGGCCCTTCGCCACCATCTGCGTCCCCACGAGCACATCAATCTCGCGCGCTTCGAGGCGGCGCAGGATGCTCTCATGGCCGCCCTCGGCGCGCAAGCTGTCCTGATCCCACCGGACGACGCGCGCCCCCGGCAGAAGACGGCGCGTCTCCTCCTCTACCCGCTGCGTGCCGACGCCGTAGGCACGCACGTCTGGCTTTCCGCACTGCGGACAACGAGTATTGGGCCGTATCTCGAAGTCGCAGCGGTGGCAGCGCAGACGCTCGCGGTCGGCGTGGTAGACGAGTGGCACATCGCATTGCGGGCACAGCAGCACATGGCCGCACGCGCGGCACTGGCTGAACGTCGCCATGCCGCGGCGATTCAAGAGCAGAATCGCCTGCTCGCCCGCCGCGTGCGCCTGGCAGAGCAGGTCAACGAGCGCACCGCTGAATACGCCGCCGTTGCCGTTCCGTCGCTCCTCGCGCATGTCAACGAGTGCAACGGGCGGCAATTGCAATGTGCCATCCGTGCCATGCCACGCCGTCGGTCGCACGCGCTCCGGTAGCGAGAGGGAGCCGATCTCACCCCGCTTCGCTGCGGCGAAGGTCGCCAGATCGGGTGTTGCGCTACCGAGGATACAGACCGCGCCCGACGTTCGCGCCAGCTCGCGCGCGACCTCGCGGGCATGGTAGCGCGGCAGGGCGTCCTGCTTGTAGGCCGCGTCATGCTCCTCATCAAGGACGATGCAACCGATCTGCTCGATCGGCGCGAAGAGTGCCGAGCGCGGCCCAATAGCGATCATTGCCTCGCCCCGTCGCAGCCGCTCCCAGTTGGCGAATCGTGCCGCGTCCCTCAGGCCGCTATGCAGCAGGGCGACCTGACCGGGGAAGCGCGCGAGAATCCGGTTGACCATCTGCGTCGCGAGAGCGATTTCCGGGACGCAGACAATTACCCCTTTCCCGGCGCGCATGCTCGCCGCGACGGCACGCAGGTAGATTTCCGTCTTGCCGCTGCCGGTCACGCCATGAAGCAAAAAGGTCGCGCCCGTCGCGTCGCGCAGTGCATCCGCAACCTGATCCCACGCGGCTTGCTGCGCGCCTGTTAGCACCGGCGCAGGCACGCTCCGTTCCTCGATGACGGGAACAGTGGCCGCGACCGTACCCATTTCGACCAGGCCACGCTCCGCAAGACGCTTCAGCACCGGAGCGCCAAGCCCCGTATCAGCGTGAAAAGTCGTGACCATCACCGCGCCAGCCGGGAGATTCGGTACTGGCGACGTGTCGAGGCGCGCGCGGCGACGAAGGTAGTCGAGCGCGGCCTGTTGTTTCGGCGCGGTGAGCGGCGCTTCATATTCCAGGCCGAGGATCGCCCGGACATAGGGCAGGCGTTTCGGGGCCGGGACGCGATCCTGCTTGATCCGCGCGTCCATCGCGACCAACCCGCGCTTCCGCAGCGCGACAAGCACCGAGGTCAATGCCCCACCGAGCGCTGTGCGCAGTTCTGTGAGGCTCACCCCGGCGTCATCGCTGTGTGTGTCGAGCAATTCGACGATCCGGCGTTGCGTCGGCGTGAGCAGCAGAGGGTCGGCGACCCGCCCGGCATCCGTGAGGCGGTAGGTTTCGATCACGCGCCGTTCAACCCCCGGCGGCATCATCAACGACGCGGCATGAAAGAGCGAGCAACAGTACCGCTCGCTGATCCACGTCGCGAGGTTTAGTTGGCGCGGCGTTAAGCAGAACGTCGGTTCGACAACGGCGTGAATCGGCTTGACACCGGCCGTCGCATCCTGATAGCCGAGTTCGGCGACGACACCGAGGACGACCTTCTCGCGGAGCGGCACCCAGACGAGTTGACCGTTTGCCACGGTGTCACGCATTTCCGGCGGGACGGCATAGGTCCATTCCGTCCAATACTCCGGGACGATTGCGTTGACGCTGACAGACGCAGCAGTACAGTCAGCATTCGTGGACCCGCATGGCTGCATGGCGCACTGCCCGGCATGCTCTCCCGCTCTCGTCAATTCACGTTCGATGACGCTCTGTTCGCTCACGACACACTCCCTGTACGTTCATAGATGCAGGGAGAGTATAGGCGGTTGTGTCCACGCGCGCCAGCGTCCTGACGGTTAGATATCTATTCTCATGTCGGCGCACCGGGGGACGCGATCGGCGTGTCAATAATCGTCGGCCCGCGCCGCTTTTGTGCGTCGCGGATTGCTACGGCAAGTGCGTCGGCGCTCCGAGCGCGAATGCCGGGAATGCCATAGGCATCCGCCAGCTTGACGTAGTCCGGGTTGACGAGATCAACGCCGACATAGCGCCGCGATACGTCCATCCCGCGCTTGACTGCCGTGTACGTGCTGTCGTTGAAAATCACGATGGGCAGTGTGACATCGTGCTGAATGGCGACGGCGAGTTCTTCCATCGTGAACTGATAGCCGCCATCACCAACGACCGCGACGACCTCGCGATCCGGCATGCCAATCTTCGCGCCAATGGCAGCCGGCACGCTGAAACCGAGCGTCCCGTAGCCATGCGGCGTGAGATACCTGCGCGTGCCGTAGACGGGGAAGCGTGGATGGCACTCGTACGAGAGCATCGTCATGTCGTGCGTGATGATCCCATCGCGCGGCAGTGCGGCGCGAAGGGCGTCAATGTAGTCCTGATATTGCGTGTCGCGCACCGGGACCGCTGCCGCATGGTGCCGCGCGAGGTCCTCGCGTGCCCATCGCTGTGCAGGGCCGCCATTCGCACGAATGGCATCAAGCATCATTTCCACCGCGAGCCGCGCGTCTCCCTGTACCTTCACGTTGGCGGGGTAATTGCGACCAAGTTCGGTGGGGTCAATGTCAATCTGGATGATCCGCTTCGGCAGGGGGAGACTCCACTGATTCGTACTCATCGCGCCGAGTTTGCTGCCGACGACGATGCAGAGATCGCTCGCGCGCAAGAGGTCGTCTATCGTGCTGCTCCAGCCGTAGTAGGCGACACCGAAGGAGAGCGGATGATCCTCCGGGATCGCGCCCTTGCCGGGCGTCGAGGTAATCACCGGCGCGTCGAGCGCATCCGCGAGTTCGGTGAGGACGCCGTCCACCTCGCTCTGCACGGCGCCACCGCCCGCGTAGATGACGATCCTCTTCGCGTCTTGGATTGCGGACACTGCCGCGTCAATGGCTTCCCGCTCGGGCCGACGGCGAACGCCCTCCGGCGCGGCAGTAATCTTGATCGCTGCCTCTTCCGCGAGCACGTCAATCGGCACCTGCACATGCGTCGGTCGTGGCCTGCCGGTGCGCATCTGCCGGAGCGCTTCGTTGATCGCCCACGGGATTTCCGTGACATCGTTGACTTGCGTATTCCATTTCGTTAGGTGGCTCATCAGGCCGAGCTGGTCATGCAGGTCATGCAGATTGCCGCGCATCCGGGCAGCGTTTTCTCGTTCGACTTCGGCGCTAATAATCAGCACGGGTGACGAATCGGTATATGCCTGCCCAACGGGCGTGCTGACATTCGTGAGACCCGGCCCGGTAATAATGATCGCGACGCCCGGCTTTCCAGTCGCCCGCGCGTATCCATCGGCCATAAAGCCCGCGCCCTGCTCATGGCGCGCGAGAATGTGCCGGATACGGCTGTCGTACAGCGCGTCGTAAATATCCAGCGTATGGACGCCCGGAATACCGAACACCGTCTCCACGCCATTCGCTTCAAGCGTCGCGACGACCGCGTGCCCGCCCTTCATGCGCTGTCCCATCCCATTCACCTCCGACGAATCCCGACTGCGCATTTCTCCGAACCGGAGTATAGCATGCAGGAGTCGGCCAACCTCACCCCCCAGCCCCCTCTCCTTTACTTGGCAGCAAAGGAGAGGGAGAGTGAGCCTCCGAGAGATCAGGGCATAAAGAGGAACGCCTCGGTATCGCGATGAGTCACCCCTCTCCATCGCAATGGCTCCGTACGAGAGGGGAGGGGGTGAGGTTGACTGGAAACCGCGTCAGGCGACGGGTGACGAGACGGCTGATGGCGCGGGAACGCGCTGTTCGGATGGCGCGGGGGCACGCTGCCGACCAAGCACGCGGACGAAGGCGTCCACGATCGTCGGATCGAAATGGGCGCCTTTGCAGGCAATCAATTCTTCGATTCCCTCCTGGACAGTGCGGGCACGGGCATATGGACGGTCGGAGGTCATCACATCATACGAGTCTGCCACCGAGACGATGCGCGCTCCGAGCGGAATCTCCTCACCCTTAATGCCATCCGGGTAGCCCCTGCCGTCGTATCGCTCATGATGGTGGCGGACGACGCCGAGGCTATCTTTGTAGATCGAGAGATCGCGCAGGATGTCGTCCCCGGCGATCGGGTGCTGGCGCATCAGCCAGTATTCGCCTTCGTCCAGCTTGCCGGGCTTGAGCAGGACGGCATCGGGAATGGCGATCTTACCGAGATCGTGGACGCGCGCCGCGAGGATGATCGCCTCGGCCTCGGCGAACCGGATGGTGCCGAGTTCGTCAATGATCTGCCGCACATAGTTCGTCACACGCTCTGAATGCTGTGCGGTGGTCGTGTCGCGGCGATCTACCGTGTCCGCAAGCGCCTCAATCGTCCGCTGAATCTGCTCTAGTATCTCCCGGTGGCCGCGCATCGCAATGTACGGCCCCAGCAATGGGATGAGCGCAATGAGTACCGTCAGCGGGCTGAGTTCTCGCACCGTCGTCAACAGCAAGCCGATGGGCGGCAAGGTGATGTTTTGCAGCAAGCTACCCGGGGCATTGGCGAGGAAGATCGTGACAGGCGACTTGCCGATTGCCGTGCCGACCATAAATGAGAAGAGGATGTTGTTTACCGCCAGGTACACGAGCGACGCGATCAGTGCGGCAATCGCTGTTTTGGTACTGGCGAGCGGTACATGCGTCGTATCACCAACGAGCGCTTGATAGGTGATCCCGGCAAGGCCCGCCGTGGCAATCATATCGGCGACATTGAAGACGAGTTTCTGGAATTCGCGCCGTGCAAACAACTCGGTGACGATCGTACCAATCGCCGCAACGATGATCCCAGTGATCGCACCATAGCCGATCGTTGTCGCCACAAAGATCGCACCTGAAACACTGAATACTGAATTGAACGTCATCCGTGGGACAGTGACCTTTACCAAATCAATCAATGTACCGAGGAGGAGCATCGCGAAGATCACGATGAGATCTACGGACATTAACGGACGGAAGTATCCGTGCGTAGCCTGCGTGGCCGCACTGATGGCGACAACAATAGCGAGAATTACGACGGCACAAACCGCCATATTCGTTGCTCTTTGCCGATCTCGCATAATTTCGTCACTTCTCATTCGTATTGCAGAATGCAGATTCGATCCGACTACCTGTACAGTATAACGCACGTACGCCTAGAATGTTACTTTGCATCACAGGGCAATTTCAGACCGAAGATAGTTCGCCGTAATGTGATTACATCACCTACACCGCTATCGGGTTCCGCTCTTCCAATTCAGGACAAAAAAAGAACCGCTCAACGGGTTTATCGTTGAGCGGCCTTTGTCATTAGTATGGGTTAACCCCAGTTCGAGTCGGTCCACTTCATGTGATGCCTCCTTGGCGATATTCTGCCCAGATCCCGATGAATCGTTTTGAACCAGAGCACGAAAACCCTCCATATGCTTTGATCCACCTTCAATCTAACGTACACACAAGGACGAATCAACGTCTATAGATTATACTTGTTTCGTGCTTTTATTCTAGATTATAAATGAAATAAGGATTTATGATCAATGAAAGACTCTAGCGTAAGTTCTCGCCCTTTATTCTTTGATCTTCTCTCATGATAAAGCGTGATACCCTGCGTAGAGGCGATCGCGCCGGAGGGACAATCGCCCGCCCCCGATCATCCGGGCCTCTCCCGCAGTGCCCTGCCACCGAAAGAGGGCGATTCAAGCATCGCCTCTACGAATATAGCGGAGTCACATAATAACGACATGTTTACTACGAAAGAGCATCACCGTTACGTGCCTCTGACCGTGCGCAATTCGGTCCAGCGCTGCGCGGGTATGTATCGGCTGTTTGTTGCTATCGGGCCGATTGCTGACGCCACCGCAGCCAGACATGCACGAGGCGTTGCACGGCGGTGACATACGTGAGGATGGCGAGCAGCCAGAGGATGACATCGGTCCAGCCAAGCAACAGGAAGACGCCGAGGCCGACGACGCGCTCCGGTCGGGCGAGGATACCGACTTCGTTCTCGAACCCCAGCGATTCCGCGCGGGCACGGGCATACGAGACGAGCAATGATCCCGTGGCGCAGCCGTAGACGAGCAGCGTTCGCGTGGTCGCGTGGCGTGGGTCGTGCTGGAAATGCCAGAGCAAGCCGAAGAAGAGGATCACTTCGGAGTACCGATCGAGATTGGAGTCGAGAAACGCGCCGAACTGCGAGCCTTTCCCCGTTGCCCGTGCGAGCGCGCCGTCTACCATGTCGAGGGGCGCGGCGATCAGCAGCAAGAAACCACCGAGGCCGAGCCGCCCGGTGGCAAGCACGACCGCAACCGCGCCATTGACCAGAAGCCCAAGCAGGCTCGCCAGATCGGGTGTCAGCCCGGTACGCGCCAGCACCCGACCGACCTGATCCATGCGCGTCCGTACGCCGTCCTTAACGAGGTTAGAGATCATCGCAGCGCGACGCTCAACGATGCCCGGCGCTGCTGCAACGTCGCGGCCTGCGCGTACTCCGCCACAACCTGCTTCCCCACTTCATCCCATGAATATTGCAGGGCAGTGGCGCGACCGGCCTCGCCCATTGCACGAGCGAGCGAGCGATCCGAGAGCAGGCGCACGATTGCCATCGCGAGCGCCTGCGCCGATGCCGGTTCCACCATCAACCCCTCGACACCATTGGTGAGGATACCCTGATGGCCAGGGATCGCGGTCGTCACAACCGGCGTGCCGGAGGCCATCGCCTCCATCACGACGAGACCGAACGACTCGCGGCCCGTCGCGGGGGAGCAAAAAAGATCCGCGCTCGCGTGATAGCGCGGCAAATCTTCGCCGCTCGCGAAGCCAACGAACGTGACGTTGCGCTCTAAACCGTGGCTCTCGATGAACCGGAGATACCGCTTGGGCTGGCCCCGGCCAACGACGAGGAGGCGCACATCCGGGTATTGCGCGCGGACCAGGGCGATTGCTCGCGTCAGGTACTTGAATCCTTTGCGTGCGTCATTGTACCGCCCGACAAAGAGGATCGTCGGTCGCCCGTCGCGGTACTGCGAAAATGGCTCAACCCCCGCCCCAAATCGCTCCGGTTCTATGCCATTCGGGACGACGACGACGCGGCCAGGAAAGTAACTCTGCACATACGCCCGTGCCGCGCGCGAGACGGCGATTCGCCCATGCAGCATGCGAAAATCCCGACGCAAATACGGGCGGAACGTCGCATAGCCCATGTTGGACTCGCTGAAGGCATGGAACGTCCCGACATTGATACTTGTCGAATGGCGCAGGACGACGTGCGGCAGGTTCGGCATCAGCGGTTCGTGGAGGTGGATAACGTCGAAGTTCTCTGCCCGCAGTACTTCCTTCACTGGCCGAGTAAGTGCGAACGGTTGCAGCGTAATCCACGCGGAGGAGCCGTTGGCGGGGAACTTGACGGCGCGACCAATCCCATAGAAATCCTGCCCGACAACAAAGGCGTCGTCATTACCGGTACCGGCGGGCGCAATCACCGTGACATGATGGCCCATCACCCGCAGCACGCCCGACAGATGATGGATATGATCGGCAACACCGCCCGGATACCGGACATCGTACGGCGAGACGAGCGCGACTTTCATCGGTGAACTCCGGGGAAATGCTGAGTGCTGAGTGCTAAGTGCTGAGTACCATCCACTGATGACTGCTCACTGCCCACGCGCTTCGCGATCTGCCGCGCCTTACGGGCGGGGACGAGCACCCACGCCTTGTAGAGGCTGGCACCGGCGATCTCACGATGCTCATTGAAGGTCCAGAAGCGGCCATGCGCGCGGGTCGTATGCGCAGCGAATGCGGCCCGTAGGTCCTCCGGTGTCCGCCCAGGAAAGGTTGTGTACGCCGAGCCGATCAGGTTGCTCGCGTGCGCGTCGCTCCCCGCCATGACGGGGAGATGCAGCACTGTGCGGTTCAGATCACCGGCACGGCGACAGGCAACGCGCCCCGCAACACTTGGGTTGAGCATTTCAATCGCATCGAAATACACGCCGCTGCGCCTCCCGGCCGCACCGAGGGCGTGGATCCGGCGGAGTGTTCGCTCGCCCATGCTTGTCGTCAGCCATGAGAGAGGGTGCGGTACGATCGCGATGCCGCCCGCCGCGTGGATCGCTACGAGGGTGGCGTCAACGGACTTCAGCATCGGGAATGTCCGGTCAACAAAGAGCGCGAGTAGGTGCCCGTGCCGGGTCGTCACTTCCGTGCCGGTAATGACGCGGACACGGCTGGCGCGGCGTTCAGCACGGTCGCGCGCTGCGAGCGCCCCCTGGATTTCATCGTGATCGGTGATCGCGACAAGATCGAGGTCGGTCTGCTCCTCGGCGTAGTCGAGCAACTGCGTGACGCTTTGCAAGCCGTCAACCACATCCGTATGCAGATGAATATCTGCCCGCCCAGTATGTGGCAATAGCGCGCCACCCGTTCCGGATTGCCCCTCGTGCGTTCCCGTTGCCATCGCTCCCCTCATCGCATCCCTGCGGACTGTGCAGGCAGTATAGCGAACGCGGCGCGATCCGTCCAAATGGGTAGGAGATCACGGGGTATATGCGCTCGTGCGGCATACCCCTCCCCTAACCTCTCCCCGATACTGCCCAGAGGGCACCCGGAAGGGGAGCCGGAATGAAACCCCTCCCGTATCGGGAAGGGACAGGAGATGGGTATTCCCTGCGCTCTTGTTGCAGTAGAGTGAACGCGGTACACTACGAGCGTTGTGCAACGGCGCACAATCATGCGGTACGAAGGCGACGGAGGTAGGCGGTTCATGCTTGGCAACTGGCTGTTTGTCGCCCTTGCACTGACCGTAGGTTCCGCACTCGGTATCGGCGTAATCGCACTCGGCAGTCTCCTGCGACCACAGCGCCCGAATCGGATAAAGTTATCCCCTTATGAAGGCGGCGTGCCCGGCGTCACTAGCCCCGTGAACCGTATCACGGCGCGGTACTATGTGGTCGCCATCCTCTTTGTCGTCTTCGATGTCGAAGCAATTTTCATCTATCCGTGGGCGGTGATCTTCAACGCGCTGGGCTGGTATGGTCTCGTGGAGATGTTCCTCTTTATCATTCTGCTCCTTTTGGGCTGGTTTTATGCGTGGAGAAAGGGAGCATTCGAATGGGCCTAGAAGATCAGTTCGACAAAAATGTGATCGTTACCAGCCTCGATTTTCTCGTCAATTGGGCGCGTCGGTCGTCGCTCTGGCCGCTCGGTTTCGGCCTCGCCTGCTGCGCGATTGAGATGATCTCGGCCTCGATGCCGCGCTTCGATGTGGCGGAGCGGTTCGGGATGCTCTTCCGCTCCTCACCCCGTCAGGCGGACTGCATGATTGTCGCGGGGACCGTAACGAAGAAAATGGCGCCGATTATTCGGACGCTGTACGATCAGATGCCCGATCCGAAATGGGTGATCTCGATGGGTTCCTGCGCCAACGTCGGTGGCCCGTTCGACACCTACTCGGTTGTGCAGGGGGTGGACGCGGTCATTCCGGTAGACGTCTATGTACCGGGTTGCCCACCGACCCCGGAAGCGCTCGCCTATGGCATCCTGACACTGCAAAACAAGATCATCAAGAACGAAACATTCGCGAAGAAGCCGCGCAACCGTCGACCGGAGATGGTCGCGGGCGCGACCGGACGCAGCGGTTAACGTCTACCATCGTTTCAGCGCCACGTTCCCCTGCTACGCGCCGCCGTTGTCGCGCAGGGAGACGGGTCAAGGAGGACCATGGTGGCTCAGGAACCCCAGCCCGGCGCGCAGCCGGATGAATTGCCAGCCCAGCCGCTGCCTCATCCCGCCGTGCAGGCGGTGCAGCAACACTTTGGCGATGCCGTTGAGGATGTCGTCCTCTTCCGCGATGAGGTTACGATCGTGCTCCATAAAGACGCGGTGCATGACGCGCTCCACCTTCTGCGCGACGATGCAACGCTGCGCTACGACATGCTCATTGATCTGACGGGCGTGGATTGGCGTGTCCGCATGCCACGCTTCGATGTCGTCTATCAGTTGTACTCGACCGATAACCGCCACCGGCTACGCGTGAAGAGCGGTGTGAACGCGCTGGAACGTGGCGACAGCATCGCCACCGCGTCTGATCTGTGGGCATCGGCCAACTGGATGGAGCGTGAGTGCTACGACATGTTCGGCATCAACTTTGCGGGGCATCCTGATCTCCGGCGTATCCTGTTGCCGGAGGATTGGAACGAAGGCTATCCGTTGCGAAAGGATTACCCTCTGCGCGGCCACAAGCAGTGGGGCCAGTACCACTAGGAGTTTGATGTTCGATGTTCGGAGTTCGATGAATCACTCCAAACGCCGAACTGAGGAGGCATAATGGCTGATACAACGACACGAACCACTCCGAACTCCGAACTCCGAACTCCGAACGCCGAGTTGCCGAACATGCCGGGGATTGACGAGCAGAGCGTCGAAAGCGACCGCGTTCTTGCCGGGGGCGACCGCGAGATGATCCTCAACCTCGGGCCGCAGCATCCGTCCACGCACGGTGTCCTTCGCGTTGTCCTGCGGCTGGATGGCGAAGTGATCCGGGGCTGTGACCTCGTCGTCGGCTATCTGCACCGCGGGACGGAGAAACTCGGTGAGAACGCGCGCTACGTGCAGTTCACGCCGTGGACAGATCGGACGGACTACATCTCCGCGCCGTCAAACAATCTCGGCTACATCATGGCAGTGGAAAAACTACTCGGCATTACCAATCGCATCCCGGAACGCGCGACGTATTTTCGCGTCATCCTCGCGGAACTGACGCGCATTGCGTCGCACCTCGTTGGCATTGGCACGCACGCGATGGACATCGGCGCGCTTTCAATGTCGCTCTATGCCTTCCGCGAGCGGGAAATGATCCTCGATTTGTTCGAGAACTACTGCGGCGCGCGCCTGACGACGAACATCATGGAGGTCGGCGGCTTCCAGCGCCCGATTCCCGACACCTTCTGGGAGCAAACGCGCGAGTTTCTCCGCGTGATGCCGGAGCGGCTGGCAGAGTACGAGAAACTGCTGAACGCGAACCCAATCTGGATCGGGCGCACGAAGGGCATCGGCTACATCTCGCGCGAGGATGCGCTCTCGTTCGGCCTCACCGGTCCGCTCCTGCGCGCCGCCGGCGTCAACTACGATGTCCGCAAAGCGCTACCCTATCTGATCTACGACCGGCTGGATTTCGAGATCCCGCTCGGCGAGAACAGTGACACCTACGACCGCTATTTGATCCGCATGGAAGAAATGCGACAGTCGCTGCGCATCATCGAGCAATGCATGGCGCAGATGCCGACGGACGGGCCGCTGATGGCCGACGAGCCAAAGTTCGTCTTCCCCCCGCACGACGCCGTCATGTTTGAGGCGGAGGCAATGCAGCGGCACTTCAAACTGGTGATCGAGGGTTTCTCGCCCCCGCCGGGCGAAGTCTATGTCGGCATCGAGAATCCGAAGGGCGAACTTGGCTATTATATCGTGTCGGATGGCACGCCGCATGCCTATCGCCTGCGGATTCGGCCGCCATCCTTCATCAACTTGCAAATCGTCAACAAAATCTCAGTCGGGACGATGATCGCCGACCTGATCGCGATTCTGGGGACCATTGATATGGTCCTCGGCGAGGTGGACCGGTAAAGTAGCCAGCAGTCAGTAGTCAGAAAAGAAACGCGCGTAGCGCTTCCGATCTCTACTGGCTACCGACTACTGACTACTAGAGGAGCGGAGCGACGCGCATGGCAAAAGACGTCACCTGCATTATCAACGGCAAGAACGTGACCGTTCCGGCGGGCACGACGATCATTAATGCTGCGAAAAAGATCGGCATCACGATCACGTCGTTTTGCTATCAGCCGGACCTGCGCCCGTGGGGATCGTGCCAGATGTGCGTCGTCAATGTCCTCGGCAAACGCGGCGGCACGCAAATTTCCTGCGCGACGCCAGTGCGGGATGGCATGGAAGTAGCGACGCACGACGAGCTTTCCTATCGCGCGCGGCAGGATTTGCTCAAGTTCTTCTTGATTGACCACGCGCTGGATTGTCCGACCTGCGATGCCTCCGGCGAATGCCAGTTGCAGGACGCAACCTACGAGTACGGCGTCGCGGAGAACCCGTTCCACCGCCCAAAGATGGTACGCGAGGTCGAGCATTTCTCCGACTTGATTGACTTCAAGCATGACCGCTGCGTCCAGTGTTCGCAGTGCATACGCACCTGCGAGGAAGTAATCGGCGCGTCGGCGATCACGATGGCGAATCGTGGCTTGGAGAGCACGATCATCCCCGCCTTCGGCAACTCGCTCTACGACACGGACTGCACCCATTGCGGCATGTGCGTGCAAGTGTGCCCGGTTGGCGCGCTCACGGACCGCGAATACGGCGATCATCCGTGGGAGATGCAGACGGTGCGCTCGATCTGTGGCTTCTGCCCGGTCGGCTGCTCGCTCGATGTCCAGACACGCGAGGGTGACATCAAGCGCGCGCAAGGCTCCGCGCGCGAGTACGGCGTTAATCGCTCCTACACCTGCGTGCAGGGGCGGTGGGGATATGACACCGTTACAAGCCAGGCGCGCCTCGAAACGCCGCTGATCCGCACCGGCGACACATTCCGTGAAGCGACGTGGGAAGAGGCGCTGACGCTCGTCGCCGATCGTCTCACTGCCTATCAGGATGGTTCGTTTGCCGCCCTCTCTGCGCCGACACTGACGAATGAGGACGCCTTCGTCCTCGCGCAGTTCACGCGGGATGTGATGGCCTCCCCACATGTGGATGTCGTCGGGCGTGAACGACACGCCGCTGGCGACCGGGCGATGGTCGCCGCCTTGGGCGAGACCGGTGTAACGAACAGCAAAGCGGAACTGATTGACGCCAAAATGTTCCTACTCGTCGGCACGAATATGCCGGAGACGCATCCAGTGCTGTCGTACGACCTGCATATCGCCGTGCGTACGCGGGACGCGCGCATGGTAATGATCTGCCCGGAGTGGAACAACCTCTGCGAAGTCGCAACCGTTTGGCTCCAGGTGCGACCCGGCACGGAACTCGCCGCACTACTTGCGATGGCACACGTCATCACCCGCGAGAACCTCCATGCCACCTCCTTCATTACCGACCGGGCCGAGGGCTACGATGACTGGCTCGCCAGCGTGCGCGACATGACGCCGGAACGCGCTGCGGAGCAGTGCGGCGTGCCTGTGGCGGACATCGAGCGCGCGGCGCGGCTTTACGCAAAGGGAGGCTATGTCCGCAATCCGCCACCGGAATCCGGTCTCTATTCCCCATCAGCAGCCTTCTTCGGCGCGGGTATCACCAGCCTCGCAAACGGTGAGGACGCGGCAGCAGCCGTCATTAATCTCGCCCTCCTAACCGGCAACGTTGGGCGTGCCGGGGGCGGTGTCTGGCCACTGCGGGATGGGACGAATCTGCAGGGCGTGCTCGATCTGCACTGTTTCCCCGCTGCTGGCGGCGTCGGTTTGGACGAGATGTCTGCTGCTGTCGAATCCGGTGCGATTCGCGCTGCGTTGGTGTCCGGCTTCGATCCGGCGGGCGACCCCGACGCGCAGATTGCCGAGCGTGCGGCACACATGCTCGACCGGCTCGATTTCCTCGTCGTGCATGGTCTCTTCATGACGCAGACGGCCAAGCGTGCCGATGTCGTGCTTCCGGCAACGACCTGGACCGAAGTATCAGGGACACTAACGAATGTTGATCGCCATGTGCAGTTGCTCCGCGCGGCCCTTGTGCCGCTCGGTGGAAGCCGGTCGCTCTGGGACGCATTGAACGATCTTGCTGGGTTGATGGGTGCGGATCTCGGCTATGGGGACGCCGCTGATGTCTTCGACACGATTGCGGCAAACGTTCCGACCTATGCGGGGCTTTCGCATCAACGCCTCGACTGGGATGGCGGGTCACAGTGGCCGGTGCGCTCGGCGGACGACAGCGGGACGCCGATCCTCTTTGTGGATCGTTTCTCGACCGCGACGGGCAAGGCGCGTATGCGGGCCATTAACCTACCACCGCTCGGCGCGGTTGCTGCTGTCGCGCCATTGGGTCTTGTGCTGACGACGAACCGTGGACCGGACGCGCATGGACGGTTGACCGAGAACTTCCCGTCGGTGGACCTGAGCCGCATCCAGCCCACGAGCGATCTCGTTGTCCACCCGAAGGACGCCCACCGCCGGGGCATCGTTACCGGCGATCAGGTGCGGGTGGTTTCCGCGTACGGTGACATGACGGTCACGGCGCTCGTGAGCGAGCAGACGCAACGCGGCCTCGTCCATCTCGATTTCGACCTCGAAGCGGTCGTCCACACCGGCTCACGGACGCCGTCGCTAGACCGGCCGTGGCGAATTGGTGAATTGAAAGTGTGCGCGGTGGAAGTCCTACCGACGGCACAAGCGCGGCCAGAGATGGTCGCGGCAGGAGGCGACTAAGCGATGACGTTTGCGGTTGTCAATGTTCTCAGCAGTCAGCCGGGCTGGCTTACGGCGATTACCGTCGTCGTGCTCCTCTTTATCGCGCTGACGATGATGGCGTACATGACCTATTACGAGCGCAAAGTGATCGCGTTCATGCAGGATCGGCTCGGGCCGACGCGGACGGGGCCGCGCGGCTTGCTCCAACCCGCCGCCGATGGCCTGAAACTGCTTTTCAAGGAAGACATTATCCCGAGTGGCGCGGATCGCTGGGTCTTCTTTTTCGCTCCCGTCGTCGTCTTCGTCACCGCGCTGACCGCATTCATGATTATTCCGCTCGGTGGCAAGGCGTACGTGCCGTTCACATCGAAGCATGTCAACTTTTTCCTGACCGACTTGAATGTCGGCCTACTCCTGATTCTCGCGCTCGGCGGCATCGGGGTGTATGGAATCATCCTTGGCGGATACGCGTCGGCCAACCGCTATTCGCTAATTGGCGGCTTGCGATCAGCCGCGCAGGTAATTTCGTATGAACTGACGCTTGGTCTGGCGCTCGTCGGTATAATGCTGCTGACGGGGTCTCTCAGCCTCGTTGACATCGTTAACTGGCAGCGGGATCATGTCTGGCTGATCGTCTTCCAGCCGGTTGGCTTCGTCCTCTATCTCATCTCTGCTATTGCGGAGACGAACCGCGCACCGTTCGACCTGCCGGAAGCGGAGAACGAACTTGTCGCCGGGTTTCATACCGAGTATTCGGGCTTCCGATTTTCGATGTTCTTTCTCGGTGAGTACATCAATATGCTCGTCGTCTCCGGCGTCGCGGCGACCGTCTTTCTCGGCGGCTGGGATGGCCCGATTCTGCCAGGGCCGATCTGGCTCTTTATCAAGATGCTCCTCTTCATGTTCGTCTATATCTGGCTGCGAGCCACGCTCCCACGCTTCCGCTACGACCAATTGATGGGTATCGCCTGGAAGGTGTTGCTCCCATTGACGCTGGCGAATATCCTAGTCACGGCGACGGTAAAGGTATTCATCGACCACCTCTAACCTGGTGCCGCATTTATGAAGGAGGATCGCACATGCCCATGTTCGATGAAATCAAAGGCTTCGGCGTCACCTTCAAGCGTCTCTTCAAGAAGGATCTGACCATCGAGTACCCGGATGAGCGACGCGCGCTCGAAGAGCGTTTTCGCGGTCTGCCCGTCTTGCGGACCGACCCAGAGACGCAGGAAGCAATCTGTGTTGGCTGCTCGATGTGTGAACGGATTTGCCCGACGCAGTGCATCTCGATGGAGTTCACTCCAGGTGTCGGTAACGGTGAGCGCGATGTCGTCGTTTACACGCTCGACGCCGGGCGCTGTATGTACTGCGGGCTGTGCGCGAAGGCGTGCCCGGTAGACGCTATCACGATGAGCAACGCTTTCGAGTTGAGTGTCACGACGCGCGAAGGGCTGATCTACCAGAAATCGCAGTTGGCGGAAATTGGCGCGACAGCACGGGAGTATTTTGCGCAATGAGCGGCGATATCTTCTTCGCGATTTTCGGCGGTCTTGCGGCGCTTACCAGCCTACTCGTCGTGTTGCAGCGCAACCCCACCCATAGTGCCTTGTTCCTCGTGATGTCCTTTCTAAACGTTGCGTGCATCTACGTGCTGCTTGGCGCGGAGTTCGTCGCGGTCACGCAGATCATTGTCTACACGGGGGCCGTACTCGTCCTTTTCCTCTTCGCGGTCATGCTCGTGCGAATGGAAGATTTGCCGGAGATGTATGGCGGCCACCCCGTGCAGCGATTTGTCGGGCCGGTGCTCGGTCTCGCGCTCTTCCTTGAAATTGTCGCCGTGATTCTTTCGACCGTTCCGTTGGGTGCGGCTGGCACGTTCACACCGGACGCGATTGCGGTGGTAGGCGGCAATACCCAGGCGCTCGGGCGGAGTCTCTACAGCGATTTCCTCGTGCCATTTGAAATCTCGTCGCTCATCCTGCTCGTCGGTGCGATTGGCGCAATCGTGCTGGCACGGCCCGATTACACGGAGGCGCGCGATCGGGAGATTGGCAGCCTGTTCACGATTTCGCTCGGTCATCCACAAGAAACGACGATTGCCACACCAACCGTTTACACGGTACAGCGTGACAATGCGTTGATCCTGAATGCCGAGGAAGAGACAGACAAGGTCAGCGAGACAGTCAAGCGGTAGCCATGGTGCGGGAGGGAACGATGCATCCGGGGTTGGAATGGTATCTCAGTCTGAGCGCGGTGCTCTTCGTAATCGGGTTGATCGGCGTCTTGACGCGCCGGAATGTGCTCGTCATCTTTATGTGTGTCGAGATGATGCTGAACGCGGTGAACATCAGTTTTATCGCCTTTGGCCGCGCGATCAGTTCCGCCACGGGGCAGGTTTTCGCACTGTTTGTGATTACCGTTGCGGCGGCGGAAGCGGCAGTCGGGCTGGCGATCGTCATTGCCATTGCACGCCGACAGGACACGACGGACGTCGGCCGTCTCGACACATTACGCGACTGAGTTCCGCCCCGATATCGGGTATGTTCAAGGGATAGGACGGTTCAATGGAGAACTTCCTCTGGGTCATTCCCGCCGCGCCACTGGCCGCGTTCATCATCACGATCCTTCTCGGGCGGGACGTGCTGAAATCGCAGGCGCACTGGCCGGGCATCATCGGTGTCGGTATTTCGTTCATCTGCGCGGTGCTGACCTTCTTCAACGTGGTTGGTCTGAAGGCCGGAGATTCGCTGAACAACCATCTTTTTACCTGGATGGATACCGGATCGTACAGCTTCGACAAACTACAATTCAATGTGCCCGTCACACTGCGTGCGGATCATCTGACGGCGGTAATGCTCCTGGTCGTGACGAGCGTCGGCTTCCTCGTCCATGTCTACTCGGTCGGCTACATGCACGGCGATGGCGGCTATTATCGGTTTTTCTCCTATCTGCCGCTCTTCGTGTTCAGCATGCTGATGCTCGTGCTGGCGAATAGTTACCTGCTCCTCTTCGCCTTCTGGGAGGCAGTCGGACTGTGCTCCTATTTGCTGGTCGGCTTCTGGTTCCACCGGCCGGATGCGAACAATGCCGCGATGAAGGCATTCTGGACGACACGTGTCGGTGACATCGGTTTCGGCCTCGGCACGATGCTCGTCTGGACGACGTTCGGCACCTTTACGTACACCGATGTCTTCTCGCGATTGGACGATCGGTTCAAAGCTGGGACCATCTCGCACAACCTCATCACGATCATTTGCTTGTTACTCTTCTGCGGGGCAATTGGCAAGAGTGCGCAGGTACCGCTGCAAACATGGCTGCCGGATGCCATGTTGGCGCCGACGCCCGTCTCCGCCCTGATCCACGCAGCAACGATGGTGACGGCAGGCATTTACCTCGTCGCGCGCTCGTGGCCGCTCTTTGACCTCTCACCGGGGGCGCGCGATGTCGTTGCCATCGTCGGCATTACCACGGCGGTTCTGGGTGCCACGATTGGCATTGTGCAGCGCGATATTAAGCGTGTGCTCGCTTACTCGACGATTTCGCAACTCGGTTACATGTGCTTTGCGCTCGGCGTCGGCGCATACATCCCGGCGATCTTCCATCTCGTGACACACGCGATGTTCAAGGGGCTGATGTTTCTTGGCTCCGGCTCGGTAATCCACGGCATGCACGAGGAGCAGGACCTGTTCAAGATGGGCGGGCTGCGGAAGAAGATGCCGATTACCGCATACACCTTTCTGATTGGCGCGCTCGCCATCTCTGGCGTCACTGGCCTCGCGGGTTTCTGGTCGAAGGACGAGATCATCGTTGGCTCGTATCATGCAGGTTACCCGGTGATCGCGGTGCTTGGCCTCATTACCGCCGGATTGACGGCTTTCTACATGTTCCGGCTGTACTTCCTTGCCTTCGAGGGCAAGCCACGGTATGACCAGGAGCATGTCCATCCGCACGAATCCCCGGCGACGATGACCATCCCGCTAATTATCCTCGCAATTCCCTCCGTCGTGATCGGCGCGCTCCTTGGCTGGCCACCGGATGCAGGGGCAATTCACACGTTTCTCGGCAAGACGATCCAGAGCACGATCGTCGAGGAGGCCCACGGCGCGGTCTCCACCAGCACGTCGTGGACGTTCGGCATCATCTCATCCCTTGTTGCGCTCGGTGGCATCCTCCTGGCCTATACGATGTACCTGCGCCTCACCCCAAACCCATATAAACTGGGCGACCGACTCCATTGGCTTTGGTCGTTCCTCTGGCACAAATGGTACTTCGACGAGGCCTACCACGCCGTCTTCGTCCGGGGCACGCTCGCGATCGCAATGGCGTGCTGGGCATTCGACCGCTATGTCGTGGACGGCGCGGTCAATGGGGTCGCCACCGTCATCTCGCGTTCGTCCGGTCGGTTGCGCCGGGTGCAGACCGGGTTCGTGGCGAACTATGCGCTGGTCATTGCGCTTGGCGCGGTACTGATCGTCGGTGTCTATCTGATTGCACGGGGTGATATCTTCACGCAACTGTTCGGCTAGCCGCTGTCCGGGCCGCAACGGCGCGCCCGCGAGGAGGAATCTGGTGAATCACTTCCCGCTGCTCTCGGTGATCCTCTATCTCCCGACAGTCGTCGCGCTTGTATTGCTGTTCGTGCCGCGCCTCGCTCAGCCGACGATCAAGTACGCGGCGCTCTTCGCGACGCTGGCAACCTTTGCTCTCTCGTTGATCGTTGTCTTCTCCTCACGGCAGACTGCTGACCTCCGGTGGGAAGAGAATTACAACTGGCTGCCGAGCGTTGGCATCCGCTATCATCTCGGCACCGACGGCTTGAGCACGATCTTTCTGTTACTCACGACGTTATCGAGCGTGATCGCCCTTGTCGCCTCATGGACGAGTATCAAGACGAACATCCGCGCCTACTATGTCACCTTCCTGATCCTCGAAACCGGCATGCTCGGCGTCTTCATGACGTTCGATCTTTTCCTCTTCTATGTCTTCTGGGAACTCGTGCTGATCCCGATGGCGCTCATTATCGGTGTCTGGGGCAGCGCGAACCGGGTCTACGCGGCGATCAAATTCTTCCTTTTCACCCTCGCGGGTAGCCTCCTAATGCTCGTCGCCATCGTCGCGATGTACACGGAGTATTTCAACCGTACCGGGACACGGACGCTGGACCTGAATACGCTGATCGCTATTCCTGGCGGCTGGTCACATACCTTCCAACTCTGGACCTTCGCCGCCTTCTTTATCTCGTTCGCGATCAAGGTGCCGATGTTTCCGGTTCATACCTGGCTGCCGGACGCGCACGTCGAATCGCCGACGGCAGGTAGCGTCATTCTGGCCGCTGTGCTGCTTAAACTGGGCGGCTACGGCATGATCCGCTTTTGTCTCGCGCTCTTCCCGGACGCCTCGCGGACCTTCGCGACGCCGATCCTCATTCTTTCCGTGATTGCGATCGTCTACGGCGCGCTCGTCGCGATGGTGCAACCGGACATGAAAAAGTTGGTCGCCTACTCGTCCGTGACGCATATGGGGTTCGTGACACTCGGCATCTTTTCCTTCAATCCGCAGGGATTCCAGGGCGCGGTGATCACGATGTTCAGCCACGGGATTGTGACGGGTGGCCTCTTTCTCTGCGTCGGTGTTCTGTATGAGCGAGCGCACACACGACAAATCAGCGCCTTTGGTGGGATCGCGAATCGGATGCCGACCTATGCGTCGGTCTTTATGGTCTTTATGCTCGCCGCCCTCGGCTTGCCAGGCTTGAGCGGTTTCATTGGTGAGTATTTGAGTACCCTCGGCGCGTTCCGTCTTGACAACAAGGCGTACGGGAGCATCACAATGTTCGTCGTCGTCCTGGCGGCGGTCTACATGATGTGGTTGTACAAGCGCGTGATCTTTGGCGAGCCACGCGCGGAGCATAACGGCTTCGCGGACCTGACCCGGATCGAGGCGTCAACGCTCGTGCCGCTGGTTCTGGCGGCGTTCTATGTGGGCATCTATCCCGTGCCATTGATGAAATTGCTCAAGCCGGTGATCGGCGCGCTCCTGGCGCCGATTGTCGGGAGCGGGACTGCGGCAGCTGCGGCAGATTCGATCCCCTAAAGAGAGGAACACTCCCCGATGCCGGATGTCTCGTTTCCCAGCATCAATTATGTGACTATCGTGCCGCATTTGATCGTTACCGGCCTCGCGGTCGTGCTCCTCCTAATGGACGCGGTGTCGCGCCGCAGCCACGCGGTTCGCGTCGGTCAAGTTGCGTCACTCATCTCGGTGATCGGCTATGGCGTCGCACTCGTCAGCCTGCTCTTTACCTATAACCATCGCCAGATAACCGGCGGTGGTTCCATTCGCTACGACTACATGGCGATCTTTTTCCTGATCGTCATGCTCAGTACCGCGCTTCTCACTGTCCTTGTCTCGGCAAACTTCGTTCAACTCCAGAGCATGTCGCTACTGGAATATCTCGTCATCCTCTCGTTCTCGGTACTCGGCATGATGGTAGTGGCAATCGCGGGCGACCTCATCATGGTCTTTATCGGTATCGAACTGACCTCGATCGCGGTCTATGTACTGACCGGGTTCTCCCGCCAGAGCCGGATTTCGCACGAGGGTGCCTTGAAGTATTTCCTGCTCGGCTCATTCGCGACCGGCATTCTCATCTATGGTATGGCATGGACCTTCGGTATCACCGGCTCGATTAATCTCGATGACATTGCGGCGGCGGGCGCGAAGATTTCCAGCGGCAATCCGTCACTCCTGCTGGCGCTGCTTCTGCTCGTCGTCGGTCTCGGTTTCAAGATCGCCGCCGTGCCCTTCCACATGTGGACACCGGATGCGTACCACGGTGCGCCGACGCCAGTGACCACGTTTATGTCGGTAGGGCCGAAAGCGGCAGGATTCGCGGGCATGTTGCGGGTGCTTGTCAATGGCTGGACGCCAGCGGCCAACCAGTGGGTGCCGCTCGTGATCGTGCTTGCCGTCATCACGATGACCTTCGGCAACATCGTTGCGGTCGCGCAGAACAATGTGAAGCGGATGCTCGCGTATTCCAGCATCGCGCATACCGGCTACATGCTCGTCGGGCTGGCATCCTACCAGATCGGCGCGAACAAATCGGACGCGAACGGCCAGGCAATCGGCGCGCTTCTTTTCTACATCTTCGCGTACACCTTCACGAATATCGGTGCCTTCTCGATCCTGACATGGATGCAGGCACGCGGGCGGGGCACAAATATCGAGTCGTTTCGTGGCCTCGCCTCAACCGCGCCGGGTGCGGCGATTGCGATGACGCTCTTTATGGCATCGCTGATGGGTGTGCCGCCACTGCTCGGGTTTTTTGCGAAGTATTACATCATTGTCGCGGCGATCAACGCCAATCTGACCTGGCTCGCCGTCATCGTCGCATTGAACTCCGCCGTCTCCGCGTACTTCTATCTCCGTGTCGTGGCGGTCATGTACTTCCGCGAGCCGGAGCGGCAGATCGTGCCGCAGCGGACGCCGTGGCTCGGCTTGGGCCTCGCCGTTTCGTCGTTCGGTACTGTCCTCTTTGGCATCTTCTCCGGCCCGGTCTTTGACCTCGCCCGGAAGGTCCTGCTCGGATAACCCCGACAATCTGCGAGACGAGAGCGCCATCGGGAAAGAGATGGCGCTCTTTTCTCGCCTGACAGCCACGGGCTGCCCCATCATCCCTTTCGTCGCTCATTTCATGTATTTTCCGATGATTCTCACCCATATTGAGCAAACCTTTTGACAATGTACGGGTAAGTGGTATACTCTACTCATATAAAGAGGCGGGAAGGTTGATAGAACCCGCTGGTGCTACAAAGAAAGGGAGTATGGCAATGAGCAAGAACAAGAACAAGTTCGGTATGTGGATGAAGAACCTCGTGTCGGATGGATCGTTCAACGACTACTATGCACGTATCCTCCGGAGTGGCGGCGAAGGTCTGCCGAGCGCGACAGAGGCCCGCAAGGACCTCGAACGCACCCGTCGGGCAACGGAACCCCGGTTCCTGCTCTAATTCTCTCATAGCGCACATTTCTGCGGGGGCAGTGATAGGGCTGGCCCCGCATTTTTTCTGTCCGTTTCGCGCAGTTCCATTCAGATATCCGGCTATACTGACCGCGTGGATACTGTGCATTCCAGGACAACAAGGACGGAATTTCTCCCGCGCTCGCGAAGTCAGGCAGGAAGCCGCGCAGCGCGGCATGTAGCAGTCTTCGCGCTTTTCGTCGTCCTTGCTGTCGTGTGGCTTCGTCCCCTGCCCTGGCAGATGAGCGACCATGTCACCGGCCCCGGTGACCCGCTGACTACTGCGTGGCGGCTCGCATGGCCTGCGCAGTGGTTGATGCAGCGGGATGCGTCCTTCGGGGAGACGAACGTCCTCTATCCCGCTTCGCACGTCTTCGCACGGGATGAACTAACGCTCGGCGAATCGTTGATCGCCGGGCCGATCTATGCGACAACCCAGAACGCGCTGCTTGCGTACAATTGCACGTTGCTGCTGACAATGGCGCTCTGCGGATTCACGATGTACTGTCTTGCATGGCATTTTCTCCACAACCGCACCGCTGGCATCATCGCCGGGATGATCGTTACCCTCGCTCCCTATCACCTGGCACAACGTGACCACGCTGGCTTGCTCGCTGTCCAGTGGCTCCCATTGGAAATCCTTTTTCTTGACCGCACGCTGCGCAGTCGCTGTTGGCGCGATGCGTCAATCCTTGGTCTCGTCGTATTTCTGCAAGCCATCTCGGCGGGCTATTATGCGTACTGGTCGGTAGTCATCCTTCTTCTCTATATGGGATATGTTCTGACGAACAATCGGTGGCCTCGGTTGTCTTTGGGAGCAATCGCGCGTGTCGGCGTCACACTGACGGTTGCACTCGTCGCATTGCTGCCTGTTGTGTTGCCGTTTATGCACGTTGCTGATCGCGAAGCATTCGCACGGTCCCGGCACGAAGTCGAATACTGGTCCGCGCGGCCGCAGACATGGCTTGCGGCAACACCAGACAGTCTCCTCTATGGGCCCCTTGTCCGCGCGCACGCCTGGACAGGGTCAAGCGAACTGTATCTCTTCCCCGGTATCATCGCGCTTCTCCTTGCGGCGATTGGATGCACCGCGCGGCGGCGACACCGTGTAGCGTGGTTCTCACTTGCGCTTGCCGCCTGCGGTTTCGTCCTGACGTTAGGGCCGACACTCCATCTCGCGCGCAGGGATACGGGCCGCGTGCCGCTGCCCTATGTGCTGTTGTATCAGTTTGTGCCCGGCGGGAACGCGTTGCGTGCGCCCGTGCGCGCCGCACCAATCGCGATGCTCGGCGTGGCGCTCCTTGCCGCACTCGGTTGGCGGCAGGCCGCCGCCTGGATACGCGTTCGAGGAGTGCGGCGGCGAGCGAGCGCTGCAATCGCCACAATCGTCTGTGTCGCGCTCGGTATGGACTATGCGATTCTGCCGCTTCACACCGTGTACGTGCCACAGGTGGACACGCATGGATCGTCGCTCGTTGGCTGGCTGCAGCGCGAACCGGCGTCTATCGTCGCGGTACTGCCCGATCTCCGCGCGCCGGTTACGATGGCGCTCGCGACGACGAATCGTCATCGCTTCATCAATGGCGACGCAGAAATTTTGCCGCCCGCGACGCGTGCACTCTTCACGGCGCTCGCGGACTTCCCTTCGCCCATGAGTGCCGCCGCGCTTGAAGCGATTGGGATAAATCTCATTGTGCTCACTCGTTCATCGTTGAGCGATCCCGCGTGGCAAGGCATCAATGATCGCATCCACACGATCACGCCCGACATCGTCCCTGTCGCTTCATTCCCGGACGCGTTGGTTTTCCGCGTCGTTTCCGGCAGCGGGCCTTTCGCGTCTTTGCGCGTCGCTATTCCGCCGTCCGCGACCGTGTTCATTTCCGGCGTGGCCGCCGACGATACGTATTTGGATCGGGCACTTGTTGCCCATCTCTTGCGGGATCGTCAGGTGCGCGGCAACCTCACAACGGGGTGGGTCAGCGAACCTGCTCCTCCGGGCGCCAGTGAACGCTTAGAGTACGGTATTTTCGGTGTGGCAGAAACGACGCCTGATGCATATGACTGGCAGGTGCCACTCTGGACCGACGGCGTACTCGTCGCGTATCGAGCATCTGCGGGGTAGGGTAGGCTTCAGCCTGCGTCCCTGGCTCGTAGGGCTTTCGCAGACAGAGAGGCAGGCTGAAGCCTACGCTACCGTAACCACTGCATCGCCATCGCCGCGCGGGACGACCGCTCCGATGATGCGTGCGTCCGGAATCATCGCTTGCACATCGTCCATATCGTCTGATGACACAACCACGACCATACCGATGCCCATGTTGAAGACGCGATACATCTCCGCGTCCGTCACATGCGCGGCATCCTGAATTGCGGTGAAGAGCGGCGGAACCTCCCACCGGCCCGCATCAAACCGCGCAGCAAGGTGCGCGGGCAGGACGCGGGGCACGTTGTCAACGAAACCGCCGCCCGTGATATGTGCGAGGGCATGGATGCGCCCGGCGTCAATGGCAGGGAGGAGGTCAGCGCTATACGAGCGGTGCTCCGCCAGCAGCATATCGCCCAGCGGTTCAGCGCAGCCCGGCGGGATCATCGCCAATTGCTCGCGCACCGCGTCGGGCGAGCCATCGAGGTCGAAGGCACGGCGAGCGAGCGAGTAGCCATTGGTATGTAGTCCTGCGGATGGCAGACCGAGGAGCAAATCGCCTGCCCGCACCGCGCGTCCGTCGAGGATCTTCTCGCGCGCGACCGTGCCGATGATGCAGCCCGCAAGGTCATAATCCCCCACCGCATAGATGCCAGGCAGTTCGGCAGTCTCACCGCCGAGCAGCGCCATCTCATGTGCGTGGCAGGCATCCGCAACTCCACCAACGACCGCCGCGATCATCGCCGGATCGCTCACCCCAACAGCGAGGTAATCGAGGAAAAAGATCGGGCGTGCGCCGCAACAGAGGATATCGTTGACGCAGTGATGGACAATGTCCCGACCGATGCCCGCATGCGCCTCCGGCGAGTCACGCGCGATGGCGAGTTTGAGTTTCGTCCCGACGCTGTCAATCGAGGCGACGAGCGCGGTTTCACCAGCACCCGGCAATGCATAGATGCCACCGAAATGACCGATGTCCACGAGCACATTCGGGCCGTGCGTCGCCCGGATACGTGCCCGGAGCGAGACTAGTGCATTCGTCTTGGCATCAATGTCAACGCCCGCGCTCGCGTAGGCGCTTCGGCGCCGATTGCTGTTATCCATTCCGCGTCTGAGATAGTTCATCTGATGCGGTCTGCGGATTATCCTGCGGTGGCTCTGCTGGTGTGCCCTCCTCGGCAGTACCCGGCCAGAGCACGTAGGCGCTCACGGCACGGAGCAGCTCGCTGCGTGCCCGGCGGGTCAGGAGACGCAGCCGCCCGAGATTTGCGTCCGGCCGGGCGAGGACGAGCAGCGCGACATCGGGGTCGAGCGGCGTCAGGAGCACAAGACCATTCTCATATTCGAGCGTCGTCTGCGTGATGCCGCCGCGTTCGAGTTCGCGCCCCAACGCCTCCGCGACGAGCAGCCCACTTACGGAGACCGCACCGACGGCCTCGCCATCAATCCCCTCAGCGGCGCTACAGGCGAGCAGCAACCCGTCATTGCCGACAACCGCCGCGAGGTCAATACCACCAATGTCACGTAGTTGCTGGATCAGTTCGTTGAGCCGCGTGCCCGTCACATCTTCGCTTGCCATTCCCACATACCCTTTCCTGGTGGTCGAACACCATTATGTGAGCGAGTATAGCCGATGCAACGGGTGCCAGAAACGGTATCAGGCCGGTTCCGCGATGCGATAGGGCGCGAGTTTAGCCGCGTCGCGCTGTGGGATCAGCCCCTGCATCGTGATCCCCTGCTCGCCATATTCCACGGATACCACCCGACCACTGCGGTGGAATCGCTCGACGAGCGCCGAGTGGTCGTAGGGGATGCAGACACGCATTTCCGCCATCGTATCGGTCAGGGCCGATTCGACGCGCGCGAGCAGTTCATCCATTCCTTGCCCCGTGATTGCGGAAACCGGCACGTAGGTTTCCGGCAGTTCCAATGCGTCGCGAATGTCTGCCGGGATATCGCCGCCGAGCGCATCCACCTTATTCAGCGCCACGACCGTCGGCTTGTCGCTAACTTTCAGTTCACCGAGCACCTTTCGGACCGTCGCTGCCTGCTCTTCCGCGTTTGGGTGCGTGAGGTCAACGACGTGAACGAGTACATCCGCCTCACTGATCTCCTCAAGTGTCGCGCGGAAGGCGGCGATGAGTTGCGTCGGCAAGTGGTTAATGAACCCAACCGTATCGGTCATCATGGCATCACGACCGCTTGGCAAGACAATACGGCGCGTCGTTGGATCGAGCGTCGCGAAGAGTTTATTTTCCGCCAGCACGTTCGCATCGGTGAGGCGGTTCAGGATCGTAGACTTGCCCGCGTTCGTGTAGCCAACGAGCGCGATAACCGGCACGCCCGACTTCCGCCGCTTCTGCCGGTATTGCTCGCGATGACCATGGACTTCCGCCAATTCCTCCTTCAGCAGCATCACACGCTCCTGGGCGCGGCGACGGTCCACTTCCAACTGCGTTTCACCCGGCCCGCGCAGGCCGACACCGCCCATCGTCTGACGCGAAAGGTGTGTCCACATCCGTGTGAAGCGGTTCATGCGATATTCGAGTTGCGCCAGTTCGACCTGCAAACGCCCCTCGTGTGTCTGGGCGCGGCGGGCGAAGATGTCGAGGATCAGCGCGGTGCGGTCAATCACCTTCACATCCAGCGTATCCTCAAGATGACGCAACTGGCTCGGCGACAGTTCCTCGTCAACGACAAGCACGTCGTAGTGAAGTTCCTCCCGCGCTGCCTTGACCTCCTGCACTTTGCCCTTACCGAGGTACGAAGTCGGATTCGGTCGCGACAGGTTCTGCGCGACCGCGCCGACGACCTCGAGATCGGCGGACTCAGCGAGTCGCGCCAATTCTTCGAGCGAGTCATTGGTCGTCCAGCCATTTTCATTCCACCGCACGGCGGCAAGCATGGCGCGTTCGGTCGGCGGCGTTGTCGGATGCAATGTCGTGGGAATCGGAATACCCTCCTGATAGACAGTCGCAGCACCCCATGGCCTGCTCTTTCGGTAATCGGTTAGTATAGCAGGAAGCGCCGGATCACCTCGGTCGCTTCAGCAATCAATCGTTGTTCATCCCGCGCATCAAGCCAGATAATTGTCTCGTCACGGCGCAACCACGTCATTTGATGGCGCGCATAGCGATGCGTCGCCTGCGTGATCTGCTCGTACAGAGTAGTTAACGTTGTTCCCCCATGCAGGTATTCCACGACCTGACGATAGCCAATACCCGACATGGCGGACAATGACGAATCGTATCCGGCATCGAGCAAGGCGCGCACTTCGCCCACAAGACCGGTGGCGATCATCGCTTCCACGCGCGCGTCAATGCGCGTAAAGAGTACGTCACGCGGGAGAGAGAGGCCGATGCGAAGATCGTGATACGGCTTCTCGGATCGCCCACGCTGCACGCTAAATGGCTGGCCGGTGGCACGAATCACTTCCAACGCGCGGATGATGCGGCGGAGATTCGGGCCGGTGCGCGCGGAGGCTTCGGGATCACGCGCCGCGAGTTCGGCCAGCAGCGGTGCGATGCCCTCTTCCCGCGCGCGAGCCTCCATCGCTGCGCGGAACAGCACATCAGGCGCGACGGCGGGCGGTTCCCACCCATTGAGGAGTGCGGTGGTCCACTGCGCCGTGCCACCGACAAGCAGCGGCAGACGGCCCCGCCCGCGAATGTCGGCGATTATGTCCGTCGCCTCGGCTTTCCAGCGGGCAAGGTCGTATGGCATGTCGGGAGTAGTCACATCAATCAGATGATGCCGAACCGCTGCCCGCTCATCTGCGGTTGGCTTCGCGGTGCCAATGTCCATACCGTGATACAGCAAACGTGAGTCTGCCGAAACGATCTCGCCGGCATACGTTTCAGCCAACGTCAGCGCCAACGCGGATTTGCCCGAAGCTGTCGGACCGAGCAGCGCGACAAGCGGTTCTCGCGGTGCGCCTGCCCCGGATAGAGTTCCCTCGCATGCCATAGCGAGAGTGTAGCACGGTAGGGAGAAGACGATCCTTTCTTTCCTCCCTATGCAACCGCCCAAGCTGCTCATTTCCACGCTATGCAGACGTACGGACTTTGCGCGAACGGCTTGACCCGTATCACCAACCAGTGATACTAGATCGTTACCGCTTTCACACATTGCGTGCGAAGGCGGGTACACAACGACGCAACCCGCGTTGAGTGGGATGAGTAGGTGGGTATTCCCCGCCAGCGATCCGGCGAACGGTGGAAGGCCGGAATCGGGGCACGATCCATCGAAAGCAGCCCAGGAGCGGATGGCGACGATGCACGAAAAGGGACGTGCGCTTCAGGGCGTGCGAGTGCATTTTTGCCGGTGGTTGGCTGCCACGTTGTGCGTCCCTCAGCCGGTAAGTGGTCGCGTGGGATAGACGCGCGGCAACGAGGGTGGTACCGCGGGAGATTGGACCGATGTCCGCCTCTCGTCCCTCAGTGGGGACGGGGGCTGTGTGCGTTTCAGCCCGGCGTCTCTGCACCGAACGATCTCGTTCTTCGGGAGGGACAACAATGCAGCAGGCAGCAAGTAGCACTCATGCCGCCCAGAGGGCACCCGCAGTACTCAGCACTCCCTTTGATCCGCTGATTGACGTTGGCACGTACGTTGGTCCCATCGAGCACGACGCCTGCGGCCTCGTGGCGATGGTCGAGCGACACGGCTACCCGACGCGCGAGAATCTGACGCGCGTCCTGCACGCACTCGCGACGATGCATCACCGCTCCGGCGAGATTGATGGTGAGGGCGACGGCTGCGGCATCCTCACCGATATTCCGCGCGCTCTCTGGGCCCGTGACCTCGCGGCGCTCGGTTGCGATCCGTCGCTGATGGATGACCCACATTTCGCGGTCGGGCACTTCTTCGTGCCGCCCGCCGACCGGGAGCAGGCCGAGCCCATTATGGCGACCGTGGACGAGGTGATCCGCGAGGTAGGCTGCGCATTGCTTGTCAGCCGCCCGACGGCGGTTGTGTCGGATGCGCTCGGTCGTCTCGGCCGGCGCGAAGAGCCGACGGCGTGGCAGATCGCCTTCCGCACACCGCGCCTCGACACGGCGGCGCGAGACCGACTGCTCTTCGATCTGCAACTCGCCATCGAGGCGCGCACCGCCGCGCTCACCGTCTCCCTCAGCGCGGACTCAGTCGTTTACAAGGTACGCGGCACGGCGCAGGTGCTCGCCGCGTACTACCCCGACTTGCGCGATCCCGCGTTCATCTCCGCGATCAGCATCGGCCACAACCGGTACAGCACAAACACGACGACTGCCTTCGAGCGGGTGCAGCCTTTTTCGCTGCTCGGTCATAACGGCGAGATCAACACGATCGCGAAGTTCCGCACCGAGTCGCAGATGCTGCACATTCCGCTCGTACCGGGAGCGTCTGATTCGCAGGATATCAACCGGACGCTTGAAGGGATGATCCATCGCTACGACCTCTCATTGCGCGAGGCGCTGGAACTGATCTTCCCGCCAATTATCAACGAAATTAAGCGCGTGCCGGACGAGATGGCGGATGTGTTGATGTACTTCCGACAGGCGTGGGGGCCGTTCGCGCAAGGACCGGCGGCGATGGCGATTCGCGCCGGAGACGAACTCGTCGGCACGGTGGACGCCCTCGGCCTGCGCCCGCTCTGGCTCTGCGTCGCCAAGGACCGGATTGTCTTCTCCTCCGAAAAAGGCGTCGTGCCCGTCGCGGAGATGGACGACGACCCGAAGCCGCTCGCGCCGGGTGAGAAGATGGCAATCGTCCTCACGCGCGGCGTCGGCACACAGGTCGAGACCTATAATGGCATCCTGCGCGACGTGCTGAACCGCGCGCAAGCACGCGGCATCAGCGCCACGTACTACCGCCGCTTCCTTGTCTGCCAAAGCCCGAAGGTGGACGAGTCGGCAGTCGGCAGTCGGCAGTCGGTCGGCTCTCATGCCGCCCAGAGAGCACCCGCAGTCCTTAGTCCTCAGTCCTCTCGTTTGATCGCGGCATGGGCATTCGATGGCGAAGAACTGAAGTTGACTGAGGCGATGGCGGAGAGCGGCAATGAGCGCGTCGGCTCGCTCGGCTATGATGGCCCGCTTGCCGCGCTCTCGCGGGAGCGACAGAACCTCGCAGACTATTTCAAGGAGTCCGTTGCGGTTGTCACCAACCCCGCAATTGACCGCGAGCGAGAGATCGAGCAGTTCTCCACCCGCGTTGTGCTTGGCCCGCGCCCGCCAATTGGCGTCGCGGATCACGACCGAAAACTGCCCTGCACTGAGCTTATTACACCCCTCTTCACCGGTGGTCTGCGACCGGGCGGCGATGAAACCACCCGCTTACAGCAGCACCGCGCCATCGCGCACCAGATGGGGACATGGACCCTCGAAGACTTCATGACGTTCGAGGGTGATACGCGGCCTGCCGTGCTCGCGATGGCGCAGTGGCCAGGTGAACCGCTCCGCACCGCGCTGCACCGCCTTGGTGACGAAGCAGTTGAGGCCGCGAAGAGCGGCACGCCGTTGATTGTGCTCGACGATGCGGGCACGCTAACGCACGGCAACCGCCCGATTGATCCCCTCCTGGCAATCTCGGCGGTAGACACGGCACTCCGCCGCGCCTCCGGTGGCCCGGACGGGTATGCCCTTCGGCGCGGCGTCGGACTTGTCATGCGGTCGGCAGGCATCCGCACGTTGCACGATCTCGTTCTGGCAATCGGGTAGTGGGTCAGTTTGAGCATTCGAGCCAGTCGTGACAAGGCCAAAAACGTCAAACTGACCCACTACCGGCAATCGGGATGGGTGCGGACGGTATTTGCCCCTATCTCCTATGGGAAATCGCCGAAGCTGCCTCGCCAGATGGCCTCGCCAATCTCATCTCCGCGCTCACCAAGGGGATCGAGAAGGTCATCAGCACGATCGGTATCCACGAGGTGCGCGGATACAGCCGCCTCTTCGCCTCCGTTGGCCTGCATGTCGAAGTTGCCCGCATGTTCGGCACGGAGAACTATAGCGGCAGCGCGACAGGCGGCCTAACGTGGGAACAATTGGAGGCGGTGGCCGAAGAACGCGTGCGGATTGCGGCGGGCGACGTGAAAGCGAAGCCGACGCGCGTCGCACACTTCTACCCGAAGGTTTGGAAAAGCGTGCGCAATGTCGCGGCGGGCCTGGAGCCGTATCGCGACTACAGCGCGAAAGTAACGGCGCTTGAAATGGAGACTCCCATTAGCCTGCGCCATCTCCTCGATTTTCGCTTCTCCAGTGGAGGCGGGCTTCAGCCTGCCTCCACCGCACAGGCTGAAGCCTATGCCACCGGGATTGATCCCGCCGCCGTGGATGCTGGGATTGGTGGGCATGACTATCCGATTGCCATCAGCAGCATGTCGTTCGGCTCCCAGGGTGAGACGGCATTCCGCGCCTACCCCGAGGCGGCGATGCGCCTGAATATCGTCTCGCTCAATGGCGAGGGCGGTGAGATCAAGGACATGATCGGCAAGTACCCGCAGTGGCGCGGGCAGCAGATCGCGTCGGGCCGCTTCGGCGTCAATGCGGAACTGGCGAACTCCTCAAACCTTCTTGAGATCAAGATCGGGCAGGGGGCGAAGCCCGGCGAAGGCGGCCATCTGCCCGGTTCCAAAGTCTCGGAAAAGGTCGCGAAGGCGCGAAACGCAACACCGGGCGTGGATCTCATTTCGCCCTCGAACAACCATGACATTTATTCGATTGAAGACCTCGCGCAACTCGTGGACGAACTAAAGACGGCGAATCCAAATGTGCGCGTCTCAGTAAAAGTGCCCGTCGTGCCAGGCATCGGCACCATCGCCGTTGGCATCGCCAAGAGCGGCGCGGATATCATCACGCTCTCCGGCTACGATGGCGGCACCGGCGCGGCCCGCACGCACGCGCTGAAGCACGTTGGCTTACCATCGGACATCGGCATTGTCGAGGCGCATCGGGCGCTCGTCGCCGCCGGTCTTCGGGAGCAGGTCGAACTCTGGGCGGACGGCGGCATGAAGACGGGCACGGATGTCGTGCGGATGATGCTGCTCGGCGCGAACCGCATCGGCTTCGGCACACTGCCGATGGTCGCGATTGGCTGCACGATCTGCCGGGGCTGCCAACTCGACACCTGCCACGTCGGCATCGCCACGCAGATGGAGACGGACGAGGAAGCGCAAATGAAGGGCGTCACGCACTTCGTCCCACGCGTCTATGAAGAGGCCGTGCAGCAACTCGTCCGCTTCCTCGGCGCGATCGGCGAGGAAATCAAGGAACTGACCGCCGCGCTCGGCTTCACGCGGACACAAGACCTCGTCGGACGCTCTGATTTGCTCGTGCAGACACGGATGCTCGACCGTGTTGATCTCACCCGGATGCTCGCTCCGGCGGAGCAGGCGGCATGGCTCGCGGAGATCGGCACCGAGCGCACCCTGCGCGTCCTCCGCGTTGATCGTTCCCAGCATGTCGCCGCAACGGTCGCCAGCCATGTGGCGCGCGGCAATCAGGCGGTCGCGCTCTCCGAACCACCCGCGTTCCCCGATCACCGCGTCGTTGGCACGGTGCTCGCGGGAGAAATGACCCGCGCCCGGTTGTACGAGCCGAACAACGTCCCAACGACCGCGACGCTCACGTTTGACGACGGTTCGGTCGTCGGCAATGGCTTCGCCTGCTTCAATGTGGATGGCGTGGACCTGACCGTCGAGGGTGGCGCGCAAGATGGCGTCGGCAAGGGCGCGCTCGGCGGCACGATTGTCATTCTCAAAGGAACCAACGGGGATGGCAAGCGCGTGGATGGCAGCGTGGGCAAGTCCTTCGCGTACGGCGCGCAGGGCGGCACGTTCTTCGTGCAGGGGAACGCGGACTCCCGCGCGGGCATCCGACTCTCTGGCGCAGACGTCGTGATCGGCGGGGAGATCACCGCGCCGATTGACGACAGCCGGGGCGGGATCGCGACGCGCGCGAATATCAAAGGGTTCGCCTTCGAGTACATGACGAACGGGCGCGCTGTCGTCCTCGGCGATCCGGGGCCGTGGCTCTGCGCGGGGATGACGGGCGGGGTCGTCTATCAGCATCTCGTCCCCGAAATGGGCCTTGATCGCGCGGCGATTGACCGGCGCATGGCGAAGGGCGCGAAGATCACGATGGCCGACCTCACTGAGGGCGACGCCCGCGCGCTGGTGGGCCTCCTGACGCGCTACGCGGAGCGGTTGGCAATCAGCGGCCAGAACGAGGCGGCAGACCGGGTGCGTGAGATGCTCGTTCATCCGATGCGCGATTTCATCAAGGTAGTGCCAGAGTCGCAGCAGGTTGACCCGTCCATCTCGACAGAGTAGGGGTGACGACCGTTATGAATCTTCATAACCCGATCGCTCTTTATCGGCCGCAGATCATGGAAGGGATACGTTCCATTGAGCGATGAAGAGGGAAGTTACTCATTGTGCGATTTTTTCTTGCCGATCACCAGGTATCCGGAGCGACGACTGCAAATGTATCGAATAGGAACGCGAGTATGTCCGCCTGCTCGTCAATCACTTTCTGGGTCGGTTTGCCCTGCCCATGCCCAGCCTTGAGTTCGAGCCGCAATAAGATTGGCGTGGTGCCCGCGTGCGCGAATTGGAGCGTGGCTGTGAACTTCTTCGCATGTGACGGCACAACGCGATCATCGGAGTCCGCCGTCGTTACCAGCGTCGGTGGGTAGGCAATACCAGGCCGCACGTTGTGCAGCGGCGAATAGCGATAAAGGAAGCGAAAGTCCTCCGCGCTCGCGTCGGCATCGCCGTATTCGACTGTCCAGTATCGGCCCGCTGTAAACTTTCGGAAGCGCAGCATGTCCGTCACGGGTACTTCACAGATCACTGCGCCGAACAATGTCGGCCGTTGCACCAGACAGGCAGCGACCAATAACCCACCGTTGCTCCGGCCATTGATCGCGAGACGTGACGGCTGCGTGTATCCGTTCGCAATCAGCCATTCGCCCACCGCGATGAAGTCGTCGAAGACGTTTTGCTTCTTTTCGCGTTTCCCCATCGCATGCCATATATCGCCGTACTCGCCGCCGCCGCGCAGATTCACGACTGCGTAGACGCCGCCCGCCTCCAGCCACGGCAGGCGCGCAACGGAAAATTGTGGCGTCAGGCTAATGTCGAAGCCGCCGTACCCATAGAGGAGCGTTGGGTGTGATCCATCAAGAGACAACCCGCGCTTATGCGTGAGAAACATCGGCACGCGTGTGTCGTCCTTCGACAGATAGAAGACTTGTGTCGTCTCGTAGTCAGAGGGATCAAAGGCCGTGGATGGCTCGTACAACGCTAAGAGGGTGGCGGTCATATTATAGCGGTAGACCGTCATCGGATGCAGAAAGGACGTGAAGGCGAAAAAGAGTACAGTGTCGTCGCGCCGCCCCGACAACTCGACAATCGAGCCGAGCGATGGCAACGGCACCTCGCGGACGAATGCGCCATCGAGTGCGTAGATCAGCAGGCGATGGGATGCATCGTGCATCGGGACGACGATGAACTGCCGGTTACTCATCACCGCAAACGCGATCGTGTCCTCACCTTCAGGCACGATATCACGCCACTCCGCATGCTCGGGATGCGCGAGATCAATCGCGATGATCCGCCCGCGCGGCGCATTGAGATCGGTCTTGAGATAGAGGATCGAGCCGATCATCTCAATCGGCGTGTAGTTCGCGTCAGCGCTATCGAGCAAACGGACAAACGGGCCATCGCTTTCGACATGCCGGTAGTACAGACGGTTCTTTGTTTCCGTGCCAACAGCGCCGTAGAGCAGGAGATACGCTCCGTCCTCAGTAATAATCGGTGAGAACCGGACTTCCTTCATATCAGGCCGCTCGTAGATAAGGACGTCACCGTCTTGCTCAGTGCCGCGCGCGTGCCAGTAGACCCGATTGTGCGCGTATGCGTCTTCGGGCAGGACAGTACCGGGTTCCGGAAAACGGTTGTAGAAGAAACCCGAGCTATCGTGCTTCCAGGCGATGCTGCTGAACTTACACCAACGGAGCAGGTCACGGCCATCCTCGCCGCTCGCGACCTCGCGCACGCGAACCTCCTGCCAGTCGCTCCCGCTGTGCGAGGCGCCATAGGCGAGGAACGCGCCATCGTGGCTGAACTCGGCTGTGGTGAGTGCGACGGTGCCATCCGCGCTGAGGCGGTTCGGGTCCAGGACGAGAACGGGGTCATGAGTCGGATCATCGGTTGCATAGAGAGCTGCCTGATTTTGCAGCCCGTCGTTCTTGAAGAAGAAAAAGCGGTCGCCGTGCTTCATCGGCGCGGATTGCCGGGGGAAATCCCAGAGTGCCGTCAACCGACGATGGATCGCGCCGCGCGCCGGGAGCGCCTGTAGATATGTTGCGGCAGCATGACTTTGCGCTTCGCTCCATGCCTGCGTCTCGGGATCGGCCGGGTTTTCCAACCAGCGGTACGGATCGGCGACCACTGTGCCGAAGAAATCATCAACTACGTCGTCACGTCGCGCCTCGATCATACGAATGCCTTTCCCTACGTACCTGCCTCGTCGGCCTACCGGTGACCAGCACTTCGCCCGCAGTAGGCGTTAATATGCTTCGAGGTAGCGGTCAATCTCCCACTGGCTGATGCACGTACGGTAATCGTGCCACTGCTGGCGCAATGCCGCGACGTAGCGCTCGTAAATGTGGTCGCCGAGCGCCTCGCGGATGACGGGATTGAGTTCCAACTCGGTGATCGCCTCGCCCAACGTCATCGGCAGCGTGCCGACATTGCGGGAGCGCAACTCCTCATCAGAGACACTGTAAAGGCTCTCCTCGAACGGCTCTGGCAGCGAAAGGTTTCGTTCAATCCCATCCAGTCCGGCGGCAAGCATTACGGCAAAAGCGAGATAGGGATTTGCGGCGGGGTCCGGACAGCGCAATTCGATTTGGCCGGCGTGTTGTGGACCGGTGTCCGCCGGGACACGAATCAACGCCTCGTGATTGACACGCGCCCAGATCAGGAAGACGGGCGCTTCATGTCCCGGTACGAACCGACGGTACGAGTTCACGAGCGGCGAAAGAACCGCTGACATGCCGCGCGCGTGTGCCAACTGTCCGGCCATAAAGGCGCGCGCCGTCTCAGAAAGGCCGTAGGAGTCAGATGCGTCGGTGAAGACGCTCAGACCCGAATCGAGGCTATCGAGACGTTGATGAATATGCATCCCCGACCCGTTGAGGCCGGCAATCGGCTTCGGCATAAACGTCGCGTGCAGATTCCGACGGGCCGCGACCGCCTTCATCGCCGTGCGGAAGGTGATGAGGCCGTCCGCTGTCCGGAGCGCGCCGTCCGTCGGAAAGTCAATCTCGTACTGCCCGACGGAGACCTCGTGATGATACGCCTCGGTGTGAATGCCCATCTCGCGGATCAGCCGAACGACATCGCGCTGCACCGCCGCTGCCGCCCCACCGGCGGAATCGAAATAGCCGCCGCTATCCCCCTCTGGTGGACGGATTCGCTCGCCATCGCGTCGTAACAGGAAATATTCGATCTCAGGGGCGACCGCGTAGGTATAGCCGCACGCGCGTGCTCGGTCGAGCTGGCGGGTCAGAACGGCGCGCGGATCGCCGGGAAACGGTTCCCCATCCGGGCGATGGACGCCGCAGAGCAGTCGGGCCGTAACGCCTCCTTCCACTGCCCACGGCACGATAGCGAACGTCGCAAGGTCCGGGATCAGATACATGTCGCGCTCCGCGACGCGCGTCGTCCCCTCGACCGATGAGCCGTCGAACCACATGCCCCGCGCGATGACTGTCGGCAACTGCTCGACCGCGATCGTGACGCTCTTCACCATGCCGAGGATATCAATGAATTGCAGGTCCACGAACTCGACATTCGCTTCTTGCGCGCGATTCAGCACACTCGCCGGTGTCGTCGTGCTGTCACTCTGCGCGAGATCGTTTGCGTCGTTGCTCATGATCGTCGTTCCTGTCGCTGCCATGCATGTACACTCCTACCCAAATGACGCCCGCAAACGCGCGAGCATATGCCAATGATTGATGTTCGGCCCATTCATCGGGCGGTACGGATCGGCGGCGCCTCCGGCATTTGCCGCACCTTCAGCGCGAGATGAAGAAGCAGACGGTCGTGCGGGTCCGCGAGGATACGCCCGGTCAGATCTTCGATCCGCCGGAGCCGGTAGATAAGGCTGTTGCGGTGGATGTAGAGCCGATCAGCGATCTCCTGCATCCCGCCGCCGAGATCGAGATACGCTTCCAGGGTCTGGACGAGGCCACCGCCCCGCTTATCATCGTATGCCAGCAATCCGCCGAGCACTTCGTCCGAGAATGTGACCAGACCGTCTGATTGCCAGAGCGGATACAGTAGGCGATAAATACCGAGATCGCCCATCGCGCCGCTATCAACGACTGTTTGCGGTACAGCGGCGGTCGCGCCGAGCCTTAGCGCGAAGTATGCCTGCTGGAAGCCTTGCGCGATCCCGCGCCACCCGACATGCCGATCGCTGATACCGACCGCGATGCCAGTCAGGCTGCCCTCCTCGGCGAGCCGTCGGCCTACCTCGACCGCCTTCCGGCGGGATGCCTCGCCGTCTACGACGGGAAGGAGGACGGCAATGGCGCTCACCTCGCTGAGTTCCATCACGAGCGCGCGCGGCTGCCAACTCGCGACCGCATTTTCCAGCGCGACACGAATTATTCCGAGCGATTCCGCGTCTGGCGGCGGTGCGGCGAGCAGCACGGCTGCGCCGCGATGCGGATCGAGACCGATCGCGCGGCACTCCGCCAGCGCTCCTGATTCCGTTTCCAACGTGCCAAGCAGCAGGTTCCGAAGCGACCGCTCCATCTCAGTCGGCGTCGGACCGAGGCGCCGGGTCGCTGACGCCACTGCGCCCGCACGCATCAACGAGAACGAACACGCATACGCCGCCCGTTCAGCGACGAGGCGGTCAGTCTCCGTAAAGCCCGCGCGTCCCGCCGTCAGCGAGAGATACCCCTGCACGCCCTCGGCAGTGCGAACGGGCGTCACGAGCCGCCCATCGCCGTCCGGTGCCTGCACAATCACCGTCCGACCATGCGCGCGGACGGCCTGCCGCGCGAGTTCATCCACGTTATCCAGTGTCGCGTTGCCTGCCCTGCCCGCGAGCGCGAGTGGCAGGCCAGCCGTGTCAGTAAGCAGGGCACCACGCCCAGAAACTTCCGCAGCGGTCGCGAGCAGGGCGGACAGCGCGCCCGCGTTCGCACTCATGCCGGTAAGACGGCGGTCAAGATCGGTGGTCAACCGGTAAAGGTCGCTGCCTCGCGTCTGGATCAATGCATTGAGGTGGCTTTCCAGTGTCGCATCCACCGCGACATCCGCGATAATCAGCGCGATATTCTCCTGAATATCGCGTGCTGCCAGCGGATGATCCGGCTCAAGGACGATGGCCGACACGCCGTTGCGCCCCAATTCCGCCATCAAGTTACCAACGTAGTTCGCCACATCGGGCCAGATGCGCCGGGGCATTAGGATCAACTCGCCACCGTGCAGAGGGCGCAGGAACGGCGGGAGGGGGCGCATCGTCATTGCATAGGTGACATCAACCGCCGCCGCGTCACGAACGGTCGCGCGCTCGGCTGCAGCGGGTAGCCGAACGCGCAGATGGCCATCGCGCCGACAAAGGTCACGAATCGCGAGGAATGCGGGAGTGAGTGGTGAAATCATCAGCACCTACCTGACAGGCAATTGTGCAATCGCACAGGATTTTACACCACTACTGCGCGATGACCCACGGAATGCCATCACTCGTAGTGTATCGCGGCGTGTGCTTCGTAGGTGTTGTGTATTTGCATAAATACTTTGCGACTCTTTCGTTACCCTGGCTATAGTGTCACGTGAGCACACCCGATTATGATGAGTATGAAGGGATGCGTGTGGCGTGGTCGCAGCGCCACCGCTACCGACATACCCGGATTTCGGCTGAGGGCTGTCTCTCCCTTCCGGCACTCTCAGTCGAACCGGATCGCCTGCTCCGCGATAGAGCGTCGTGCCTATCCACGATGGTCTATCACGGGCGGGTTCTTTTTTGCGCGAAATGCGCCGATTTGCTAGGATGCCTATCGTGTCGCGATGAGTATCCGCACCGCGCGGTGGCGAGATTCGTGTCTGTGGGAGGTTCCATACCCGTGCGTTTTCTCATTCAAGCAATCAAGATTGGCGCAATCGTCGTGCTCGCGGGGCTGACGCTCGTCGGGGCGCGCGCCGCGTATGATTATGCAAAAGGCACTGCCGCGAAGCCAACCGGGCAAATCGTCAATGTGAGTATCGCCAAAAACGAATCCGTCGCTTCCATCGGCAATGACCTGAAAGCGAAGGGGATGATTACCGACGTCAACATTTTCCGCGCCTATGTCTTTGTCAATCAAAAGGCCAAGTTGTTTCAGGAGGGCACATTTTCCCTCCAGAAGGGCATGTCGATCGGGCAGATCGTGAACCGTATTTCCGGCACTGAAGTCGTCATCATCGTGCCCAATGCGGTGAGCGTTCGCATTCCCGAGGGCGTTCGCATGGAGCAGATACCTAGCATCTTGCGGGATGCGGGACTCGGCACGGCAGGTGCCGACTTCCTCAATGCGGCGAAGAAAGGCACATGGAGCTACGACTTTCTCAAGGACCGCCCGCAAGGCGCAAGTCTTGAAGGATTCCTCTTTCCCGATACCTATCAATTCACCGTGGACGCAGACGCGAATACCGTCATCAAAGCGATGCTCGATAATTTTCAGACACGCTGGAAGACGGCGCTCGACACGCAGCCTGCACCGACGCGGGGTTCCGCGCCGGGTGGACTTAACACCTACCAAGCGCTGATTATTGCTTCGATCGTCGAGCGCGAGGCGGGTTCCGATACTGACCGTGGAGACATCGCCTCCGTCTACTACAATCGCCTGAAGGCCAAGCCGCCGCTGCCTCTTCAGGCTGATCCGACCGTCCAATATGCGGTTGGTAATGAGGCTCAATGGTGGAAAAAGGACCTTACGCAGAACGACCTCAATACCGCCAACGCCTACAATACGTATCCGAATCCAGCCAACAAGACCGGCGCGCTGTCGCCGACACCGATCTGTAGCCCGAGCCTGAAGTCCATCATCGCCGCGCTCAACCCGTCGAACACGGATTTCCTCTTCTTTGTCGCGAAGAATGACGGTTCGGGGACGCACGCCTTCGCGAAGACAGACGCGGAACAGGAAGCTAACAAGCGCAAGTATCTGACGCCATGATGACAGCGCCAAAACGGGCGCTGCTCATCGGTCATCCGCTCGGCCACAGCCTCTCGCCCGCGTTCCATACTGCCGCCTTCCATGCCGCCGGTATTAACGCGACGTATACCCTCGCCGATGTGCTGCCGCCCGACCTCGCCGCCACTATCGCGGGATTGCGCGCGAGCGATATGTACGGCGCGAATGTCACGGTGCCGTACAAGCAGGATGTGATGTCCTTCCTCGACACGCTCAATGACGAAGCGGCCGCACTCGGTGCGGTCAATACCATCGTGAATGACAGTGGGAGCCTGATGGGGCTGAACACTGATGTCCCTGGATTCGCGGCGGACATGCGCGCACAGGGCATCGTCGTTGCGGGCCGATCGGTCGTCCTGCTCGGTGCGGGCGGCGCTGCCCGTGCCGTCGTCGCCGCCCTCGCGGGCATGGGTGTCGGGCGGCTCGTGATCGCGAACCGCACGCCAGAGCGTGCGTCGGCAATTGCGCAACAGTATCCGACGATAGCCACCGCGACAGGTATCACAGACCGCGATCTTACGGACACACTGCCCGATGCCGCGTTGCTCATCAACGCGACATCAGCCGGATTGCACGGCGATGAGATACCCATCGCTGCCCAACTACTCGATCTCCTACCGCCGACTGCAGTTGTCTACGATCTCATCTACCGCCCGACCGCGCTCCTTCACGCCGCACAAGCGCGGGGCTTGCACGCTGTGGATGGTCTCGGCATGCTCATCCATCAGGGTGCGCTGGCGTGGGAGGCCTGGACAGGACAGGCCGCGCCGCTCGATGTCATGTGGCAGGCGACGCACGACGCGCGAGGAAGATGATTTGACTTGGTAGCGTAGGCTTCAGCCTGCGTCCCCGGCCAGTTCTCAATCAAGGTGTCAAGGTTCATCAGCCTGAAGATTGCGGTCAAGATTCGTCTTGGGGAGACGCAGGCTGAAGCCTACGCTACCGAAAGGCAAAGGCTACCTACATCGCTCACGCCTTGTGGCGGTGGCCTTCTTCCACATCCCACGAGAACACGGTTTGATTGCCACCGTTGTTCGTCTCCAGATGGACGGTGCGGCCCCAGAGTCTGCCGACGTACTCGAGCACGCGCTCCGCGTAACTCACGTCGAGATCGCGCCCTTCCCAGGCGTGACGCAGGTACAACTCCCGGTTGCCGCGATAGTCGCCGTCGTCCGCGACGATCAAGGGCTTGCCATACGTCGTCAATTGATTGACGAGCATATCGCGAACTTTTTCCCAGTCTTTCTCCGTCACGACGACATCGTCGCCCTGCTGACCGTAGACATAGAGGTCGAGATCATCGCAAAGTTCGCGCGTCAGATAATTCCGCAGCAGGGACGCATCGTTCTCGATCTCCCGCACCTCGAATAGTTTCGCGCGTGCCGCTTCGGGATCGTTCCCACCATCGGAAAAGCGCCGCTCGATGTCTTCGAGAATCTTGTAACCGAGGAAGTAGGGGTTAATACGCTTCGGTGAGGGCTGCAAGACACCGGCGTGCAAGTCCGCGAAGGCAATCACCTCGTCATCGGTCAAGTCCAATTCGCGCATGATGCGAACGTGCCAGTACGATGCCCAACCCTCGTTGCAGATTTTCGTCTGCATTTGTGGCAGGAAGTAAAGCATCTCCGCGCGGATGATCTGCACAATATCGCGCTGCCATTCCTCGAGCGCGGGCGCATGCTCGCTGATAAAGAGGAGCAGATCGCGCGCCGGTTCACCCGTTGGTCGTCCCGCGACCGGGATCAGTGGATCGGGTGCATCGCGCTTCCAGATGTCGGCGTACAGCCCATCTTTCTTCTGGTCCGACCGCCGCGCCGGTTCCGGTCGCCCATCATCGTTGTAGAGGGGGCGGCGCTTGTAGGTCGTCGCACCCGCCTCGACATGCTCCTGGATGGCGAGGACCGAATCAAGCACCGCCTCGACGGCTTCCTTCCCATACTCATACTCATACTGGCGCAGACGGCTCGCATTGACCGAGACGGATTCGAGCATCCGCCGCGACGTGCGCGCGTAGTAGGCATTGTTGGCGAAGTAATCCGAGTGCGCCAGCACATGCGCGACGATCATTTTGTTTTGCACGAAGCCGTTGGTATCGAGCAGAAAGGCGTAGCACGGGTTCGTATTGATAACGAGTTCGTAGATCTTCGAGAGACCGTAGTCGTACATCGTCTTCATCTGGTGATACGCCTTGCCATGCGTCCAGTGAGAGAAGCGGCCCGGCAGGCCGTACGCGCCAAACTCGTAGAGGATGGACGACGGCACGATTTCATAATGCATGGGGAAAGGGCGCAGGCCCATGGCCCATGCGACGTCCCAGATGTGTGCGCAGGCGTCAGAGAGTTCGTCGGGCGTGGCGATCCGTGTCGCCGCAGTTGCGAGGCGCATTACATCGTCCCCTTACGATGCCAACGCGGTAGCGGGCAAATCCGGCGTCGTGGGCATCTGCGGGCCGAAGAACTTCCGTAACGCCGGATAGACATCGCTCTTCGCGCCGATCACGAGCGGCATCAGGTTCGGGTGGTGAATTTGCTCGAACGTACTCATCAGCGTGCTGTGGTAGGCGTATCGCCCCTGCCGGATTTCTCCGTAGCCAAACAGGGCAGACGATTCGAGCAGTTGGGAAACAAGGTCTTTGCACAGGGCGTTGTCGGACGGCCAGTTATCGCCATCGGAGAAATGGAACGGATAAAGGTTCCAATCCTCCGGTCGGTAGCGCGTCTCGGCCAGTTCGAGCGCCAATTGATACGCGGAGGAGACTTTCGTGCCGCCGGACTCGCCGCGCGTGAAGAACTCCTCCTCTGTCACCTCTTTCGCCTCCGTGTGGTGCGCGATGAAGACGATCTCCACGTTGTCGTACCGGGTGCGCAGAAAGGCAAGCATCCAATAGTAGAAGGAGCGCGCGATGTACTTCTCGAACGACCCCATGCTGCCGGAGACGTCCATCATCGCCAGCACTACTGCTGCCGCCCGCCGGTCAAAGGTCTCCTCCCATGTCTTGAAGCGCAAATCTTCGGGTTTGAAATCGCCGACGCGCGCATTACCGAGCATCGCGTTGCGGCGCAGGTTCTGTTTCAGTGTCTGCCGCTTGTCGAGGTTCGCGAGCGCTCCCTTGCGCCGAATGTCGTTGAACCGGATCGTCGGGGAGGCGACGGATTGCAGTTTCTTCTCTTCGAGGTTCGGCAGACCGAGGTCCTCAAAAATCAGCGCGGTCAGTTCATCGAGCGTGAACTCCGCCTCATAGTAATCAACGCCGGGTTCTTCCCCGGCGCCTTGCCCCGTGCCGGGGCCGTGCGGTTGGCCACCTTGCTGGATGACATCGCCGACCTGCGTGCCGCCCTGTCCCTGTCCGACGCCCTGCTCTCCTTCGTCGCCGAAGCGAAAGCGGTATTCATCGAGGGAGCGGATCGGTACCTTGATAATTTTGCGGCCATCAGTCGTCAGGATACTCTGCTCCGAGACGATATCGGCGAGATTCTTGCGCACCACGTCCTTGATTTTCTCATTGTGGCGTGCCTGATCGATCGGCCCCTTACGATGGAGCGACCAGTCGCTTTGCGAGAGGCTCGGCGGTGGGGGAAGTGCTGACTGGGATTCGTCGTTCACGGATGATTTCCTCCAAGACGTTTTGGTATCGCCCCTACGCAGAGCATCGCGCCATCACTTCGTAAAAAAGTATCAGCGCTTTTACCTGTTTAAGAGCGCACCCACGTACTTCAAGAGTTCGTTGGCGGAGGCGGTCGTGTAGCCCTGCTCGCTGACAAGACGATCCACGACCTGGTTGATCCGCTTCAGTTGCTCGGCATCGGGCGTTTTTGTGCTCGTCGTAATCTTGACGACATCGCGCAAATCCGTGAAGAGTTTCTTTTCGATTGCCTCCCGGAGCCGGTCGTGGGAGGCGTAGTCGAAGGTCACACCGCGCCGCGCCAGCGACGAGATGCGGATAAGGATTTCCTCGCGGAAGGCGCGCTTCGCATTCTCCGTCACACCAATCTGCTCTTCAATTGAACGCATCAGCCGCTCGTCCGGTTCCCCTTCTTCGTCGGTGATCGGATCCATGACTTTTGACTTGTTGCAGAAGGCTTCGACGTTGTCGAGGTAGTTGTTGAAGATCGTCTTGGCGCTCTCCTCGAATGCGTACACAAAGGCGCGCTGCACTTCGCGCTTGGCGATCTCGTCGTACTCCTTACGCGCGTCGCTAATCAGATTGAGATAGCGCTCGCGCTGCTCTTTCGTAATGCTCGTATGCTGGTCAAGGCCATCGCGTAGCGAGCGGAGGGTATCAATTGGGGTGATATACGATGTCCCCTCGCGGGCGAGCGCCCCGGAGATCCGGTTGATGACGTAGCGCGGCGAGATGCCGTCCATCCCCTCGCGCTCCGCCTCATCCTGCAACTCGCGCGCGTCCTTCTCCTGATAACCATCTACCGACTGGCCGTCATAGAGTTTGAGTTTCTTCAAGAGGCTCATTCCCGCCTTTTTCGACGGTTCGAGGCGGGTCAGGATGGCAAAGGTTGCGGCGGTTTCCAGGGTGTAGGGTGCGATGTGGACACTGGCAATCGTGCTCTGCTTCAACAGTTTCTCGTAAATCTTCACCTCGTCCGAGACGCGCAGGTTGTACGGCACTTTGACGAGGATGATGCGATCCTGCAATGCCTCGGAGCGCTTGTTACCAACGAAGGCCTGGTACTCGTGCTCGTTGGTGTGCGAGACAACGACTTCGTCCGCGTAAATCATCGAGAACCGGCCCGTCTTGATATTCTGTTCCTGCGACAGCGTGAGGAGGACGTAGAGGAATTTCTCGTCCGTCTTTAACATTTCGACGAATTCCATCACACCGCGATTCGCGATATTCAGTTCGCCATCGAAGCGGTAGGCGCGCGGATCGCTCTCGACGCCAACTTCCGCAATCGTGCTGAAGTCAATGCCGCCGACGAGTTCGGCGATGTCCTGCGACTTCGGGTCGGACGGCGTGAAGGTGCCGATGCCAACGCGCTCTTTTTCGGAGAAGGCAATCCGCTCGATCTCGACATCCTCGGCCCGTCCGCCGTACGTGTGCGCTAACTCGTATCGGCAACGTGGGCAGAGATCGCCCTCGATGTACACGCCATATTCGCGTTCGATGTCCGCTCGGAGAGTGTCGGGCACGAGGTGTAATGGCTCCTCGTGCATCGGGCATCCTTTGATGGCATAGACCGCGCCATCGTCGGTGCGCGAATACTGCTCCAGGCCGCGCTTCATCAGGCTGACAATCGAACTCTTCCCGCCGCCGACCGGTCCCATCAGGAGCAGGATGCGCTTGCGTACTTCGAGCCGTGAGGCCGCCGAGCGGAAATATTCAACGATTTGCTGAAGCGTATGATCCACACCGTAAATCTCGTCATCGAAGAAATGGTAATGCACCGTGCCGTCGCTATTTGGCGAGGTACCCGCATCGAGAATCATGTGGTAAATCCGCGCGTGGGAGAGCCGCACGGTGGACGGCTGCTTCGTGACCATTTCAAAGTACGCGGAAAAACTGCCAGTCCAGGTCAGGTTGCGCTCTTCTAAACGATATGCCTCTAAACGCTCGAGGAGATCCATGTGGGCATGCCTTTCCGAGGGTGCCGAGTACCTACCGGCGATACCCACCCAAGCAGCAGGGGGCGTCCGAAATGTTGTGAGAAAACACGCGAAACAGCAGCGTTATGTCAAGAGATGTGCATCCGACGTGCCATCAAACATCCGCGTGCGTCATGTAGCGTGACTCAGATGCAATGTGGTGGAAGCATTGCGATGTCCCTATCGTGGCAGGCGCCACGTTGCCGATACCGTTCCATCACCGATTCTCGGTATATACTATAGTTCGAGTACATCTCTCGCGTGGCACTTTCAAACTGTACATACACTCCGAATTAGGCAAAGTGTACCACCTGAGCGGGACCTTGTCAACGGCAGCACGACGATTTTCTCCGCGCATAATGGAATTTACGGAATCGCCACATGCACCGCAGTTGTTTTGGCAGATTGCATAACGGATCGGGAGGAGAGCCAGATGAATGACCCAGTACGGCGGATCGCCTATCTCGGGCCAATGGGAACATTCAGCGAAGAGGCTGCGACGCGCTACGCGCGTGGGCAGGAAGACGCCTTCCAGGCAATTCCCTTTCCCAGTTTCCCGGCGGTCGCCCAAGCCGTCGAGACCGGCGTCGCAACAGAGGGAATGCTCCCGTTCGAGAACTCGTTGGAAGGGGCAGTCAGTGCGACGCTCGACATCCTCATCCATGAGACGCCCCTCCGCATTCGGGGCGAAGCGATCCTCCCCGTGCGGCATCTGCTGTGGGGCAAGCCCGGCAGCGACATCACCGGTATCACGCGCGTCATCTCGCACCCGCAGGCGCTCGGGCAATGCCGTCGTTTTCTCGACCGCCTGCTGCCCGGTGTCTCTACGGTCGCGGCGCTCTCAACTGCGGGCGCGGTCGAACAGGTTATGCGGGACGATGCGCGCGATCAGGCGGCGATTGGCACGCAGCGCGCCGGTGAACTCTTCGGCGCGACCCTGCTCGCATCGGACATCCAGGACGAGAAGCGGAACTTTACGCGCTTCATCGTCCTCTCATCCACCGATCATCCGCCAACAGGACATGACAAGACGAGCCTCGTCTTCACAACGCAGCGCAATGTCCCCGGCTCGCTCCAGGCCTGCCTCGCGGAACTCGCGCAGAGCCAGATCCAATTAATTCACATTGAGAGTCGCCCGCAGAAAATGACGATGGGCGAGTACTATTTTCTGATCGAGTTTGAGGGGCATCGCAACGATCCGGTGGTCGCTAAAGCGCTCGACCGACTGCGATCGCGCGCGGACAACGTGACCGTTTTCGGATCGTACCCCGCGACGGCGATGCCATGAGAACCTAACCCCCGCCCCTTTCCGCGAGGAAGGGGGAGCAAGTCGCCGCGAAATCGGGGCGTTCGGAAACATCACGGCATTGCGATGAGTCACCCTTTTCCTCGCGGAAAGGGGGCGGGGGTTAGATAGTCACCGTGCCCGGCGATCGGGCGAACGCTGATCGTCGTCATGGTCGTCGGTGAGCCACCACGGTTGTTCGGGCGGTTTCGCCGGACGCAGCGACGATGACGGCCACCAATCGGGCACTGATGGCGTCTCCGGTTCCGGAGCATGCTCAGGCGGCGACCATGCGAATGCTTCGCGCTCCGCCGGTGGAGACGCTGCGGGCGCGTCGCCATAGCCGGGGGGATAAGCAGGCTCTTCTTCGTGGGCGAGCGGTTCGGGGATCGGTGCAGTCGAGTAGGACGACGCCTCCGGTCGTGGCGGCACGCTGGCGTGTCCCAATGCTGCGGTCTCCAGGCGGTTGCCCGTCGGCGCGCCGCCATCTTGCCCCCGATATGGCGCTTGCCCGGAGAATGACTGATAGCCGGTCGGCGCGACAAAGAAGGGTGGCGGCGGCGCGGGTTCATAGGGGACGTTGCCGTACATCATTGCCTGGTAAAGCTGGTAATACCGCAGCGCGACCTGCTGCTGGGTGAAATAGCGTAAGACACGCTGCCGTCCGCGCGCGGCGAGTTCGAGGCGGCGGACGCGATCCTCCACTAACTCCCAGATGCGCAGCGCCAATGTCTCCGCGTCGCCTTCCGGCACGATGATACCCGCGTCACCGATCACATTCGGAATCTCACCGGAATCGGAGCCGATCACCGGCACCTCGCACGCCATCGCTTCGATGATTACGCGCCCAAACTGCTCTTTCCAGTTCGACCGCGTGAGCGACGGGACGACAAGCATATCAATCTTACTCAGGACGGTCGGCACATCGCGCGAGGGTACCGAGTTGCGGAAGAAGATGCGGTCGCGAATACCGAGCCGCGCCGCTTGCACTTCCAGTTCCGTCCGGTAGTAGCCGGAGCCGATGATTTCCACGCGATACGGCTGCCGCAGTGACGCGACGGCATCGAGGAGAATCTGCACCCCTTTCTCCTCGACGAGCCGCCCGATATAGCCGATTGTCGGCGGTCGGTTCGCAGGCCGCGCTTGTGGTGGCCCCGATTGATAGAGTGCCGGGTCAACACCGAATTGCGGAATGACGAGCGACGGCTTCGTAAACCCCTTCGCCCGGATCACATCGAGTGCCGCCTGATTGGCTGCGACACCGACATCCACGCCGGCATAGATGGCCTTCTCGAATGACGAGAACGGGAACGGGTAGCGCTTCATGATGTTCTGATAGGTGAAGAAGCACATCCGCGCGCCTGCCCGCTGGCCCGCCTTCATCGCGTGGTAGGTGGCGTAGTTGTACGGTTCCTCATCAATATGGAAGATATCTGGCTTGAGGTCGCGGATAATCTTACCGATCGCCGGGTAGTAGTGATAATGAAAATGGCCGTTGAAACGCATCTCAGTGACGACGAGATCATACCCCTGCGTGAATTGCGCTTCGAGTTTCTGGACGCCGACGCGTGGTTCGACCCAGGCGGGCGGTACGATCACCGTCAGTTCAACGCCGGGCAACTTCGCGAGTTCTTCCGCTTTCTTCTGGTACGGCCCAATCACCATTGCCTTGGAGAGCAGCGCAATCTTCATCGTACGGTCTCCATTGGCTGGTCGCCCGTTGACTGCACGACGACCGGTTGTACGGCATTGCGCGCGCGCTGGTAAACGGCCCGGGTCGCAACCGCCGTACGGTCCCAACTGAACTGCCGGGCGTGGTTGATCCCCTGCTCGCGCATCCGTCGCGCGACGGTATCATCGGTCAGCACACGGACTATCGCCTCCGCGAACCCGGCGACATCCTGCGGCGGGATCAGCAACCCCGCATCGCCGACGATTTCGGGCGTGCAACTTGCGTCCGCTGCGACGACGGGCGTCCCGCATGCCATCGCCTCCAGAGGCGTCAGCCCAAATCCCTCATATAGGCTCGGTGCGACGCAGCAATCTGCCATCTGATACAAGGCGGTCTTCTCCGCTGCACCAATGAAGCCAGTGAAGACGACGCTGCCGGTAATACCGAGTTCGCGCACGAGTGGCAGAGGATCAGGATAAAGCGTCGCATTTCCGTGCGCCTTGCTGCCGATCACGAGGCGGACATCGTCGTCGCTCTCGGCGACAACGCGCGCGAACGCCCGAAGCAGCGTCGCGACATCCTTGCGTACATCAAGGCCCGCAAAATTGACAATGACGCGTTTTCCGTGTAGCCCATGCTGATCGCGCAAACGCGCGATCAGTGCCTCATCGCGCGTTGGTCCAAAGTCGGCGCTGACTGCAAGCGGGATCGTCGTCACGCGCGCGTCAGCAAGGGCAAGCACGCGGATCGCATCGCGGCGCGAGCATTCGGAATCCGCGATCACCTGCGCGGCGCGACGCGTTCCGGCGGAGACGAGGCGCAGATAGGCCCGCATCGCGCGCCCACCGGCGTACGCGGGCATGAGCAGTGGGATGACATCGTGAACGGTGACGACATACGGGATTGCCTGATGGAGCGGAGCGGCAAAGTACGGGATATGCACCACCCCGACGCCCGTCTGTCGCGCCGCACGCCCGATACCGATCTGTTCCCACCATACCTTACGCCCGCGTTCGCTCTTCAGAAAGCGCGGCGGCGGAACGACAATCGCACCGGGTTCGTTCGGGAGCGGCGCGGGACTGAGGAGCACAATCTTGATCTCAGGGAGTGCACGTAGCGCCCCGACCAGCGCGGCGCTATATTGGCCGCTCCCTGTATATGGAGTGCGGAGCATCGCACCATCGAATCCAACGCACAAAGTCACAGGCTCTCCTTTTCCCTGCCCCGGCACACCGCAGCAGTGTATCACACGACGAACGCCCGTTCGTTGGAAAGAGGTCGCGACACGCCCCGGAATACGCCACGATGCGAGCGCGTTGAGAGTAATGCACCGAAGAAGTTTCCGGTGTAGATTGCGGCTAGCAGACGATTGCGGCGGCATTGCAATAAAGGAGCAGAGTCAATGGTACAACCAGCAACTGGCGGTCAACAGGATCAGGCGCGGCATCCTGTCGCGGTAACAGACGCGACGTTTGATCAGCAGGTAGTGAATGCGAGCGGCCCCGTACTGGTTGACTTCTGGGCACCCTGGTGCGGTCCGTGCCGGATGGTTGCGCCAATCCTCGATCAGATCAGCGACGAACTGGGCGAGAAGATCACGATCGTCAAAGTCAACGTGGACGAGAACCAGCAGATCGCTGGCAATCTCGGCATCATGAGCATCCCGACGCTCATGCTCTACAAAGGCGGCAAGCCGGTCGAGACGATCATCGGTTTTCAGCCGAAGAATAAACTGATGGAGAAGATTCAGGGCCACCTGAACTAACAGCAATTCCAAGCACAAAAACGTCCCCGCAGTGGGGGCGTTTTGCATTTGCGGGACAATCGGTAGCATAGGCTTCAGCCTGCGTCCCCGCCAGCCTACCCTTAACGAGACGCAGGCTGAAGCCTACACTACCGGGGACGCCGCGTGCGGCCCGGTGCGCCAGTAGGTCGCCCGGTGCGCTCCCGGACGAGGCCGTCAATGGCGGCGCGCATCTCGTTCAAATCAGCGAAGTCACGGTAGACAGATGCGAACCGGATATACGCAACGAGATCGAGATCATGCAGACGCTCGACAACGAGTTCGCCAATCGTCGAACTCGGGACCTCGCGCTGCCCAAGATCGAACAATGCTCGCTCAACATCGCCGACGAGTGCGTCAATTGCCTCCTCGCTTACCGGGCGCTTGATGGAGGCAATGCGCACGGCACCTCGCAGTTTCCGCGGGTCGTATTCCTCGCGGCGGCCGTCCTTCTTGACCACATACAAACTGACTGCCTCGACGCGTTCGTACGTCGTAAAGCGGCGGCTACACACTTGGCACTCGCGACGGCGGCGAATACTCTCGCCGCTGCCGAGTTCGCGCGAATCAATCACGCGCGTGTCAGGCGCCTGACAATAGGGGCAATGCATTGCGTATCCTCAGGATTAGTGGCGGAGGCTTCAGCCTGCGCAAGAGATCGCAGGCTGAAGCCTCCGCCACCGATGTGATCCTTCCGCATTCCGCGCTAGCGTCCGCGCAGGATATGGACGAACGGTGGCACATCGAAATCATCATCGTCGCTACCGGGCTTCGTCTCGGGTTGCCCGGATCGTGGCGGTGGCCGTCGCTCATCATCGCGCGGATCAGGCGCGCGCGTACCGGAACCCCCGAGCGACCCTTGCCCGGACGATCCGGCCGGACGATACGGTTGCTGCTGCGGCAGCGAACTGGCACCGGGCCGACGGTACGGTTGCGCCTGCGGCGGTTCGTTCGCTGGCCCGGTGCGCGGGAAGAGTGGCCTGAGCCGCCCCTGGCTGCGGTCGTTGTCGAACCCCGTCGCGATCAGCGTTACGGCGACTTCCTGCGAGGCCATATGCTCGTCGAGCGTCGCGCCAAAGATGAAGTTGACATTCTGATCCGCCGCCTCGCGCACGATCTCCGCCGCTTCGTAGATTTCCTGCAAGCCCATATCGCTCGGGCCGGAAATGTTGAAAAGGATCCCCGTCGCACCCTGGATGCTCATTTCGAGGAGCGGGCTTTCAATCGCCATCCGTGCCGCGTCCTGCGCGCGGGTGTCGCCCGTACCCCGGCCAATCGCCATAAAGGCCGACCCCGCACCGGACATGATCGTCTTTACATCCGCGAAATCGAGGTTGATGATACCAGGCCGCGTAATGAGGTCCGCAATGCCCTGAATGCCTTGCTTTAGCACATCATCAGCGAGGCGGAATGCCTCAATAAAGGTCATCTTGCTGTCCGCGATAGCGAGCAGGCGCTGATTTGGGATCGTTATCAGCGCGTCTACGCGCTCCTTGAGAAGCGCGATGCCCTCCTCAGCGTTCTTCCGCCGCGTCGGCCCCTCGAAATCGAACGGCTTCGTAACAACGCCGACCGTGAGCGCACTCACCTCTTTGGCGATTTCCGCGATCACCGGCGATGCGCCCGTCCCGGTGCCACCCCCCATACCGGCAGTGATAAAGACCATGTCCGCGCCCTTGAGGACATCGTAGATCGCCTCACGCGTCTCTTCCGCCGCCTTCGCGCCGATCGCAGGGTTCCCGCCAGCCCCGAGACCCTTGGTGAGTTTATCCCCGATCCGGAGGCAAAATGACGCCTGTGAATGGAGGAGCGCTTGCGCGTCCGTATTCACGGCGACGAACTCGACCCCGTGTAGCTTCGCTTCGATCATGCGGTTAACCGCATTGCTCCCGCCGCCGCCAACCCCAATGACTTTAATCTGGGCAAAATTCTCGCCGCCATACGCGACATGAGATTCAAACATGCCCTTGTCCCTCCTCTTCGCCAATCCGCGCGATGAGGGTTGATCTCCCGCTCTCACAGGAACCCGTTCTCATCTCCCCTATTGGCTGACAAGTATCGCTCATGGCAGGAACTCACGCAACCATGCCTGCCACCGCGTTTGCCCGATTCGCATGGGCTGAACAGGGAAATTTCCTCCATTAACGGTCGCGACTGCCGTGCCGGAACGCGCGGATTGCGCCCCAACCGGCCGCAACTGAGACGCCAGCTCAACAGTCGCGCGCCAGCGGAGCAGACCGAGGACCGCCGCGAATCCCGGCGATTGTGTCGTGATCGGCCCGGCAAACCCCCAGGCGCCCGCTACGCGGACGGGCATACCGAGCGCCGCACGCACCATCGGCGCGAGGCCGGAAAGGACGGCTCCCCCGCCGCACAGTACGACATGACCGATGCCGCCCCCGCCGCGAGAGAATGTCGTCGCCGGGCGAACAATCTCGCCAACATGTGCGAGCAACTGATCAATCCGCGCAGTGATGATCGCAGCGATAAGCGAAACGGCAACTGCCGTCCGCGCGCCGTCCGTTCCCCGGACGAGCACCTCGATCGCCGATGCTCCCGACCGTGTGTTGCCGACCTCGAATTTTAGCCGCTCTGCCTCCACCGGATCAATGCGTAGTACCGTCGCGAGATCGCGGGTGATATGATCGCCGCCGATCGGAACGCTGCCCAGACAGACGACAGCACCGCCCGAGAAGACCGCGACGCTCGTGTGCTCCGCGCCACACTCGACGACCACGACAACGCCATCATGCTCCTCAGGGAGCGCTACCGCCGCCGTCGCGGCCAGCACGCTCGGCACAATGCTGACGACATCGAGATCCGCATGCCGCGCGACCTCGCGCCACGTTGGCGTCCGATCGATGGCATGAAGCGTCATCTCGCGCACCGCGATCGGGGATTGTAGGACGATACATTCCCGGCGCAACGCCGGAGACGTAAACTGCGCCAGCGGCACGCTGAAATACCCGCCGAGGACGCGATGGCCTGCCGCTTTCTCTGCCTCCGTCACAGCGGCGCGGATCGCATCACCCAGACGCCGCGTATCGGAGATAGTGCCACGCGTCAACCCCTGTGCAGGGGTGACACCAAGCCCCAGCACCGGGACTCGTGCATCCCCGTCATCCGTAGCCGCCCCGCCGATGACAACGCGCACGTCAACGTTCCCGGCATCAATGCCAACGACCGTTCCGTGTGTACGTTGCATGTACGGACGCCACCAGGTCACGCGTGCTCTATCCCTTTCATCACATTGTTACCGTCTACGTAGCACCGGTCGTTCGGGATCACGAAGATCGGCCTCTGACCACGGAGGCTGCCGCACCAACTGCTTTAGTAGTGCAAGTTTCTTGCCGAGATGCTCGTCATTTCCCAGTATCGCGCGCCATGTACCGGTCTGGACAATCACTCCCGCCACCGGATCGAGCGTGATCGCCGCCTGCGTGAGCCCCGCTTCCGTCGGCAGCCGCGCGTTCAGCGCCAGCGCCGCGCGGATCGGGTCGCTGCTCACCTGAGACCCCACCGTCGGCACAGGAATGCCCGCGAGCGCCTGAAGATGGGGCAGCAACGGCGCTGCGGTCGCATCGGACTGACCCAGCACATCCCCCGTCGCGTCCACGAGGTAGGACTGATCGGCCGTGTCCCAGATGAGCACCGCCTGCCGTTCCTCGATGCGTACGACAATTGTGTCCGGCGCTTCGGTATGGACATTACTGCGCTGGATACCGGGAAGGGCGGCAATGCGCCGCGCGACTGCGGCGCTATCCACACTAAAAACGCTCTGACCAAGCACGCCGGTTGTCTCTGCGACGGTCGAGCCCGGCAGCGCAGCGACGCCAGATACGACGACACGATTGACGGCAAAGCGCGTATCAGTCACGACAAAGGCGAGCGCCCCACCCAGCAGGAGCGCGCCGATCCCAGCGGGCAAACGGCCATTCCGTAGCATGACCGCCGCCCACCGCACGGTGTGGACACATGCTTGCCCGACGCGCTTTGCCGTCATGCCACGCGCCATCGCTCAGGCCTCCCCACGTCGTCGGCGACGCCGATCATGACGCTCGATCGCGAGGGCAATGAGCCGGTCCACCAACTGCCCATATGAGATACCGACCGCCTGCCACATCATCGCGTACATGCTCGTGGCGGTGAACCCCGGCATCGTGTTGATCTCATTGATGAGCACCCGCCCATCGGCTTCGTCATAGAAGAAGTCCACGCGCGCCAACCCCTGCGCATCAATCGCGCGGAACGCCTCGATAGCGCATCGTCGCACCTCATCCGCAATCTGCGGCGGCAGATCGGCCGGAATACGCAGGCACGTCGCGGGGTCAGTGTACTTCGCCGCGTAATCGTAGAACGCATGCCCCTGGACGATAATCTCACCGACCGCCGACGCCTGCGGCTCCTCGTTGCCGAGGACGCTGCATTCGACTTCCCGACCGGTGATCGCTTCTTCGGCGACGACGCGCCCGTCCACGTCGAAGCGGAACGCCTCAACGAGCGCGTCGGGAATATCACTTTCCGTCTCGGCCTTCGACACGCCGACGCTGGACCCCATATTGGCAGGCTTGATGAAGCACGGCGACCCAACGGCGGTAACGATGCGTTCGATCACGTCGCCCGGCGCGCGCTCCCATTCCGACTCTCGGACGAGGTACGTGCGCGGTGTCGGCAGCCCGGCGTCACGAAACAGCGCCTTCATCATCGCCTTGTCCATCCCCACCGCCGCGCCGCGCACGCCGGAACCGACGTACGCGATGTCCGCGAGTTCGAGAAAGCCTTGCACGGTGCCATCCTCACCCAATGGTCCATGCAGGACAGGGAAAACGACGTCGAGACGATGGAGTTCGCGTGAGGCACCCTCCGGCCCCGCCGTCAATGCCGTCTCGTGCGCGGCAAGGATCACGGCGTTTGACACGACCTCCGCCTCTGGCGGCTTTTCGGTCAGGTGTCCACCAGCGGCAAGCAGATCGTGCATCGGATCGCCGCCGCTCAACCACTGTCCTTGCCGCGTAATGCCGATCGGGACCACCTCATAAACAGCGGGGTCGAGCGCAGCAATTACCGATTGCGCGGAGGCCAGTGAGACCGCGTGCTCGCTCGATTGCCCGCCGAACAGGATGCCGACCCGGATCTTTCGCCCACGTCGCGCCGGTTGCTCGTTGGTCATTGTTCCCCCGTCTCTCGCGCATCCCACCGGCCGATACGCTGCACTTCGTAGCAGAGCGTGATGCCGAATCGCGCCATGACGCACGCGCGGCAATGGTCGCCAACGGCTATCACATCCGCTGCCGTCGCTTTGCCGAGATTGACGATGAAATTGGCATGGACGGGCGAGACGCGCGCCTGCCCAATCGTCAATCCCTTCAGTCCGCACGCATCAATCAGCCTTCCCGCCGCATCGCCGGGCGGGTTCTGGAACATCGAGCCTGCCGAGGCCGCCTGTGGCTGGGCTGTCTTGCGCCAATCGTGGTACGCGACCGCCCGCGCGTGCAGTGCGGCGGGATCGCCCGGCGATAACCGCAGCCGAATTGTTGTCAGGATGCCCTGGAGTGTCCCACCCTTGATCGCACTATGGCGATATGAGTACGCGAGATCAGCCGCCGTGACGCTCTTCGGCATCCCGTCGCGTCGAATCATTGTCGCTTCGAGCAAGGACGCGCTCATTTCGCTCCCGTGCGCACCCGCGTTATTGGCTACCGCGCCGCCGAGCGTCCCGGGCAGACCGACCGCCCATTCAAGTCCCGCCAGCCCTCGCTCGCCACACATCTCCGCAAACCCGGACATCAGCATCCCGGCATGCCCCGTGACGACGGGTGCGGCCGGATCAGCGAGATCAATCTGGATCATCGGGCGTGGTGTCAGGACCTTGATGACTACCCCCGCGACACCGGCATCCGCCGCGAGGACATTGCTGCCACCGCCGATCACCGTGACCGCGACACCCTCTGTCATTGCCCATTGCAGGGCACGACAGAGCGGCTCATCGCCGTTCGCCTCCCCTACCTTGAGAAACCAATCGGCGGGTCCACCGACATGAAGCGTCGTGTGTCGCCGGAGCGGCTCCCCGCTCTGTAGCATGATTCCATTCATCAGTTGCACCGTTGCCGTCATAGCACGACCTCGCGCGCGCGTATCCGCTGCAACAGTTCCGGCCCGACGGTCGTGATGTCGCCCGCACCGAGTGTCAGGACGACATCACCCGTCTGCATGGCAGACATGATCCGTGCCACCGTCGCCGCGAGATCGCCGCTCGCGACGCCGCGCCCACCAACAACGGCGTCGGCAATATCCCGTGCGTGGATAGTACCGCAGTCTTGCTCGCGCGCCGCGTAGATGTCAGTGACGAACGCGACATCCGCGCGCGACAACGCATCGGCAAACTCGGCGGCAAAGAGTGATGCGCGGCTGTAGGTATGCGGCTGGAAGACCGCCACGATGCGCCGCGTCGGATAGTGCGCTCGCGCCGCCGCGAGAGTCGCTCGCACTTCCGTCGGGTGATGTGCGTAGTCATCAATCACCGTCACGCCCGCCGCTTCCCCAACAACCTCGAATCGCCGCCCGACGCCACGATACGTCGCGACGGTGCGGAGCGCCTCGCCCGCATCCACGCCAACCGCCGCGCAGGCCGCAACCGCCATCGCCGCATTCCGCGCATTGTGCTCCCCGGCAACCGCGAGCGCTGTGCGCCCAATCTTCTTGCCGCTGTGGGTCAACGCAATCGTACCGTCCGCCTCGCATGCGATCTGCCAGTCTGCCGTCCGCGCGGTACCGACCGTCTGCACGCTTCGCTGATCGGTCATCGCTGCGACAATCGCCGTGCTGTGCGGATCATCCGCGCCGATAATCATCGTCCCGCCCGCGCGCGTTTGTAACGCGAATTGTGCGAAGGCGTCGAGATACCTGTCAACCGTCGGGAAGATGTCGGGATGGTCGTGCTCGATATTTGTGATGACGGCGATGTCCGGCGTCAGATGCAGGAACGAATGGTCGTATTCGTCCGCCTCGACAACCGAAAGCGGGCCAGCGCCATTGCGCGCGCTCGTGCCGAGGTCGCGGATTTCCGCGCCGACGACAAAGAGTGGATCGTGCCCGAGCGTGCTGAGAATGAAGGCGATCATGCCGCTTGTTGTGCTCTTGCCATGCGTGCCCGCAACCGCAATGCATCGCCGCGCATTCGCGAGCGCGCCGAGCAACGCCGCCCGCTTGATAATCGGCATACCATGTGCCCGCGCCGCCGCCAATTCGACATTCTCATCGCGCACAGCTGCCGAGATAATGACGAGCGCCGCGTCACCGAGAGAGGCCGCGTCATGACCAACATGCACTACTGCACCAAGATCGCGAAGCATCAGGAGCGCGGGCGAGTCGCTCTGGTCGGAGCCGGTGACGTGGTATCCCTGCGCAAGCAAAATACGCGCCAGGCCAACCATCCCTGCGCCGCCGATGCCGACGAAATGGATAGTCGCGCCCACTTGTGGGAGCATGATTGCCGTATCAGTCCGCTCAATCATCGCCATGCCTGTTTGACTGTGGCGCGCGACGTAGCAATCGTTTCGGCATCCCTGTCGTCCGAGAGATATTGATGAGCACACCGAGCGCCCCCAATGTGACCGCGAGCGACGAGCCGCCGTATGAAAACAATGGCAGCGGCACACCGGTGAAGGGAATCGCCGTCGTCACGCCGCCAATATTAATCACCGCCTGAAAGACGAGCCACGTCGTGATCCCCGTCGCCATGATCGCACCGAAACGATCCGGCGCACGCATCGCCGTCCGGTAGCCGCGCACCGCCATCACCGCGAACAACCCGATCACAACCGCACAACCGACGAGACCGAGTTCCTCACCAATGACGGCAAAAATCGCGTCGGTGTGCGCGGCTGGGAGCCAGCTAAATTTCTGCCGCGACGCGCCAAGACCGAGACCAAAGATGCCGCCGTCGCCGAGGGCGATGCGCGCTTGCCAGAGTTGCCAACCTGCGTCGCGTAAATCACGCTCCGGGTGCAAAAAGAGCAGCAGCCGCTCCCGCCGGTACGGCGCGGTGAACGCGAGCAGCGCGAACGCACCGACGCCGCTCATGAGAAAGAGCCCGACTTGCCGGATGTCCGCGCCCGCGATTAGGAAGACGCTGATGCCTATCACGGCGAGTACCGTCGCCGTGCCGAGATCGGGTTCGAGCATCACGAGGAAAAGAATCACCCCGAGGATGATCGCGAACGGGATCGCCCCATTGAGGAAATGGCGAATCCGGCTCCCTTTGCGGTCGAGCAAGTCCGCCATATAGAGGATAAGGACGAACTTCATGATCTCGCTCGGCTGCACCTGCACTGGACCAACTTCGAACCAGCGTCGCGCGCCGAAGACCGTCCGCCCGAGCGGCAGGACGGCAAGGAGCATCAGCACCGTCCCGACCATCGCGGGCACCGACCACCGCCGCCAGAAATGGTAGTCCACCCGCGTGGTAACAAGCAGTGCCACAACGCCGAGGAGTGCCGAAGCGGCCTGTCGTTTGAGGAAATAAAGGCCGTCACCCGTATCCCGGATGCCGACCGCGTACGACGCGCTGAAGAGCACTAACGTGCCAAATGAAGCAAGCACGATCAGCGTGCCGACGAGCACAGTGTCCACTTGCCCCTGCGGCACGGCAGTCGCGGGGCGCGCGGGGGCGCGCGTTCCGTTCAGGGCGATCCGTTCTACGACCATTAATGCGCCTCTGCTTCTTGTCGCAACCGCTCGATGGCGGCGCGAAACTGGTCCCCACGGTCAAACTCATTCTGGAAAACGCCGAATGACGCTGCACCCGGCGAGAGCAGCACCGTATCGCCCGGCACTGCTAGGCGGACCGCCTGCGTGACGGCATCCGCCATCGTGCGCACCGGCCCGATGATCGGCCCCACATAGCCACGCGCTTTCAGCATCGCCGCGAGGGGAGTTGGCACCCGGCCATCAAAGAGGATGATCGCTTTCGCGCCCACCATTGCGTCCGCGAGAGCGCTGAAATCAAGCCCTTTATCTGATCCGCCCGCGAGCAGGATCACCGGCGCGGGCGTCGTCTGGAGCGCCGCGACCGCCGCTGCCGGTGCGGTCGCGGCGGTATCATTGATGAACCGGACACCGCGTATCACGCCGAGGTCTTCATAGCGATGCGGCACGCCGCGAAATACCCGGAGTCCGGCGCGCACCGCGTCCACCGGCGCGCCGTAGGCAAATGCCGCCGCCGCCGCCGCGCACGCATTGATCCGGTTATGCGCCCCCGGCAGCGCGAGGTCGCTCCCCCGCCCGAGCGGATACGAACGGTCGCCATCGGTCCACAGCAACGTGTCCGCATCCTCGATCCACCACGAGCCGGGAGGGTAACCCGCCACGGGTGGCAATGCGCCGAATGGCATCACCTGTGCGCGAGCTTCGTTCACCCGCTCGGCAAGAAAGGTCATCCCGCGATCAGTGCACGCATGATCAGGTGTCCATGCGGGCACAATCAGGGTATCGTTCGTCGTCTGATGCCGCGCGATGGCCCACTTCGCCGCTGCATAGGCGTCGAAGTTCGGATAGCGGTCAAGATGATCCGGCGAGAGGTTCGTGATAACCGCGATCGCTGGACTCAGCCCTCGCGCATCCGTCGCTTCGAGTTGGAATGAGGAGAGTTCCAGCACGACGGGCGTCTGTGGTGTGATCGCAGACAGCGCGTCGAGCGCGGAGATGCCCATGTTCCCCGCGACAACTGCTTCCGGTTTCCACTGCCGGAGCATCTCGCCGATCCAGAGCGCCGTCGTCGTCTTCCCTTTCGTCCCCGTGACGCCGATCACCCGTGCGGGGCAGGCGGCGAGGAAGAGCGTCATCTCCATCTCCACCGGGATACCCGCCGCGCGCGCCTCCATAAGCAGTGGTGCATCCATCGGAACGGCGGGATTGCGCACGACGAGGTCATAATCGCGTACCTGAATGCCCTCGTGCCCGCCGAGCCGATAGGTCACGGGTAGTCCATCCAGCGAGCGGATTGCCGTATCGAGCGCCGCCGCGTTCCGCCGATCCGTCACGGTGACCTCCGCTCCCGCGCGGACAAGAAAGCGCACCACGCCGGTTCCACCGTCATGGAGGCCGAGGCCGATCAGGAGAGCACGCGTGCCGCGCGGATACACTTGTGACGTCCGCTCTATCATGCCAAATCCCCTACGAAAGCGCGAGGGCGATGCCGAGCATCCCCGCCGCGATACCGACGAGCCAGAAACGCATCTGCACCTGCGTCTCTGACCAGCCGATCAATTCGAAATGGTGATGGATCGGCGCTTTCTTGAAGATACGCTTCCCATGTGAGAGTTTGAAATAGCCAACCTGAAGCATCACGGAGAGCGTCTCAAAGACGAAAACGAAGCCGACAACGGGCAGGATGAGCCATTGTCCGGTCTGGAATGCCGCTACCGCCAGCCCCGCGCCAATGGCGAGCGACCCCGTATCGCCCATGATGACTTGCGCCGGGTGCGCGTTATACCAGAGGAAGCCAATCAGCGCCCCGACCATCGTGAAGCAGAACGTCACGACCTGTAATTGGCCCTGCAAATAGCCGATGATTCCGTAGGCAATGTACGCGATGGCCGCCGTGCCGCCGGCGAGCGAGTCCAGCCCGTCGGTCAGATTGACTGCATTCGCGAAGCCCATGACGCTCACCAACGCAATCGGAAAATAGATGATGCCGATGTCGAATTTGCCGACAAATGGGACGAACATATTGTGCAGGCCGAGCGGGCCATAGAGCACCCACGCCGCCACCATCGCGAACAAGAAGAGCCAGGCGAACTTGAATCGCGCCGTTAAACCGCTGCGCGTGCCACCGACGAGGGTAAGCATATCATCCACCGCACCGAGTACCGCGCAGGCGAGCAACACGCCGAGCAGCAGCAGCATCGAAAGCCGTCCAGCGAGATTGAAGATCGCCGTGAGCAGAACGACGCTGATGGCAATCATGATCCCGCCCATTGTCGGTGTGCCCATCTTCACCATATGGCTCTCGGGCAGTTCGACACGAATACGCTTGCCGATCTTGTACCGCTTGAGCGTCGCAATGATCGGACGCCCGATGATGACGGTCATCACGAACGCGACTGCCCCAAGTGCGAGTGACGCCGCGAGATTCGCCCGTGGTTGGACGGGCAGCACCCCAGTATGCAGGATAACGATGGCGGCAAGCGATGGAGGCACGATCATGCCTGGCCACCCGGACGTGTCGCCGTGCTCGCGCTGTCTGTCGAGACAGGTTTCGTCTCGGACAGTGTTTCGGGCCGTAACGCGTCAACAAGTGTTTCCATATGCATCCCGCGCGAGCCTTTGATCAGCACGACATCGCCGGGCCGCAACTCCGACCGCAACTGCTGCGCGAGTGCATCCATGCGGTCGGAGAGGAAGACAAAAACATGCTCTTTCGGCATTCCTGCCATCATCGCCGCTTCCGCCGTGATCGCGCTCCGGCTCCCGAATGTATAGAGCCGATCTACGACCGCCGCTGCCCGCTGCCCGACAAGCGTATGCCCCTCGACCTCGTAGACGCCAAGTTCCAGCATGTCCGCCAGCACGGCGATCCGTCGGGGCGCATCAAGCTCTTCGAGCAAGTTGAATGCAGCAAGCGTGGACTGCGGGCTGCTGTTGTACGTGTCGTCAATCAGGATCGCGCCATTCGGCCCTGGCACGGTATATAAGCGGAGTTGCGTTTGCTCCCCTTCAAGGCCGATGAGAATGTCCGGCAACGCGAGACCGAACTCCCGCGCGACTGTGGTCGCCGCCAGCGCGGTATGCACGCTATGCCGCCCAAGCAGCGGGAGCCGGACACGGACCGCACGCTCGCCGGGCAGCATCAGCCGGAAGGCGATGCCGGACAATCCCTCACTCTCGACATCCGACGCGCGGATGTCGTTGTCGTCGTTCAGGCCATAGGTGATAACCCGCGCATTGGTGCGCGAACGCATGCCACGTACATTGAGATCGTCACCATTGAGAATGGCGCACCCGTCCGGCGGCAGGCCGGCGACGAGATCGCCTTTGTTCGCGATCAGCGCTTCCCGCGAGCCGAGCCGCTCGGCATGCGACACCCCGACGTTCGTGACGACGCCGATGCGGGGCCGCGCGATCTTCACCATTGTCGCGATATCACCAGCGTCATACAACCCCATCTCGACTACCACCACCTGCACGTCCGGCGTCAGTCCGAGCACGGCAAGCGGCATGCCGGTGATCGCATTCAGGTTGCCGGGATTGCGCAACACACGGTAGTGGCGGCTGAGAACGGTCGCAATGAGTTCCTTCGTGCTCGTCTTGCCGACGCTCCCAGTTACGCCGACGAGGGGTGCCGGATAGAGCGTGCGCCACCATGACGCGAGCGATTGCAAGGCGGTCAGCGTTTCCGGGACGGTGATGACCGGAAGCGGCGGCGGATTCCCCGCCGCGATCACCTCCGCGAGCCAATCCGCGCGCACGACCGCACATGCCGCGCCACGCTCCGCCGCCTGCCTGATGAATGCGTGCCCGTCGGTTGCCGTGCCGGGCAGGGCGAAAAAGAGCGCGTCCTTGGTTACCTGGCGAGAGTCAATAACGATCGCGGGGAAGAGGAAATCCGGCGGAAGCGCCATATCCACTCCCGGCGTACCGTTGGCACCGGTCACGACATCACGCAGCCGGATCATGGCTTCCTCGGCGGCGCGGGTGGGATGCCCGCATAGCGCAACAGTTGGCCCGCCAGCCGGCCGAGCGCGGGTGCCGCGACATCGCCACCGACCGAATTCTTCTTCGGCTGATCAATCTTGATGAGCACGGTGAAGAGCGGCTTCTCGGCAGGAAAAAAAGAGATAATCGAGGCAATCGTTTTATTCTCGTCATAGGTCCCCGTCTTTGGATCCGGAATCTGGGCTGTTCCCGTCTTTGCCGCAATGTTATACCCTGGCAGATTCACTTTACTCGCCAGGGCGTTGTGTTCCGCGTCGGTCATCATCTGCCGTACCGTCGCCGCGACCTCAGGCCGGATGACCTGGCGGACTGACTGCGGCTGGCGATCCTGGACCAGATCACCATGCCGCTCGACACGACCAACGACGTACGGAGTATACAATGTACCGCCATTCGCGATTGCTGAGGCGGCAGTGACCATCTGCAATGGCGTGACGGTCAGCCCCTGCCCGAACGAATTCGTATAAAGGTCAATCGGGTTCCAGATCGTCGTCGGGTTATCGGGCCAGCGAACGATGCCGATCTCCTCGCCATCGAGATCCACGCCCGTCTTCTGTCCCATCCCGAACTGCCGCAGCATCCCATAGAAGTTCTCTTTCCCTGTCCGCTTCGCGATGTACGACGCACCGACGTTCGATGAACGCTCCAGCACCTGCTCCATCGTCTCCGGGCCCCATGCCTTGTGATCGAGGTTGTACAGCGTGTCTGGGTCAATCTTGAAGTAGCCATTGTCAACGAGAGTCGTCTGTGAGGTAATACCGCCCGTCTGCAAGCCGGACGCCATCGTGAAAATCTTGAAGGTGCTGCCGGGTTCGTATGTCGCACTCACGGCGGGATTGAGGTAACTCTGCGGGTCCGCGCGGTTGAAGGCGTTCGGATCGTACGATGGCGCGGAGGCGGAGGCGAGGATCGCACCGCTATTCGGGGCCATCACGAGGATCGTGCCACTGACCGCGCCCTGCTCGCTGATCGTCCGCGCCAGTTCATCCTCCACCATTCGCTGGATCGCCGCGTCAATCGTCAGGGAGAGATCGGCCCCCTCGATCGGCGCGCGGTACTGCTGCTGTCCGAAGGCGAGCGGCTGGCGCGCGACATCAGTCTCAGCGACAAGTGTGCCCGGCTCGCCGCCAACGAGATCATTGTACCGCCCTTCGACACCATAAACGCCCGAGCCACTAGCATTTGTGAAGCCGAGCAGGGGCGAGAGGAATGGCCCGTTCGGATACGTACGCTTCGGCACTTCCTGATAGATGATCTCCGGATGATCCTTTGGCGGAGCCCGCGCTTTGATCGCCGCGATGGTCACGTCATCAATTTGCCGGGCGACGAGCGACCATTCTACATTAGTGTTGTTGACGCGAGCATAGACCGTATCGAGCGGGATCGTCAGGATCGCCGAGAGTTCCTGCGCCAGCACAACACGGTCCCGATCAGCCAGCTTCTTGGGCGTCACGTAGATGTCTGTCGAAGGGATGTTCGTCGCGAGGACTAAACCGCCCCGGTCTCGGATCAGCCCACGGCGCGGCAACAACGTCTGCTCCTGGACGCGAAATTCCCGCCCCTGCGACTGCAACCGCTCGCTTCCGACGACCTGAAAGGAAACAAGCCGCCAGCCAATCGCGCTCGTCACCAGTGTGAAGACGCAGAAGAGTGAAACGATACGCCATCCGGAAATCATCCCTTTGTTCATGGCTTTACTCCCGGTGTCGCTGTCGTCGTCAGCCTACTATTTTCGGCGCGCGCGCCGCCAGTCAGTGCATTCACAAGGCGCTGCCGCAGGCCCGGTGCTGGTAAAGGCGCGGCGACCGCCGTCGGTGGCGCATCCGGCACATCCGGTAGCGTGAGATAGACAATTCCGCTCGGTGTCGCAGGGCGTAAGCCCTGATCGCGCGCGGTCGTGTCCGCGCGGCTCAATGTCTGGAAACTCGCCGCCTGCGCCGCGAGACGCGCGTTCGCGTCTCGCGTTTTTGCGGTCTCTTCTTCGAGCGTCGCCCGCTGACTGGCAAGCGAGGCGACATGACTCGTCTCGAATAAGTAGGCCAGTGCCAGCGCGCCGACGCAGGCCGTCACGAGCAGCCAGACGACGATCCGGCGCACTGCCTCCGTGCGCGCATGCGCGAGCAATCCCTGCGCGCCGCTGGCAAGTCGCGCGCTGATCGGGAGAGCCGCACCCTCCCCAATTGGCACGGCCATCGGCACGGGAATACGGGTAACTGTTGACCGTGTTCGCGCGGGAAAGAGCATCAGGTGCCACCTTCCGGCGCGCGCTTTTCGGCGACGCGTACCTTGGCGCTCCGCGCGCGCGGGTTCGCGGCGATTTCCGCTGGGGTCGGCACAACTGGGCGCGGCGTGAGGATACGCAGGCTGGGTACATGTGCCAGCGGCTGCACGGGCACGGAGCGCGGCAGCATATCCGGCTCAGTCGCGCTCGCTTCGTGACGAAAGAAGAGTTTCACGGCCCGATCTTCCAGCGAATGGAATGAAATGACGGCAAGCCGCCCGCCAGGGCACAGAAGATCGCGCGCCGCGATCAGCGCCCGCTCCAAGGCACCAACCTCATCATTGACCGCGATGCGGAGCGCCTGAAAGACCTGCGTCGCCGGGTGGATCCGTCCGCGTCGCCCGCCCTTCGCGCCGACAACGGTGTCGGCTAATTGGAACGTCGTTTCGTAGGGTCGCGTTGTTCGTCGCTGGGCAATCTGCCGCGCGACGCGCCGGGACGCCGATTCCTCGCCGTAGGACCAGAAAAGGTCCGCCAGGGCCGTCTCATCCCAGGTGTTGACGATCTCTGCCGCCGTCGGGCCGCGCGTGGTATCGAACCGCATATCGAGCGGCCCTGAGTGCATAAAGGAAAAGCCGCGCTCTGCGTCACTGAGTTGGAACGACGAGAGGCCGAGATCGAGCAGGATCGTCGCGATCGTCCCCGGCTGCCAGCCGACCGCCGATGCTGCCTCAGTCATCGCCGCGAAGTTTGCATGACACAGGATCAGCCGGTCGCCAAATTCCGTATGCAGTGCGGCACCCCGCGTTATCGCGTCCGGATCAGCGTCGAGCGCCAGGACACGCCCATCCGGTGCGGATGCGTCAAGCAGCGCCCGCGTATGCCCGCCGCCACCAAATGTCCCATCGAGCAGCAGGGTTCCCGGTGCGGGCGCAAGCAGGCCAATAGATGCCTCCAGCAAGACCGAAACATGGCCCAGAGGCGGCACGAGACGCTCGGAAGGTAATTCGGCTGGCGAAAGGCGCTCGCGCATAATCCCCCAACAATTATCAGCGTTCGTGGCAGCCATCAAGACTTATCCGCAATGTACGTACAGTATTACCCACATTGTCCACGGATTATCCCCAATTCCACCGGTAGTTATCCACATTTTTTCCGACCATAAGGCTATCGCAGGCCGGAATTCCCAGTACGTTCATTTTGCACGTACAGTCCATTTCTTGCAAGTCGAACCTATGTTCTGATATACTATCACGAGACCGGACTGACTGATGGAGGGAAATCATGTTCTTGATTTGGTTCGACAACGACCGGAAACGTCCGCTCCATGCGAAAATTCAGGCGGCGGTGGCGCGCTATGAGGCGCGGTTCGGCAATACGCCTGAACTCGTGCTGCTCAACCCCACGCAGGCGGGCGCGGCGGATACAATCGCGGGAATCCCTGTACGCACAACAGCACTCGTCTCGCCGGATTATTTCTATGTCGGCGCGGAAGACCCCGGCGAGCACGATGCGCTAAAGTCCGCAGCCGCGTGACCGAGAATCTGGTAGCGTGGGCTTCAGCCTGCGCGAGAGATCGCACGCTGAAGCCTACGCTACCGGCAATGGTGCGCTTACTCCCCCGCGATTTGCGCGATGGGAACACGGCATCCTTGTGCGGATGAGGCGAGAATCGCGTCGCAGATGACTGCTGCCTGGTACCCGTCCGCGAAGGTTGCCCCGATCGGGGCAACCTCGCTCGCGCCTGTAACCGCGCCGAGGAAATGGGCAACCTCATGGACAAACAGGTTTTCCCAACCGAGCATGTGCCCCTGCGGCCACCAATATTTCCAATATGGGTGTGACGCTTCACTGACGAGAACAGTCGTGAACCCGGTCGAGTTCTCCAGCTGCTGATCGGGGAGGTGAACTTCTAATTCGTTGAGTCGTTCGAGGTTGAAGACGATGCTGCCATGCTCGCCATTGATCTCGAAGACATTGTGATTCTTCCGACCGAGCGCAAAGCGGGAGGCTTCCAGCGTGCCGAGCGCATCGTTCTCGAACTCGACGACCGCCGCAAATGCATCATCCACATCAACCTTTTGTCGCTTTCCTTCGCTATCGGGACGTTCTGGGACGAAGGTGCGCGTCACGGCAGTGACAGCCGACATCTCACCGACGAGAAAGCGCCCGAGGTCAATGATGTGCGCGCCGAGATCGCCGAGCACGCCGCTCCCCGCAGCATCCTTCTGAAGTCGCCAGACCATCGGAAAACTCGGATCGAGGATCCATTCCTGCAAGTACCGCGCGCGGAAATGGTAGATGCGTCCCAGCGCGCCGGATTGGATAAGATGACGCGCGTGAAGCACAGCAGGTGCGAAGCGGTAGTTAAAGGCGCAGAGGTGTTTGACGCCCGCCTTATTCACCGCATCGAGCATCTGCTTCGCCTCGTGGGCGGTGCGACCAAGTGGCTTCTCGCAGATGACATGCTTGCCCGCCTCGGCGGCGGCGATGGAGGGTTCGGCATGGAAGTTGTTCGGGCCGCAGTTGTCGAAGACCTGCACGTCGGGGTCGTCCACGACCATGCGCCAGTCGGTCGTGGCGCGCGCAAAGCCATAGCGCGCCGCAGCCGTCCGCACCGACTGCTCGGAACGCCCGGCGATGCTGACGAGTTTCGGCAGGGCGGGCGGTGGCCAGATGATATAGGGCATTTGCTTGTACCCATTTGTATGCGCTTTGCCCATGAAGGCATAGCCGAGCATGCCGATGCCAATCTCCGGCACATCGCGCATCTCCCCCGCGTCGCCCATCGTCACAAACCCGACATCCTTCGGCATACCTCACTCCCTTCCGCGTCACATCGAACCGGTACGATATGGGCGCATTCTACCGCAGCCGGGGCGCGGAGAATTGAACCATGAAGGCACAAAGAGCACAAAGAGGGAAAGAGAAGAAACAACAATTTCTCTTCTTCTCCGCGTTCCTTCGTGCTCTTCGCGCCTTCGTGGTTCAATTCTTCAAATCGCTATTCGGTGAAGGTGACGAGGGGTGCGCCGAGTTGCACGGTTGCGCCTGGCTCGACGTGGACGGTTGCCACGACACCGGCGCGATCCGCCTGCACCTCGTTCTCCATCTTCATCGCCTCGATGACGGCGATCACCGATCCGGCGGTCACAGGCTGCCCAACGGCAACCGGCACGCGGACGAGGACGCCCTGAATCGGGCTGGTGATTGTCCCGTTACCGCTGGTACTGCCATTGCGCGTCCGATCCAATCGGGGCGGCGGACGACGGGCGGATTGCGACGTATGCACCAATGTAAATTCAAGGCCATACACACGCGCGCGTTGCCGTTCGCCCGCGATCTCCATTGTTACAACGCGACCGACATCCACCGCCGGTGCAGGCACGGGGTCGGGCTGCGGCGCAAGCGAGGCAAGCACGTCGGTTGTCTCGATGAACTGCGTCGTTGCAATACCATCGCGAAAAACCGACTGGGCGAGCGCCGCCTGATGGAAGGGGATCGTTGTCGGCACACCGGCGATGTCATATGCGGCGAGCGCCGCTTCCATGCGCGCGATCGCCGCCGGGCGATCCACGCCATGCACAATCAATTTCGCGATGAGCGAATCGTACTGTGTGGGGATCGCATCGCCCTCGCGGTAGCCGCCGTCCACGCGCACGCCGTCGCCCACTGGCTCGCGATAGCGCGTCAGGAGGCCAGGCAAGGGCTGAAAACGGCGGGCGGGGTCTTCCGCGACGATGCGGCATTCGATAGCGTGCCCGGTGGGGGCGATGTCGCCTTGCGAGAGCGTCAGCGGCTCGCCGAGCCCGATTCGCAACTGCCATTGGACGATGTCCACGCCCATGACCATCTCGGTGACGGGATGCTCAACCTGGACGCGCGTGTTCATTTCAAGAAAATAGACCGCGCCATCCTGCTCGATAAATTCGACCGTCCCCGCGCTGACGTAGCCAACGCTGCGCGCGAGGGCGACAGCGGCCTCGGTGATCCGCTCCTGCGCTTTGGGCGTGATGCCGGGCGCGGGCGATTCTTCGATTAGTTTCTGGTGTCTGCGTTGCACGGAACAATCCCGCTCGCCGAGGTGGATGACATGGCCGCGCGCGTCCGCGAGTACCTGCACCTCGATATGGCGAGGCGTGGGGAAATATCGTTCGAGGTAGACCGCCGCGTTGCCGAACGATCGCGCCCCTTCCCGTGCCGCGCCTTCGAGCGCCGCCGCAAGATCGTCCGCGCGCTCCACCACCCGGAAGCCGCGCCCGCCACCACCGCCCGCCGCCTTGACCGCGAGCGGGTAGCCGTGCTGATCCGCCCACGCCCGGGCGACCGCGATGTCGCTGATCGCGTCCGCCGTGCCGGGCACGATCGGCACGCCCGCATTGGCAGCGATCCGCCGCGCGGCCACCTTGTCACCCATCGCGCGGATCACTGCGGCGCTCGGCCCGACGAAGGTGATCCCGGCTGATGCGCACGCTTCCGGTAGCGATGGATTTTCCGAGAGAAAGCCGTAGCCGGGATGGAGGAGCGTCGCGCCGGATCGCGCTGCGACACCGATCAGCGCGGGAATGTCGAGATATGGCAGTGTGGTGGTCGCCGCCTCGATGCGGAAGGCGCGATCCGCCATTTGGACATGCAAAGCGTCCTGCTCGCCAGGACCATAGACGGCGACGTTCGTCAGGCCGAGCGCGCGGCATGCCCGGATGATCCGGCAGGCAATTTCGCCACGATTTGCGATCAGGACAGTTGCCACACGCACCCCGTTCCACTCCTTCGGACGATTATGGCGCATCGAAGCGGGCGCGGGCAAATGCCAGCAGATGCTCCTGGACGATTTCGGGTTGCTCTTCGGGCAAATAGTGACCGCAATGCGGGATTGCCGCCCCCTGCACATTGTCCGCGACGCCGAGCCAGACATCGAGCACGGGCCGTTCCGCGAGATTGCCGTTCTCGCCCCACAAGAGGAGTGTTGGCACAGTGACGCGCGTTCCCGCTGCCCGCTCGGCACGATAGCGCGGCACATCCACCGCATAGATCGCCCGATAATCATGCAATGCCGCCGCGACCGCGCCGGGTTGCAGAAAGGCATCGCGGTATGCCTCCCACGCCCCGTCCGCGCGCATCCCTTCGAGCAATCCCGGCGTCCGCATAAAGAACCGTTCGAGATATTCCTCCTCATGCCCGGCGATCAACTGCTCAGGCAACTCCGGCACGAGATGGAATACCCAGTGCCAGTACCGCTGCGCGATCTCGGCGGCAGTATACTGGTCATAGACATACTCTACCGGCAGAATATCGAGGAGCGCCACGCCCACCAGGTCTGCGGGATAATCGAGCGCGTATCGCCGCGCCACCCGCCCGCCCCGATCATGCCCGATGAGGACGAAGCGCTCTAATCCGAGATGCTGGACAAGCCCATGGACATCCGCTGCCATCGTCCCCTTATCGTATCCCTTGATACCCGCAGGCTTCTCCGACTCCCCGTACCCCCGCAGATCAACGGCGATCACCCGATGCCGTTCTACAAGTGCGCGCCAGACGCGCCGCCACATCACCCAACTCTGTGGAAACCCATGCAGCAACACGAGCGTTTCCGCGTCGTTCGTGCCACCAGCGACGTAATGTAGCCGGATACCGTTTACTTCGCATATTTCGTGTCGGATTTCAACTGATGCGATGTCGCGGCGAGGATTCATGGCGTCGTCCGTAACCCCCTTGATGTCTCGTTTAACTCTCTGCTCCCGTAGGAAGATGCACAACCATAACGCTCGCAAGTTCTGGAGCGTACTTCCCTCTCATAAGGCGGAGTACCGTGTCATCGGTAACAAAGAAGAACTTGAAGTCCGCTTCTGTATTACGAAGTTTATCGAAGTCCTTCCGGAATGTTGTCTTCTGCTGCGCACCCAAATCATTCGCCATGTAGGGGATAGTAGTCTTGATCTCAGCGATTACCCGCTTACCATCTGTTGTTTGTTCGTCAATATCCAACCCCGGCGCACCTTGTGCCTTCGCCGCGACATCAAACGTTCGCATGGACAATCGAGCAGAAAGATATTCCTTGGCCATCAAGCTAGCCACGAAGCTCATGGCATTACTTGTATTGCCTGAAATCTCTTTCATGGCAAGCAGGAAGCGATACCAATCCAGGGTTGACGCATCTTGTTCAGGCATCCGTTGGTCGATAAGATGTCTCTTAAGAGCGTCGATTTTTCCTCCGATCACTTCGATATATCGCTGTTCTGCAAGAGTTCTAGGTTCCACCACTCGCTCCAATCTTCGCTATATGGATCACAACGGGATATTGCCGTGCCGCCGTTCCGGCCACGGGCGTTGTTTGTTGCGCAGGAGGGCGAGGGACTGAATCAAGCGGAAGCGAGTCTCGCGCGGCTGAATAACGTCGTCCACGTAGCCGCGGGCGGCGACGGCGAAGGGGTTGGCGAAGCGCTCCTCGTAGTCCGCAACGAGTTCGGCGCGTTTTTCTGCCGGGTCGGAGGCCGCCGCGATCTCCCGCCGCGCGATCACGGCAACTGCCGCGTCCGGCCCCATCACGGCGACTTCCGCCGTCGGCCAGGCGAGATTGAGGTCCGCGCCGACGCTCTTGGAGCACATGACGACGTACGCACCGCCGTACGCCTTGCGCGTAATCACCGTCACCTTCGGCACCGTCGCCTCACAGTAGGCGTAGAGCAGTTTGGAGCCATGCCGGATAATGCCGCCGTACTCCTGGTCGGTGCCGGGCAGGAAGCCGGGCACATCCTCGAAGGTGACGAGCGGCACATTGAAGGCGTCGCAGAGGCGGACGAAGCGCGCCGCCTTCTCCGACGCGAGGATGTCCAGCGTCCCCGCCAAGTGCATTGGCTGGTTCGCGACGATCCCGACCGCATAGCCATCGAGTCGGGCGAATCCCGTCAGGATGTTCGGTGCGAACTCCGGCTGCAACTCGAAAAACGAATCGGCATCTACAACGCGCCGTATGATGCCGCGCATATCGTACGGTTTCGTCCGTAGTTCCGGCACGAGGTCATCCAATTCGGGGTCGGCGCGATGCGGGTCGTCAGTCGGCGCGACGCGCGGTGGCTGCTCTTTGTTGTTCGAAGGCAGATAGGAAAGAAAGGCGCGGACGAGATCAACGCTATGATCCTCATCTACGGCGACGAGTTGCGCGACGCCACTCTCCGTCGCGTGCGTGTGCGCGCCACCGAGCGATTCATGGGTGACATCCTCGCCCGTTACGGTCTTGATGACATCCGGCCCGGTGATGAACATCTGCGCAATACCGTCCACCATCACGACGAGATCGGTCATCGCGGGCGAATAAACCGCGCCGCCCGCGCACGGCCCGGCGATGATCGAGACCTGCGGGATGATGCCGGAGCATTGCACATTGCGATAGAAAACCTCGCCGTAGCCCTCCAGCCCCTCGACACCCTCCTGAATCCGCGCGCCCGCACTGTCGTTAATGCCGATCATCGGCACACCCGCCGCCCGCGCCTTGTCCATAATCTTGACGACTTTCTCGGCGAAGACTTCGCCTAAGGAGCCGCCATAGACGGTAAAATCCTGTGAAAAGACGCAGACGGGTCGCTCGTCGAGCATGCCAAAGCCCGTGACGACGCCATCACCGAGCGGATGCCGCTCCGGCATCGTGAAATGCTCTGAACGATGCACTGCGTACGGATCGAGTTCGCTGAAGGTGCCCTCGTCAAGCAGCGCGAGTATCCGCTCGCGCGCTGTGCGTTTGCCGCGCGCGTGCTGCTTCTGCTTCGCTTCGTCTTCCTCACGCTGCCGCTCTGCCTGCAACCGCGCCAGTCGTTCTGCATAGGGATGATTATTCGTTGCCATGCCGCTCCCGGTACTCGGTGATGTCCAATACATTATCCGGATCGGGATAGGTCGGTGGCAAGCCATGATCGAAGAGGATCGCCGTCGCGACCTCACGCAGATACGAGAGATCCGGCGTGAAGATGACACCCTGACCGTGGAAGAGGTTCCCTTCCGTCAGCAGTTCCCACGTCCGCTCATCCACGCCGACATCGGCGCGTGTCATCTCCTCGGAGAGCCAGACATCGAGGATGGTAAATGCGCCATCCGCCACCCATGCGCCCATCGCGCCGCGTTCGACCAAATCCGCGCAGCGCAAGGCCATGCGTGCGATGGTAATATCCGCACCGTCACGGTCGCGCCGCTCGATCCGCTCGATGATCGGCTGTACCATCGTTACCGCTTCCGGCGGCGCGTGATACCGCTCGGCGATTGTTTCAATGCTCATATCTAACCCCCCCGTCCCCCT